>Ga0075426_10000138_pt1 | contig 47409 bp, 50 predicted proteins | sample SoiMethybrSBSTD5_FD_75304 | JGI IMG/M metagenome (GOLD analysis project Ga0075426, IMG submission 75304) | Bulk soil microbial communities from a Populus tree surrounding site in Tennessee, USA - Soil MetaG P. TD hybrid SBSTD5 | ecosystem: Environmental > Terrestrial > Soil > Tree plantation... | reverse complement strand
TGATGGGTTGGTACAAGCAGGCGTTGAAGATGTGCGGCGCGAAGGACGTCGAAATCGTCGAAGAGCGTTGCCGCGCAAGGGGCGGCGATTGCTGCCGCTACATCGTCAAATGGAGTTGATACGCCCAGCATCGATCAGGCCTTCATTAAGAACAGAGAGTCCACACCGAGAAGTTCAACTCTAATTTCTGGATATTGTTGTTGAAGCAGTCGGACCTTGCGCGCGGTTTTAGCAAACTTTCCTAGAGGCGGCAGGAGCTCCACGTACAAGCTGCGAGCTGGAAGAAAGAAGGTCGGAGTCCAGCTATCCACGAAGTTTCCCTCCGCGTCCCATTCAACTGCGAACGTTCGAGGCTTGTACTGCCAGGCAATTCCGCGCTGATCCAGTTTCCTCGCGAATTCTTCCTCGAAGCTATTTGCAAACTCGATTGATGCAATTCTACCGATCCCATCGTCGTCCGAATCGAAGTTCTCGATCGGAAAATTTCGGAGGTCTGGTCGATATTGATCTCCCCGGATTAGCTCTTCACTCGAGTAAATAGCATTCATGATTTCCTCCGAAACCCTGCATGCAAGAAGCGCTCTGGAGGGTACCGCGCTTCACGCTTCAGGAGGATTATGATCGTGATTGGCGGCGATCACTCGTTCACGACGATCGCTGCCAAAGTTTTCCATCTGCTTACTTATGATAAACGCAGTCCGTTATGCAGGTGTGGCCTTGCTGTTAAGTTTGTATGAAATCTTGATGGCAACTATCGGGGCTGGCTTGTTGTTGTAGTCCTTAACAAACATTTAATGCAGAGGTAATACTCCGGTAAGGGCGTTTCTCTAGACTGACGCTTTCAGGAAATCATTACGATCGGATCAAGGTCATCAAACGATGTCAAAGAAGTTGGAGAAGAAAGCGAGCAAGCTCGTCGGTAAGGCCGAGGATCGAGCCATGCTTGTCAGGCGGGCGGTTCGAGAATACAACGACGTGATTCAAACCTCCGCCGAAGGCGATTCCGCGAAGCGGTTAAGAGGACAGCTCGATATAGAACGCGCAGTACTCAGATACAATGAGGTGCACAAAGCGATCAGAAGGCTGCGGAAAAAAATGATTCTTGAAAATAAGTACCAGCACTCACGCGGGCTGCTAGGCATCGACCGTTGATGAAACTTCTCGAGTGATGCTATCCGATGTCGCGTCTCGCGCCGCGACGGGTAGCGTGAAAGTAAAACGCGAGCCGCGTCCGACTTCACTCCACGCCGAGACCTCGCCTCCATGTGCCTGAACCAGATGCTTCACTATAGACAATCCAAGTCCGGAACCTTCCATCTTTCGCGAGCGAGACTTGTCTCCTCGATAAAGTCTTTCGAAAACGCGCGACAGGTCCGATGCCGAAATACCCTGACCGGTGTCTTCGATCACAATCGAAATGTGATCGCCTGTTTCCTCGGCGCTGATGTGAACCGAGCCACCTTGCCTGTTGAATTTCACCGCGTTGTCAACGAGGTTGTATAAGATCTGTTCGAGACGAGTGCGATCGGCTTGCGCGCGCAAGTGTGTTGGAATCGAAGCAGTGATCGAGACAGAGCTGTCTATTCTTCGCGACTCCAGAAGCGCAACCACATCGGCCACGGTCCGTCGCAGGTTCACTGGCTTGAGCGCAAGCTCGATTTGTCCCGATTCGATCGCGGACAAATCCGAGATGTTCGATATTAACTCGTTCATTCGCGTCGCGTGTTTGTAAAGTTTGTCGAGAAATCTGGTACTGTGTTCCAGATCGTCCATTGCCCCGGTAAGCAATGTTTCTGAGTAAGCCAGAATGGCCGTCAATGGAGTGCGCAACTCGTGAGAGAGGTTGGCAAAAAATTCTCGCCGCACGCGTTCGAGTTTCTCGAGCTGGTCAATATCAAAAAACACTCCCACTGCCAGCTCCGGATTCAGAGGCGCCACGTTCAACTGAAAGCTGCGAGCTTCGCGGCCCAACAATTCGACTCGCAGTTCAACCGGAGCCTTATCTTCCAGCGCCCGCCGAAACGCATCATTGATCGCAGGATCGCGAGTGGCGTCCGTCAAACGAAACGCGCGCGTTGAAATGTCACCGGGCGCTTCGAGATCATCACTTGCGACATGTGCGACATCGATCGTGGGTGTAGACAATCGGCGTCGCGCGCCTGGCTTGCCGGCTTCGGCCGCAGGCAGCTTGAATATTCGCGACGCAGCTTCGTTGTAAAGAGCGATCTTCATCTGCGAATCCACGATGACAACCGCTTCGCGCATCGTCGCCAACACGCCCGCGAGTAGTCGATTCGTTTCTTCGGTAATCGCGGTTTGACGTTGGACTTCGGCGAGCGCTCGGCCGTACCGGTCCAGCGCATACCGTGAAACGAAAAAGGTGATAACCGCGACCACGACTACGGTAATTATGTGTGAGTTGATGATTGAAATATGCGGGAACAGAACTGTCTTGATGACTTCGTAAACGACGAAGGTCAACAGCGCCCCGAATGTTACTATCCAAACTCGTCGTGCAAGATCGTTCATGAAGTAGTAGTCAGGAGTCAGGAGTCAGGAGTCAGGAGTCAGTAGTCAGTAGTCGGAAATCAGAAGGCACTCCTGAATCCTCTCATCAATTTTCAATTCTCAATTTGCAATTCTCTATTCCTGCCATTTCAATTCTCCGCTTTCTCCGCTCGTAGCCGGTATCCTATTCCGGTGACTGTTTCGATCAACAGCGGATCTCCCAGCTTTTGCCTTAGCCGCCTGATGTGCACGTCGAGCGTTCGCGAGTCGCCGAAGTAATTCATCCCCCAAATCCGATCCAGCAGCGTTTCGCGATTCAAGACTCGTCCCTGATTGCGAGCAAGCTCCGACAGCAGAGCAAACTCTTTTCGCGTAAAACGAACTTCGCGTCCTTCGTATTGCACGCGGAACGTCGAAGGATCAATTCTAAGCGACCCATTGTCGAAGACAGGCTGGTCTAGATCAGAGCCTTCAGAGCGGCGCAGTGCGGCGTTGATTCGCGCAACCAGCTCGCGCATGCTGAACGGCTTTGTAATGTAGTCGTCGGCCCCGATGTTCAAGCCCAACACCTTGTCGGTTTCATCGGCTCGAGCAGTCAGCATCAGGATAGGAAGTTTCGAGCATGCAGATTCCTCGCGAAGACGGCGACAGATTTCAAACCCGCTCATGCCCGGAAGGTTCAGATCCAAAAGTATCAAGTTCGGCGGACCATTGAGGATTAAATCGAGTGCATCTTCGCCGGTCGCCGCGACCCGAATACGGAAGCCCTCGCGTTCGAGGTTGTAACGAATCGAGTCCGCGATGTCTTCGTCGTCTTCGACGATGATGATGCTGCGAGTGCGCGCTGCTTCAACCGCTGTTGTCATATCAGTGCTTCAAGCTTATCGCGCGCTCAGGCATTGTTCAATTCCGGGCTTATGAGCGCAGGTATCATCGCCGGCTCCGGCCAGCAGGCATGAATACCTGCGCTCCCAGGTTCGTCAAAACTTAAATATGACGTCAAACTGCATGCGATTGACGTAACGGTTATCGAGCGATGCCGTCACAACTTTGTTTGCGCGCTGTGAAAACAAACCGTTCCATTGAAGCATGACGTTGTTCGCGATTTGATAACCTAGTGTTGGCATGTGAGCACGGCTGTTGGAAGCAAGGATGTCGCTGAAGTTGAACGGCACAAGAACCGCGTCCTGCTCGATGCGAGTGAAGAAGTAACCGAATAGCCAGTCACCTTTTTCCTTCGTCTGTCCAACCTGCGCTCCAACCCAGTAGCCGTTCTTCTCGTCTCGCACGCGGCCGGTGGCGTTGTGAACGAAATCGAAAGTGAACGTCACTGGAAACCGGCCATTCGCTTGCCAGGTTAGATTTCCGAGCACATCTACGAGGTTGAAGCCCGCAAGGAATCCTATTGGCTGCCCTGCAGCATTCCTGACAATTCGATTCGTCGTTCCGAGTGCTCCGTTCTGATTTCCAGTCACGCCCGCGCCGTTGAAGATTCCGCCATTGACCTGAGTTGCCAGCGCGCCCAGCCCGAGCAGCACCTGGTCGACGTGGTTCCAATCGTAGTAACCAAGGTTCAGGTTGGCCGACACTACATGAGAAAATTGCCAGTCGGTTTGCGCCTGACCTCCATACAACACGCCATCTTTTCCAGCGGACACTTCATTGAACGGCAGCTCGAACGCTACGAGCTTAACCTGACGAAGCGCTGATTTGGTTTTGAAGTAGAGAGCCTCGGACGCGCCTTCAACATTGATGTCATCGTCCCAGACCATCTGTGTGCGTCTAAAGGTGGGGTCGAATTTGCCTGCGACAAGTTGCAATCCGACGTTGTCGGTCTTCGAGTCATATCTGACAAACGCACGGTCGAGCGTGAACGGTTTTCTCTCGAAGAAGTCCGTGAGAGTTTGATTGGTGCTGATCGGATCGGTGAAGATTCCCGTGGCCAGTCTTATTCCCCAGTCGAAGTTCTTGTTGATGACGCCGTCAAGCGCGAGCCTCGCGCGAATTCGCAGCCGGTTGCGATCGGGCGATTCAGTCAGTGCGTCGAAGCCCTGATTGCGAAACGTTTCGGCCCTGAATCGAAGGTCTCCGCTGAAGCGAATCGCTCCAAATTTTTTGTAAAGCTCATCGATCTTTTTCTGCGCCTCGGTGGGAGCAGCCTCGGTCTTACCCGGTGTTTGATTGGCAGCCGAAGCCACTTGTGCCTGAGCGCTTTGAGGCTGAGCGGAGTGGGCAGGATGAATCTCGGCGGCATCCGCTGATTTCTTTTCGACTATATCTCGAAGTGCCTGGATTTCGCGTTGCTGACGCTCGATAATTTGCTCCATTGCCTTGAGCCGGTCTTCGACGGTTGGCGTAGTCTTCGTTTCCTCGTGCCTGGAGCTGACAGTTCTATCTGTCGAATCGCTTGCGGCGGCTACATTCGAATTTCCCGCGATGCTCATTGCTTGCTTCTGCTGTTGAGCAGCTTCAACGGAAGCGCGCGAGAACAAGACCAGCGCGAGCGAAAAGATCAATATTCCTGCCTTTGTTCGCATCAGAATTTCTCCTTGTGAGCGGAAGAGTTGTTTAACATTCATAGCAGATTAGCCGGCCATTGAATCGAGTCACAACGCTTGGTGACGGAGCCATGCAGCAGATGGGAGGTCTGCCACTCGTTTGGTCGCGCCGCATAGAGCGAACATTATCGGCTAGTCATGTAAAAAGCGAGTTATGGCGACGTTTCAAATATGTTAATTTCTTTGTCAGGTTAATACACGTGTTAGGATTTGTCCGCAGATCGTAATTGCAACGTTGGAACAACCACAAGCTTATGGCAGAAAACCTCGACACACCTTCGACTCTACAAGAACGAATGCCGCCATTCTCCAGGCTGCTCGGAATTCAGTTCACAACCGTCTCCCCTGAGCGAGTGATTGCTGAAATGCTGGTCAGAGACGATCTGTGCACGACGCCTGAGATACTTCATGGCGGCGCTGTCATGGCTTTCGCGGATACTCTCGGCGCTTTAGCAACGGTAGTCAATCTGAAACACGGCTACAGCACGACCACTATTGAGTCCAAGACAAACTTCTTCGCGCCTGCTCCAGCAGGAACGAAAATCATCGGCGACTGCACGGCCTTGCATCGAGGCAAACGCACGATGGCCTGGCAGACTCGCATAACCAACGAGAGCGGACGCCTCATTGCGATCGTCACGCAAACGCAAATGATCCTTGAACCCAAAAGGGCCGTCGCGGAAAGCAATGCAGTCGACCCTGCGTCCACTGGGACCCAATGAGTCGCAGTGATCTGGGATGAATAATGAAAGTGACTGCGAAATCAATTCACCACACCGAATGCTTAATCACCTGGCCGCGAGACATGTAGATTATTTGCTCGCAGATGTTAGTGACGTAATCCGCTATACGCTCGAGATGCTTGATTACAAAAAGCCACTGCACGCCGCGGCCGATCGTTGAAGAGTCGCGTTCCATCGCCGAGGTTATCTCCGAATAAAAAATGTCATAGAGCGAATCAACTTCGTCATCGCGCTCGATTGTGAGGCGCGCCTTCTCGGGATCACCCGAGGTGAATGCATCGAGTCCGTCAATCAGCATCCCCTGAACGGTGTTGGACATTTTTGAAAGATCCAATCCGATTTCAAACCGCGGCTCACTGTTCAGCGATAACGCGTGCTTCGCGATATTGACCGTGTGATCGGCGATGCGTTCAACCATTGGAGCGGTTCTGGCGACCGAAATGACGAATCGCAGGTCCGATGCGGCGGGCTGCTTGAGGACCAGCACGTCGACGCACATCTGATCGAGTTCCAGCTCCATGCCGTCAATCGCGTCATCTTCGCGGATCACGCGCTCGGCAAGGGCGGAATCGCGCTCATCGAGCGCGCGCATCGAGAGCATTATCGCTTTTTCGGCCGCGCCGCCCATTACCAGAAGCTTGTCGCGAATCTGATTCAGGTTTTCTTCAATCAATCGTTTGTGCATAAAGAAGTCCGTAGTCCGTAGTCCGTAGTCCGTAATCCGTCCGCGGGAAGCTGCTTCACATACCCAGGCTACGGACTACGGACCACTGACTACGGACTCTTCTATCCAAATCTTCCGGTGATGTAATCTTCCGTCATTTGCTTGTCGGGTTTTGTAAACATCTTTTCGGTGTTGTTGAACTCGATCAACTCTCCCAGCCAGAAAAAGCCCGTCGAATCCGACACCCGCGCGGCCTGCTGCATATTGTGCGTCACGATTACTATCGTGTATCGCTCCTTGAGGTCAACGATCAATTCTTCAATCTTCTGAGTAGCGATCGGATCGAGCGCCGAGCAGGGCTCGTCCATCAAGATGACTTCGGGCTCGACCGCCAAGGCTCTCGCGATGCACAACCGTTGCTGCTGTCCGCCTGACAGCCCGTAAGCGGATTCTTTCAACCGGCTTTTCACTTCGTCCCACAACGCGGCCGCTCGCAAGCTTGACTCGACTCGCTCAGCCAACTCCGAGCGGGACCGAGTCAGTCCGTTGATCTTCAGCCCGTAAGCAACGTTGTCGAAGATTGAGCGAGGGAACGGATTGGACTTCTGGAATACCATTCCTACTTTTCGGCGAAGCGAGACAACGTCAGTCGATGAAGAGTAGATGTCCTCGCCGTCGAGTTCTACGAGACCTTCGACTCTGGTGCCCGGAATCACGTCGTTCATCCGATTGAGCGTGCGAATCAGGGTCGACTTGCCACAGCCCGACGGGCCGATAAAAGCGGTCACCTGATTTGGCACAATCGAAAGTGTAATGTTATTAAGCGCGCGAGTTCCGCCGTAATAGAAGTTCAATCTCTCCACTCGCATCTTGTCGCGCGCGAGACTTTGAACATCACGATTATCGGCACTCGCCGAATGTCGCAAACCAATGTTGGCAGGTGCGAGAGTGGGAGATGTAACGCCGGTTTGCATTGCTTCATCCTCTTCGTGAGATCTGATCATCGGCCGGTTGATAGCCTTTTCAATTGAAATCAATCTGCGATCGCGCGAGACGTGAACTCACGTATCTTTGCCGCGATCTCCTCGCGCGTTCGACGAAATACCTCGAGTCGTTCCTGTTCGGAGCCTTCGGCGGCGGCCGGATCATCCAAACTCCAGTGAAGCCTTTTCGCCGGGCCGGGGAAGACCGGACAACCTTCACGCGCGCGGTCGCAAACTGTGATCACGTAGTCGAATCGTTGATCGAGCAGCTCATCAATTGACTTTGAGCGCTGATTCGCAATGTCAGTTCCAACTTCGGCCATCACTCGGATCGCAATCGGATTAACCCGCGTCGGGTTGGTGCCCGCACTCGAAGCTTCGAAGCGTTCGCCGGCAATCTTGCGCAGAAAGCCCTCGGCCATTTGACTCCGGCACGAGTTCCCGGTGCAGACAAACAAGACGCGTTTGGTTTCCGGTTGTTTCATCAATTCCAGACTTCAGCTTCTAAATCAGGCTTGCTGGTGCCGATTCCTCGCGAGAACTCTAATCGCAATGTTCAACGCGAGGATCATTGTCACCAGCACCAACGTTGCGGCCCACGCCATGTCGTGCCACTCCTCGTAAGGCGAAGCGGCGTAGTAGTAAATCTGAAAAGTCAACGACGCCATCGGCTGAAGGAGGTTTGTGCTCAGGTAGTTCAAACCGAGGGCTGTGAATAACAGCGGAGCAGTCTCGCCGGCGATTCGCGCGATCGCGAGCATTGCTCCGGTCGCGACTCCGGTAGATGCCGTGCGCAGAACTATGCCGAGCGTGACTCGCCATTGCGGCGCGCCCAGCGCCAAGCCGGCCTCTCGCAAACTGTGCGGGACTAACCTGATCATTTCTTCGGTAGTGCGCGCTACGATAGGCATCATCAAAATTCCAAGCGCAACTCCGCCCGACAGCGCGGAGAAGTGCTTCATCGGATTGACCATCACGGTCCAAACGAAAACGCCGATTATGATCGATGGAATGCCAGTGAGCGTATCGATAAAAAAGCGAAGCATATTACCAAACTTGTTCGAGCCGAACTCTGAAAGATAGATTCCCGCCATGATTCCGACCGGCATGCCTATGATCGATCCAAGGCTGATCATAATGGCTGAGCCGACTATGGCGTTGGCAATTCCGCTGCCCGGCTCGCCGATTGGCTTCGGAGAGTTGAATAGAAAACTGAGATTCAATGCGCGAATGCCACCCGCGAAAATGTAACCGAGGATGAAAAACAAAGAAGCGACGGCGAACACCGCGCACAAAGCAGTCAGCGCGGTCATTGTGTGATCGAGCAGTTTTCGACGCGCCAGGCTAGCCACGAGTCCCTCTTCCTTCGCCGCGAGTGACACTCCAAACCAGCAAGCGGGCTAACATGTTTATGATGAATGTGACGAGGAACAAAATCAGCCCCAGCTCGATCAGCGACTGCAGATAGATCTCGGAAGAAGCTTCGGTAAACTCGTTGGCAATCGCTGAAGCGATGGTGAACGATGGATCGAATAGCGAAGCTGAAATCTGAGGTCTGTTGCCGATGACCATCGTGACGGCCATGGTTTCGCCGATGGCCCGGCCTAATCCGAGGATGATCGCGCCCGAGACACCTGATTTCGCGTTCTGCAAAACGATGAGGGTTGCTTCCCACTTAGTCGAGCCGAGCGCAAGCGCCGCCTCGCGTTGAGTCACCGGCACTGCTCGAAGCACGTCGGTCGTTACCGCGGTGATAATCGGAAGGATCATTATCGACAGGACGATTCCTGCTGTGAGCAAGCCGAGTCCATTCTGACTCCCTTTGAACAGCGGCAGGAACCCGAGGCTTGATTGCAACGCCGGATAAACGTGGTTCCGCAGCAACGGCGCAAGCACGAAAATTGCCCACAGCCCATACACGACTGAAGGAATCGCTGCCAGCAATTGGACGATGAACAGAATGGGATTTGATAATCTGCGCGACGCCTTTTCGACCAGGAAGATCGCGACGCCCAGGCTGATTGGTATTGAGATGATCAGAGCTATGACTGCTGACACAACGGTGCCGTAGACGAACGGCAGCGCGCCGAACTCTTCTCTGACAGGATCCCAGATCGAGCGAGTCAAAAACCCGAACCCGAACTTCGCAAAGGGAAGCTTCGAGTTTATCGCCATCTCGAGCATGATCAAGACGGCGAGTCCGGCGATGAGGACTGCGAAAAATCCGGTCGTCAACTTGAACAGAGGATCACCAATGCGCGGCCGGACTTTAGGGGCGGCGCGCAGGAACGGTAAGCCTGGTTCGCTCGGCGATAGAGGCGACGCCGAGCTCTTTCCTGCCAGAGTTGATCCCATGAGCGTGAGCAGTTGGACTCGTTTTAGCTAGTGCGAAGCGGCTTGCCTTGATAGCTGATCGAATTGATCTTCTGCTCGGCTTTGGCGACTACTTCAGGCGGCAAAGGAGCGTAAAGAAGGGGCCGCGCCATCTGCTCACCGTCGTGAGTTGCCCACCACAGGAAATTCACCAACGCTTTCCCTTTAGCTTGATCGTCCTGGTTCTTGTAAACAAGAAAGTAGGTGAATGAAGAGATTGGATAAGCGTCTTTGCCCGGCGCGTTCGTGATGGAAACTCTCAGATCGTCCGGCATTTGCGCGGCCGCTCCGGCAGCCGCTGCGGTCACTGATTCGAGCGAGGGCTTGACGAACTCGCCTGATGAGTTCTTAACCGACGCGTAAGGAAGCTTGTTCTGCTCGGCGTAGATCAATTCGACGTAGCCGATTGAGTTTTGAGTCTGCTTCACCTGCCCCGTTACACCTTCGTTTCCTTTTGAAGCCACTCCAATCGAAGGCCAATTGACCATCGTGCCCGCGCCAATCTTCTCTTTCCATTCGGGACTGACCTTCGATAGATAGTCGGTCCAAACATATGAAGTCCCGCTTGGATCAGAGCGGCGCACGACGTTGATCGTCGCGTCTGGAAAAGTGACTCCCGGATTTGAAGAAGTGATTGACGGGTCATTCCACTTTGTGATTTTGCCAAGAAAGATTCCTGCGATGGCGTCAGGCGTTAGCTTGAGCTCCGTGGTGACTGACGGCACGTTATAGGTCACAACCACCGCACCGAGCACGGTAGGTATATGAAGCAACTCGCCCGGCGCCGCTTTCAATTCGTCGTCCTTCATCGGAGCGTCCGAACCGCCGAAGTCCACAGTCTTGGAAGAGATTTGCTTGATGCCGCCACCCGAACCGATTGATTGATAGTCAAACTTCGCATTCGGGGTGACCTTGTTGTATTCGCTGAACCACTTCTGGTAGAGAGGATTTGGAAAAGTCGCGCCTGCTCCTTGCACCTTTACTTCTGAGTTTGCATCACTGCCTGCAGAGCCACCGCATCCGAGCAGAGGCAGCGCAATTGCGCTTGTTATGATGAAGAATGCAATCGACCGCATGGTGTAACGGGGCTTTGTCATTCGCTTTTCTCCTGTTGTCGAATGGATTAAGAATCTGGCATTTCAGTATAGATGCAACGTGTTAAGGCTCTGCGACGGGTTTGTTAAATCTATGTGAATTGTTCCAGGGAGGAGAGGGGTTCGAACACCCAGTGATTGCTTCGCGTTGATTTTGGCGACGAACTAAAGCACTCGGGCGTAAGAACGCGTCTCGCGGATCAGTGCTTGCCTGAATCCCGGAACCCAGTATCAAGTACAGCGAGTCCCCGTTGAGCTGAGGCTTGCTTATCTGTTGGGTACAGTCAAACACGATTCGTTCGGGAAGACTTGCAAGGTGATCTGTGATCCCAAAGAAGGGGTCGTTGCCGCCACGGTAATGCCGTCATTTAACCGTTCTGGCGAGCGGCTGCTGTTGTCGTGAACGATCTCGCATAGGCGGACATCAAAATGAAAAACATGAGTGATCGGAATAATAAAGTGCCCGAACACGAGCGTGACAATTCTAAGCTTTGGTTTCGTCGTAGTTCAATGTGCGGCTGTGTGAAATCACGAATCGCAATCAGACAGAGACTCCATCAGCTCATGGCATAACTGGCATGTGGATGGGTGTCGCGTCGATGGTATTGGGGAGCGTCCTGATTGTGTTGGCCGCGTGGCGTTATCACACGGTGAACCGAAACATCGAGCTGGATACAGTGAAGCCCGATCGATCTCTCGTTGCGATGGTCACGGTTGTGGTCGTTTTGATGGCAGCCGCGATGATCCTTTTTGTGTTTGTGACCATCAACCATCTGTGAAGAGCGATTAGCCTCAGCCGTCCAGTGGTCGACACCGGTAGCGATCTACGAATCGTCGCTGCACCATCGCGATTACATTTGCTACTGCTCTGTTCACCAGTTCGCAAATCAGCTTAAGCCGACGAGCAGTGCTTCCATAGATTGAGCGATCGCGGATGTGATGGCCCCTGGAGGATTCGAACCTCCAACCAAAGGATTATGAGGACAAATGTTGAGCAGTGCGCCAGAGTACAATGGACTGCAATTTACTGAAACCATTACAGGATAGCGCCACCGACCAGTGCGAGGACTACGGCCATTTTACGCTGGTATCTGCCTAGCATTGCCACAATTTTGCCACAAAAATGGAGGGGGATAAAGAAGCTTTATGTTGTGAAGAGTCTGATCCGCAAATACAAACGTTACGCACAGTATTCTTGGCGGTACCACTTTAACGATGTACCTTTGCGGTCACAACCGTGACCTCAACCACAAGTGACAGAATGCGAATGCTAAGTTATAGCTTGGCGGTCTAAGCCGCAAGAGCAGCCTGATTATTTCGACGGATCGTCTAAGTTAGACTCCGTTAATCCGAGTTCTTGTCGTCAAGGTTTTCTTCAACTTTTTGTGGCTTGGCGGGGTTTTCGTAGTTGCTGAAATCCCTGTAGACAGCTTTTGCGAACTCTTGTGCGTAAAGCTTGTAACCCGCGTAACAGCGCTCAGCGGCGAAGAAACTGAATACCGACGCTGCAATAAGCTGTCCTCGGTGCTCGGATAATTCAATCGTTGACAGCCCGAGGTAATAGCCTGCCGCAAAGGCAGCTAGCAGAAGTGACCCGATTATCACCCATTTCAGTACCAACTTAGAGCGTTTCTCCAGCCATTTAAAGGTAAAGGATTTGAGGCGATCGCTAATTACCAATGCGACCAGCGAGATGAATATTCCCAGCAGAACCACTAAGCCTGACCATTGCTTCGACGATACGCCTAATTGCATGAGGTCCGAGTAAGCCCAGCCGAGATAATAAACAACGGCAACTGCGAACGCTGCCGTAAGGCCTCGCATTAGCGCATACAAACCCTCGAACTGTTCAGCATAAACTACGGTCTTGGACTTAATGAGGGCGCTGCGACACAAAAAAAACGCGTCACTTCGGACTTTATCTACCTCTTTCCGCCTTTTATCCGCTTCCTCAGGGAGATCGGCAGCTACATTGACTGCATTCAGAGATACATCGAGTTGAAATGCTGTATTAATTTGCTCAGCGAGTCTTTTTTTGAATTCGCCGCTAAAAGTCGAGTCATCTTTGTCCAATAATTTGCTTGATGGAAATCTTTCACCGATGAGGAAATTAGAAGGTAGTGCGTTATGAGCTATAGTTTGCAGCAGGTGCCCCGCAAAATACGCCAAGATGACTGCAGCCAAAGCTGAAGAGAATTCAGCGTCTGGCCATTTGTTCTCAATCAATCCGAAAGGCAACCACAGCACGGCCAGGAGTAAAAAACCTGGAAGGGCGAAACCATAGATATCGTAGAAGTTGAATTTGATCGTCACGCAGCAGCGCTCTTTTTTTGCTCCTGTTTCTGAATCTCGCCTACTAATCGTTTCATAACGTGCTCTGCATCACCCGCATCAGAACCCCTAAGCAAGACGGATCCTACTCGCCGGTGGCCGCCACCTCCGAATCTCTCAAAGACCTTACCCAAGTAAACACCCGGGAATTGTAGCCACGGGTTCCTCATCGCCGTGATTTTTATTCCGTCAGGCGTTCGGACCATACCGACCGAGTAGCGGGCTTGCGGGAAAAAGTGGTACGGTGAATATCGATTGATCAGAACGTCGGAACTGTCGACGTCAAACACTGCTATGTCTGATTCCTCCAAGTGAACCGTCTGAGAAACTCGATCCAATCCCGCTTCTATCAACCTGTTCGCCTCGTTCGATTTCCGGATGACCTCGGGCAATCGCCCGATCTCGTCTAACGAACGTTCTCGCATTTGTCTCACTAACCACACGGGATAGGCAGGATCCTTGCTGATTACTAAGGTTCTGTTGATGTTCAGTGCGGGATACTGGCCGCTTATCGCTTCTTCAACGGAATGGTAGCGCGCTGAGTCGATCTTATCAGCCCATTTCACCAGTTCCGCGAACCGCTGGTTACAGTAGTTGAAGCGTCGCGCCAAAACACGCCAGAGGAGCTTAGCGCAAGATCCGCTCTTGGGACTGTAGATATGATATGGATCTCTTTGTTTTTCGAAGTGTTCTTTGAGAGAAGCCCTAAGAAAGGTCGTTTGATGGTGATCAGCCCAGAATTTCGCGTTCGGGTGATAAAGAAAATCCACCACCGCAAAAGGTTCGCTCAACCTCTTCGAGAGCCAGTTAGTCCGAATGTCGTAATTAACAGGACGCAATTCCTCGAATGTCCAATCCCGCGCTTTCTCGAGGAAGTCCACGACTAAGACTGAAGATGCAATTCCGTCGAAACAAGGAGAATGAAAGTATAAACAAGCACCACGAACCATAATGCGCTCCATCTTGTATTATATCGGCGCTAATTATACAAGATGCTGATGGCGACGCAAAACACCTGACGCCTTTTTTACCGTTACAGAATCTGATATTTCATGAAGCCGCATGGCGGTTTCACCTGACAACGATTTCAGATACGGAGGGAAGCTTCTGCTTATATTGAGTTGCAGAAATGCGAAGATCGCCGCCATTCGCGATCAGACTATGCCCGATCCATCTCGAATCAGACCAAGGCGCGAGCAGCCATTTTCCCATAAATTCTCTCCATCGGGCATAGTCTAAAAAATCAAAGCCGTAAAAATGATACGACGCACCGGAATCAACGATGATTCCCTTACACGCAATCCGCTTCAGGAATCTCTTCAGCAATTCCAAATTATCGCCGTTAGGATGTAGCTTAAAATCCATCATCGGAATGTATTTCAATGATTCGTCCCGAAAAGTACACCTAGAGTCGAGCGCTAGTGCGACGTGATCGGGAAGGCTGGCAATTTTCTCTTTTAGCATTTCGCCCGTCAAATCACCTACTAAGATTTGCCACTTTTTATTAGAATGACGGTCATGATCCAAAAACTCGGTGAGCATGTTTGTAGCGGATCTTCTAGCCGGCCTAGCAAGCCGTTCGTGCACGCCAGGTTTTGGCGAATAGATGGTAAATGACAAAGATTTTAGCAGCGGATTCATTCGGGCCAAAGCGACTACGAAGTTGGGAGCTGTGTCACCAACTTTAATCTCCGGAATGGCAAAGGTGTTTTCTGTTCCCGTAGTCACTGGCGGTGGTATTCTATCCTATTCCGCTAATGCTCGCAGGTGCGATTTGATGCGTTAAGACATTTAAGCGATAGCCGCTTTTAGTTCGCGCCTAACATCTGAAGGTTATGGCGGTCGGATTCTAAGATATATGTTGCGCCATCCGTCATTGCGATGGCCTTTCGAACTGGAGAGGTGTGATGCCCGACGAGCCCCTCAAGCAGGAACACAAACCCCCAGGAGCCAAGGCACCTGCACCGACAGAAGCTAGCCCCCAGCATCCGACTCCAATACCCGAGCCGGCAGTGGGTCCACTTCAGTTGCAGAACGGATTACGAAAACTGGGCAATAAGGCAGGTACGATAGGATACTTGCTGATGGGCCTTGTGTTTTTAGTAGCTGTTGCTCTTTATTTGAATTGGCAAGGTGTTCCTTCGAACGATTCGAATCCTTCCACTGAACTAATCATTGTCCAAATAAACGACATCTACCGCTTGGATGCCGTGCGAGCTGGCAAGCGCGGCGGCCTCGCGCGCGTCGTCTCACTTCTTCGTCAGCTCAAAACTCAGAATCCGGGAGTTCCTGTCATCGTGCTTCATGCGGGTGATTTCTTATCTCCTTCGCTCGAGAGCAATCTGTTTCACGGGGCTCAGATGATCGACGCCATGAACTTCATTCATGATATTGCACCACTTTACGTCGTTCCCGGCAACCACGAGTTCGACTATTCGGACACCGATAAGGGGTATCTCACTGAAGCCATACTCAAATCTAAATTCCCCTGGGTGGCATCGAACATTGAACGAAACGATTCGGCTTTGCTGCCGGCTCTGCGAGACAATGTCAGACAGAACATCGTCTTAACGATTGGAAACACGAAGCTTGGGATCTTTGGTCTCACCATTGCTGGAGCTCAGGGCGGCAAGGATCGGCCGTACGCGCCGATATCTGAAGATTACGTGCGTATCGCGAGCACGCAGATCCAACAACTTGAGCGCGAGAGTGCCGAACTGATTGTGGGACTTACACATCTGAATATCGGCGATGATCACGAACTAGCGAAACTCACACAACAACATCCCCGCTTTCTTTGGATTGCTGGGGGACATGAGCACTCGCTCGACCGTGAACCCGCGTCATCTGGTACAGCACTCATCACGAAGGGTGATTCAAATGCCCGCACGGTTTGGAAGGTCTCGGTTGTAAGGAATGGGCAGAACATCGAAGTTCGTGAGGAGAGTGTCGTCATCGATGAATCAATCCAACCCGATCCCGCATTCACACAAAATATCGAAAGCTTTTATCGTGCCAAGCTAAGAAATGAACGTCCCTACATGGACAACGTCATCTCAAGTCTCCCCGACCGCTGTTACGATGGTACAGAAGAGGCGGTGCGTGATCGCGAAAGTGATTGGGGTGACTTTTTAGCTGACACAATGCGGAAAGCCTATAAAGACGAAATCGCGGATGTAGCCGTCCTAAATAGCGGATCGATTCGCATCGATGACACAATCTGCGACCACATCACTTTTGAGAATCTCGAACGAACGTTCGCCTATGAAACACCGGTAGTGCTCATCAAACTCAAAGGGAAAGACCTTAAGAAATATGTCCTCGACTCTTCGGCCAGCAGCAAACGCGGAGACGGTAGATTTCTGCAGGTTTCAGGTGTTAGTTTTCGACGAGATCCTTCTGGAGGGGCAAGCGAGGTAGTAAAGGATCTTCAAGTGCAATCAGGAAATCACCTCAGCGCATTCGACGAGTCGAGAACATATAAGGTAGCTGTCAATAAGTACTTATTCGACTGCGGGGATGGTTACAAGTTTAGGGAATTTGTCAGTGACTACATTCCGGCTGGACCCGATCTGAGAGCTCTAACTTACGCTGCGCTTTCTGCTCAAGCCAAGAATAGGCCGGAAGCGGCGGGTAGAATCATCGACCTGCCGGGCTACGTCAAACTGCCGGCGATCCCTGCGCCTAAGTGGCAAACGCTAAACTCGGCTGACCGACAATGCCCCAAGGATGCCTTTCCGTAGTGCAGAGCTTTGTGATGTTGATCCGATCAACACGCGTGCCGACCCCGGTTTCAGTTTTCAGTGAAAAACGTCGATTCTCAACTTGCAAGTCATGACCTGGCGCGGTGCTCCCGCCTCTGTCTATCACCGTGAAGGGCTTCTTGATCTTTCTGAATGACTCCTCGACTAACGCCTCAAAGTAGATACCTTGAGACGGTAGCTTGGCATGGTTGTGTTGGCCATCAATACGGGCCTTCGCGTAAGCGAAATCCTCAAGCTCAAACCCGAGCACGTGGACTTTCACCGCGATGTGCTCTACATCAAAGCCACGAAGACAGATGAGGACCGCGAGGTGCCCCTCAACGATGTCACCAGACGGTTACTCACAGACCTCGTGGGTCGCGCCCAAGATCGCGGCAACGAATATGTGTTCACTAACCCTCAGACGAAGACGAGATATACGACCGTAAAGACAGCTTGGCTAACTGCTTGCCGAAGGGCTGGCCTTACGGATCTTAGATTTCATGATCTGAGGCACACATTCGGTACGAGAGCGGCTGACGCAGGAGTCCCACTGAACGCCATCCGCGACGCTATGGGTCACAAGACAACAGCGATGACTGAGCGGTACGCGCATGCAACCGATGAGGGAAAGAGAAGGGCTGTGGAAGCTGTTCAATCCGCCGCCAGTTCTATCCCGACTGAAAGCGATTGCCACAAATTTGCCACAGTCGAAGAAGGGGAGCCGCTCCTACAATCGGTAAGTCATTGAATTGTTTGGTGGCCCCTGGAGGATTCGAACCTCCAACCAAAGGATTATGAGTCCTCTGCTCTGCCGTTGAGCTAAGGGGCCAAAGACTGCCTAAGAAACACTTAATGGAGTCTCGTCAGTTGACTCTACAGCCGATGTAGTAGCGAATGTAGTAGCCTCAAGCTTAGCTTCCCGTCGCATAGCGGCATTCGCGTTGAGCAACTCCAAGCGCTCGAAGGCACGTTCCAATGACTCAGGAGAGGGATGCACATAACGTTGGGAAACGGTTATCGAGCTATGCCCAGCGATCTTCATAATCGTGAACGCATCCACACCAGCCTCACCTAATCGTGTTAACATTGTGTGCCGCAGGGAATGTATCACAAAGTCTTTAGACAGCCCAAGTAGTCGGCGAACTTTGATATGCTGATGATCGAGCGATGTTGCGACAAACGGTCTGTCGCCTTCACCAGCGACGACCCATTTGGTTTTGCTCTCTGAACAACGCACCGCAAGCATCTGACTTACTCGTGCAGTTAAACTGACAATCCGCTTAGCATTCTTTGACTTCCCCTCGCGTACTCGAAGATAGCCATAAGTTGCGCCGTTGGCAGGGTCAAGATTAACGTCAGCCCAATCCAGACTGACTGTTTCACCAATCCTGAGGCCCGTATCTAGAATAAGCAACGCTACATCCTTTAACGGCTGCGGCGCTAGCATCAGATAGTTGCGTTCCTGTTCGTGGCTAAGAACGAAGTCACGCTGACGTTCGCCTTGAAGCATCTTTATGCTAGGTACGATACCAATGAGCTTCCATTCCTTCGCGAGATTGAGCAACCGTCGGAGCGTAGCTAACTCACGGTTGACTGAGGCAGGGCTGAGTCGCCTCTCACCGTCCCCTTGGCCAATAATCTTGTTCCGACGTGCCTGGACGTAGCGCTCAATTAGCGCTTCGCTTATCGCATCCAGCCGTGCGCTGGCGAGAGGATGAAACTCGAGTAGACGTTGAAGCTTCGACCGGTAGAAGTCGATTGTGGCTGGCTTATCCGCACTTCGCACTTCTACGGCTTCGATAAACTTCTTCGCAAAGTCCTCAAGCGCAGGCGCAGGGTGTTTTTCTTCTATGCCAACCTCTCCCTTTGCCAGTCGGGTCTTGTGGGCTGCTTCCATCTGTCGCGCAACACGCTGGCTACCTTGATGAGTTGAAGCTTGAACATGCCTATCGCGCCACCAAAAATTGTACCAATACGTCTTGCCTCGTTTGAATGTTGACATCTGATTTTGTCTCTCCTGTCTATTCAAGACTTTTCGCAGCATTGCTAGAACTTAGTTTCAATCGTCCTCAACTTCTTCGTCCTCATCAGGGTATTTTGCTCGATAAAATGCGGCAGCCTTACAGCGAATTTCGTCAGTAAGACTCATAACATTCACGAGGTACTTAACTAGAACATGCCCTTTCCCCTGAAAGTCCCGTGGATCAAGAAGCGTTCTTTGTACCTCTCTACCTATCTCAAACATCTCGATGTTGAACTCGATGTCCGAGCCATCTTTGCTGTTAAGTTCGATAACGAGCCATGCAAGTTCGCGTAGATCCACAGAGCCAGACTTTTTGGGTAGCTTGGCATGCACGTGCTGGATTACTTTCTGGACGTGCTCTAACGCAAGCCCGACCTTGCTCAGGCTGAAGGCCAACCCTACTATGTATATGTCTTTTAAGCTGTATAGATTGGGCGAGCCCTTACCTGTCGTTCGACGTTCCGAAGCGACGATTCGCAGCGAGGTTCTTCCAATCGTCCAATTCTTCAGCAAAGATCTTGGCATCCCCGCAATGTCAGCCACCTCAGTCAGTGTGTAAATTGCCATACCGAACTTTTCCTTGCAATTGGCGCTTAGTAGTGCTATAATACTCTTTCTAATATGTTAAAGCACTAATTAGAGTATCAATATACTCTTAAGTGGTGGTCCTGTCAAGAGATTCTTGAGGAGAAGGAGGAAGAAGTTGTAAAGTAATGGAAAAACTGGTTTTAAGTATAGATGAGGCGGCTGCAGCTGTTAGCCTCAGCCCGTGGACGATACGCAAATATATTAGGCTCGGAAGAATCGCAGCCACAAGAATTGGGCGCAGGGTTTTAGTTGAGCCCTCGGCACTCAAGAGTCTCGTTAAAGAGGGGCGAGTGGTACTTGGAAATGATGAAGGGCATTGAAACAAACCGTTTGTCTTGGGGAAGTTACGATGTCGATGAATAACAAAGATGCGTTATTAGAGTCTGCCCTGTACTACGCTTCGTTGGGCTGGCCTGTTTTGCCCTTGCATACACCTAGAAACGCAGCGTGTAGCTGCGGTAAGGGCTGCCGGAGTGTTGGCAAGCATCCTCGATATCACGACAGACTCATTCCGAACGGCCTGCGCAACGCTTCAGCTGACCGATGGTTGATCCACCAATGGTGGGGTCTCTGGTCGGACGCAAATATTGGCATCTGCACTGGCTCACCGTCGGGGTTGGTAGTGATTGATGTAGATCCACGGCACGACGGGGATAAGACCATCATGAATCTACAACGAGAGTATGGAGCATTACCTGATTTATTTCGCGTGAGAACTGGAAGTGGGTGGCATATCTACCTCAAACATCCAGGGGGCTTTATCAAGAGTAGGCCAATTGCGCCGGGTATAGACGTAAAGGCTGATGGCGGTTATGTAGTCGCCCCGCCAAGCAAGCATGCAACTGGAAATTTCTATGAGTGGGAACTTGAAAAAATGCACATTGATGAAATTTTAATAAAGGAAAAATGAAAAAAATGATAAGTAATGAAATTAATATTAGAGATGTACCGCCAGTACCAAACTGGTTTATGGACAGATACCTAAAGGACCAGAATGCTGTCGGTAAGTCAGAACCCGAAGTTATAAGCGATGAAGTAAGAGAGATCATCGAAGAGGAGGCACGCCAAGCCGTTGGAGCGAAGCACAAGTTTTCTGACGAGGAAGATGAGACGAGGGGTTTCTACAGATCCTTGCGAGAAATGTTTGCGGCAGATATCCCTGAGAAGGAAGAAATAGTCCTCGGATTAGGACGCGGTGAAGTGGGGATGCTGATTAGTGTAACCAATGCCGGAAAGACCACCTTGATGCAAAATTTGTCTCTCTCGCTAGCGGCGGGCCAGCCTCTTCCCCCACTCACGCCGGACGCTCTTCGCCCCTTCAGAGTCCTCTATTGTGACTTCGAGTCACCTGACTACAAGTTCGTTCGGTATGTAAAGAGAATGCTCTCCACCATCAACAGGAGAGAAATTGCCCTCGACAACTTTATTCCGCTTGCCGACGCCTTGTTGTGTGATCAGCCGTTAGACATTGGCAACCCAAGGCATTTTGAATATCTCCGTCAGCACGCAGTGGCAATCCATGCGGACCTGATCGTTATTGACACTATTACCGCCGCTTTCGACTTGAAGGATGAAAACAGCAACGCCGAAGTAACTGCGCACGTCATGAAGCCGCTGAAAAAGCTAGCCCGTGAAACCGACGCGGCTCTCATATTCTGTCATCATAGCGGAAAGCCGGGTGACTCATTAACGGCGGAGAAAGCTTATGCGGGGCGTGGTGCTTCAGCTTTCGGAGGACTATGCCGGGCTATTTACCTTCTTAGGCCAGATCGGAAGAGGGGAGACGATTATGTAGTGCTTGAATGTGCTAAGATCAAAGGCCACAAGTTCGACCCCATCCTGCTGAGACGAGATCCCGATCGAGCTTGGTTTGAGCCATGCATAGGGGAAAAGCCCAGTCTCGATCTCGGTCTGACTACTAAGGAAGTCGCTGACTTCGTTAACGACAAGGGCGAAGTAAAACGCAAAGACATAATCGACTATTTCAAGGACCGTGTCTCCGAAGAAACGGTGGACAGAAGGCTCGAGGATGCTCTCAATATGGGTCGAATAGAGAAGAAGCGAAAGGGAGTGTTCCAGCGTAGCGGCAAAGTGATTGCCGACGCTTTGAACGAAGCGGTTGCCTCCGGGTAAGCCGGTAAGTTGATTAGCTGGTCAAACAATCAATGGTCAGCCAAAGAACCTTGTATCCGTGTGGTCATTTCGTCAATCATATAGAGTTTGACTGGAAGACCAATGAAATAATGAACCATGGTCAATTGGTCTTTCCTTACAGGGGAGACGACAAGACCATTCAGTTGTCAATATTCGGCCTTGTGCCGACCAGTGCTGAATTGAAGGGCACGGGCAAGGACGCGAATGTCATGCTCAGAACTTAGTTCTCAGGCCGGTTAGGGCTAACACAAGGCTTCTTTTTAGGCTGGCTATGATCGTGGTCCCTTTCTGATCAATCTATTCGCGGAACGCTGGCGGCCCTTGGTGAGTTTGCTGTCAACTTTAGCGTAGATGCGTGCGAGCGGATACTAGGAAACTGGGGTGCACACCACTCTAAGCTTTCGATTGCCTTACGCCACGCCCGGTCAACCGGATCGTTAGGCGACTAACCTGTTGAATAGGAGCGACTAATGAGAATTAGCAGAAGTGAGCTAAGGCAATATATCCAATTTTTACTAGAATTGGAAAATGAACATTCGGGTGGAGAGACAATCGATATTGATATTCGCTCTTTACGAGGGATTAGTTGGTGGCAGGCCGCTCTCGCTGAACGTATCGAATCAGATTCAATATTATTTCGTACTTATGTATCAACTATCATTGCGGAGCTTAATATGGAAACAATAGTTGAGCGAATCCAGTCAGACCGCGCTCACGTTGGAACTATCGTACCGAAGAAATTAAAGAGTATTGAGAAAGATGCGGGGAAGTATTTATCTGCAACCAAATCTATTTTAGCTGAGCTTGATAATGTAAAAGCAGAGATACACGATATCGAATTAACGGTCACAAGGCTACATGGCCGAATATATGGCCCAACAGTTGGAATTTTGTTTTCGGGCGAGCGCCAGAAGTCAGTCCGAACGCTTAAATCCTCAATCAAACATGCCAGGACATTAACCATTTGTGATCCATACATTTTCCATGTCCCGCAAGGTACTACAGATAGAGGGTATATCAAAGAACTCATTTCCACATTGCCCGTTGATACACTTAAACATCTAGACGTTGTCTATCGAGGAACACATTCAGATGAGTTAGCGCAAGAGTTTAAAGCTGCGATGAAAAGACATGCAGTCACCCTAGGTTTATTTGTAGATGAATCTATTCACGATAGGGTGTGGGTCGTTGATGCTGAAACCGCTTTCTTAGTTGGTACCTCTTTTGGCGGCATCGGTAATAAAACATCTTTCATATTAGAGCTGCCCCCTGAAGATTTGCGTGACTTTAAAACATATCTTCACGAACTTCGCAAAGGACAAAGTGGAAGCTGAGTACCTTGATATCTCTTCTTAGTTCGCTGATATTCAGTTTCTCGCCTAATATAGTTGACACACTAAAGACCGTTATGGGGTTCGGCGCTTTCGACTCTTGCGTGGTTCGTTGACTACGATGCCTCAGAAGTCTGGTAAACCACAGAACCTGAGAGATTCAGAATAACGAAGACAAGAGTCCAGGATTTCAGCCCGCTTGCGATACTGCGGTACCGGGTTTTGATGGCGCACCAGAACTCCGAACCACTTGATCGAAAATTATCGAAAATGCTATTTTGTGTCTCATGGCTACCTGCGTCGTCTCCTATCTCGATACTTCGGGCATCCGTCACACCTTTGAGGTCCAGGCAGAGACCTTGTATGAAGCAGCGGTCCTAGCGATCCGCACTTTCAGACAGCACGATTGTGAACCGGGACAAGCAGCTAGGTTGGAGGTTGAAGTCCGAACCTCAGTCACTCATAGTATTACTCCAATGAGAGTCTTTGAGTGGCTGAACAAAGGAGCGAGGTCACCGAAAGAAGCGGTGATGAAGGAGAGGTTGCGGGCGCTGCTCTAGAGAGCCGTTAGGCGCACTCCAGAACAAGCTAGCCAAAAGGCGCGGCCAGAACTTTTCTTTGACCATAATTAGAAAGGCCAATGCACCCCAGGAAACGTGCGTTTCAGTACGATGTAGGCGATTCCAAGCGTTGAGAGCACACCTACAACCCACCAAATGTAGTCCTGAATTCTGTGAAAAGGATTGTTACATTGATAGTCGGACATAACACTCCTCACTCCTAGTCCGCTAAAGCAGCTAGGAATCCTTGAGTGACTGTCCACTAAAGGAATCGCGCTTTAGCGAAAAAAGTCGGTGCTAATAAACGGTGGTGAGAGACGGCATCGCCACGAGCAGTAGGGGTTTATCTGATCTATATTACATAAAGACCCATTTAGTCAAGGTCATTAAGCTGCCAAACTCTGAAGAAATCGGAATGGCCCAACACTATCCCGGCCCGGAGAGGAATCCAAAACTCCCGAAGAAAAGAGCGGACAATAGATTGAGACTCTAACGCAGAAAGTCGGAGGCTCTGGGTCTAGGGGATCGGTTATGTCCCGCAATTCGCAAGGCAACAGCCCATAGGCGGCGATTGATTTCATGATCAGCAACCTTCACCGGCGCATCGACCTTCTGATAATATCCACAACAAGAGACCACGTAAAATGAAACAGTGGATACTCCCCATTGCCACGCATGAAACAACCATTTTTGTTATAGACGATGACCAGATTGTTCGCTTTGTCATTGCACCAAACAGAGAATTGAAGAGAGGCGATACTGTCTATTTATGGTGGAACCCTCATAACTGTTTTACTGCATGGGGAATTGTAGCCGAGACTCCTATGGACTTTATCGAGGAGGAGGACGAGAGGCTAAGAAGGCGCAAGCGCCCCAGGCTAAGGGTTGCGGTCAACAAAATAAAACTACTGTTCCCTTACATCACCGCAAAGATGATGAGCCAGCACCGACATCTAAAGCATCTGATCCCCCCTGTCTTTGAAGAAGATTTATATGCGATTTTTTTAAGGCCACTCCAAGCAGCTTATTTGAACGACTTCATCAGGGAACACAACCTCGAAGCTCCCAGAGAATCAGTAACGACTAGATGGACTATTCCAGACAACGCCCCATTAGTCATAATGCAGACCCTTCTCACTCTTGGGGACAAAACGAAAGAAGGACAATTGGTTGAAGCTGTCCGGTTCCCTTGGAAAGAGATGCTGAGGATGATTGAACGTGATCCAAACGAGATTTACAAGATAGACCCGCGGAAATTTGAACAGCTTATCGCCGGTGCTTGGCTAAAGAGGGGGTATCAAGTTGAGCTCACCCCGAGAAGCGGCGATTAGGGGACGCGACGTGGTGCTTACAATCCCCGGAGTCGGAGGTGTGCGAATATTTGACCAGGTAAAACGATATAAAATCAGCCGTCCGGTCACCTATGAAGAAGTGAGTGCATTAGTTGGAACTCTAACGTTTGAAGGGGATGTATCCAAGGGAATAGTTACGACCACGTCTACGTTCGCACCTAAGATATATGAGAACGAGAAAGTGAAGCAGTTGATGCCTTGGCGTCTTGAACTACGACCGCGCGACGCTTTATTGTCGTGGCTAAATGATTCACTAAAGCTTTGACAAAGCCAAAACCGCCTGACTGGAGATTTGGCTCATGACCGTCGAATGGAAAGAATCTGCTCTTCAACAATATATTGATGATCAGATTGAAGAGAGTTTGACCTTAGAGTACAAAGCTGCCGGTGCATTTAAGAAGGCTTATAAAGAGAAAACAGAGATAACTAAAGATGTCTCTGCAATGGCGAATTCGGCCGGCGGAATACTCATCTACGGGATTGCTGAATACAAGAGCCTCGATAAGAAGCATCTGCCAGAAAAGATAACCCCGCTCGACCGCAAAGAGTTTTCTAAAGAATGGTTGGAACAAGTAATCAACAACATTCAACCACGTATGAATGATCTGCTCATTCACCCTGTAAGTTTGAGTTCCGGTCCCGAGGATGTTGCTTATGTTGTTGAAATACCTCAAAGTACAACAGCTCACCAAGCGACAGATAAACGATATTACAAGCGGTTAAACTTTGTCGCCGAGGCAATGGATGATTATGAAATCCGAGATATTCTTAATCGTCAAAGTGTACCGGATGCTCTTGTAGAGTTTGGTTTTGACAACCTCCAACCAGTCGAGCATACCTACCTGCTTAAGGTTTATGTCATAAATCAGGGACCAGCGGTAATCGAGCATTTTCAATTGGAATTTACTTTTCCTTACGTTGTCGGATACGAACGTGTGTTCATTCAGAGCCACGATAACATCGATTTGCGTTCAGATGGGAATGCGGACTATGTAATTACGTATAGGTCAAAGTCAGTTCTGTTTCCAAACGAAAAACGTGAAATAGGACATGAAATGAATTGGCGTTATAGGATGGACAGCGAGAAATATGCAAAGTTAGGAGCATTCGACTTAAGGCCGGGTTTTAGTGCGACTAGAAAAGACACTGTCTTTGTTCAATGGACCCTGTATGCGGATAATATGCCACCGAAGAAAGGTAGGGTTCCGTTCAGAGAATTACACCAGTTCTAGCCTGTGGATAAGTCCCATCGACACATTTCATGGATCACTGAAAGCGCAAACCTGCGGACGAGTTGAGAGAGCGGAGCCACCGACTAAGAAAGTAGTACCAATTCCTCTATCTCTGTGATATAACCCGCACCCAGTTACGTATGACGCTCAACACCTTGGGCCCCGTGAAAAGGAGAGAGAGATAATGCGACTTACCCCGAGATACAAGCTGGCTCGCCTGCTTACTACTTGCCTTGCTTTTGGTTTCCGCCTACACGCCTGGGCAGAACGCTAACAGGTCGAGATCGAAGAGGCACACCCATACGTCCGGCGGTGGGGGTACCGGCGCGGCGTCAGTTACTGGCTTTCCCAATGTAGACAAACCTCAACCGCAGTGGAATCCGAACTGGCAATGTCCTCCTGAAGGGGACGGGAACGAGACCAACCCCAGCGGAGGCGATCCTCAACTCAACAAATTGAAGAACCGGGTGGATGACGGAAGTTTTCAGGCTGTTGATTTCAACGTGATTTCAGGTCTACCAATACCCGCCGGAACACATCAGCACAGAATCAAGTGGAGCACTAGCGCCAAGAACACAGTCGCCAACTTCGAGGGCACACCGATATCGATCGAGGGATTCCTAGCGGTCGTCAATAACGCCAAGCCAGGCCAACCAGCTAACAATCAGGGCGCAAGAGAAGAAGGCCCGGAGTCTTGCAACTGCCACAACGATACTTCCACTTTCCATGATTTTCACGTCTGGCTTCTCCCTCCACCCGGTGACGTTTCCAGAACCAATGCGATTGTGGTAGAGATCACGCCGCCGGTCCGAGCCAAGCGTCAGAACTGGAACTTAGCCAAGCTAACGCAGATCGCACAGAATAAGCAGAAGGTGAGAATAAGCGGATGGCTGTTGTTTGATCAGGAACACCCGGAGCAAATCGGTAAGACTCGCGCCACGCTATGGGAAATCCATCCGATCATAAAGATCGAAGTGGAGTCTAACGGAGCTTTCACAACACTCAATTAGATGTGTATACTCTCTGGTATGGAGGGATACAAAGGCGGCTTGTTAGTGTTTCCGCTGTTTTTCATTTGCAATCTCTTTTTCAAGCCTCTTTCTCTCTTTTTCAAGCTCTCTTGAGTTCTCTTTTGACACTTCCATTGAGTGACGAATCAACTCAAAGAAATTATCGACAATTGAAGACTCTCCGAATTCATTTGACACCACAACCCTCTGTGGGGAATCAGTAAATGTAATCTTCAGCTTGTCCTGCGGTGCCAAGGAGCGCTTGAGCGTAATAAAAGTTTGAGTGCCATGATAACTGGCTTCATATTGAACCGGAGGCTCGAATGCTACACCTCCTTCCTTACCTTCGTTGAAGTACTGGGCCACAATTTGAATTCCACTCGCCGGGAGTTTACCGATATTTTGAATTTCAACATTTAATGGATTAGCTGGTATTGGAGGTTTATCCATGAGGATTGCAGTGATTATCTTTTTATAAAGTTCATCATTTTCGGGAATGAGCAAAACTTCTAGGCGGCCTCGCAAACTGAATTGTTTAAGAGTGGGGTCTAGCCAGTAGTACATCAGGACTGGACTTGTCAGAGAAATCACTACAGCAAATATGCTTACATACACGCTTGCTTTTTCATACCTAGTCATTATGTCTTTGTCTTCAAATAGGATTTTGATCCATCAATAACTCGTTGCCTTGCTTGCTCTTCTGTTTTCCCTGGCTGTGCTCTCATTCTAACCAGCTTTGCCATTTCTGTTTTCGGACGCGCATAACACATCCATTGCGAGTGTTGTTCTTGGTACTCAGTCTCCAAGTTGTAGTCATCAAGCGTCGGGAAGTTAGGATCATTCGCGCAGGGATGTTCGACGTTCCCTTCTAGTTCTGCATAACCGCATGCATAAGATACAAACTCACCTGCATCTTCAGCTTCTCCATATTCCCCATAAACAGCTGTCACATGCATAGACTTTTCAGTCAGTCCGGCACCGCAAACAGGACAAACGTCTAACTGTTCTTTGAGGTATTCAAGCTCTTGCTCTAGCGTCTTCTGGGCATCTGCCATTTGTTGCTTGAGTTCTTCAACTTGGTTTAAGACGCTTTCAATTTCTAGTTCTTTCGCGGCTATTGCGATTTTATCTGACTCGCTCTCATTCAATAGTTCTTTGAGTTCGGACTCCAACCTATCAATCTTCTTTTTGTAACGTTCAGCTAGTATGTCAGGCGATGCGTTCTTTGCTTCGTCGAGTGAGTTTTTGAGCCGATTAATTTCCCTGTCTTGTGCCTCTATTGTTGCATCACGTCTCCTAATGATGAGTCCTCCGAGGACTCCTAGTAGAGCGAGAACAAAAGTGAAGCCACCAATTACGTTCATCCAATTCATAAGTCAGGCGATTATACCCAAAAGTTATCCACAACACAGCCGTTCCTACTATGGATACAGCAGAGTTAAAGGGTGCGTTTATTCATTTGACTTGCTGCTTTTGTTAAGTCTTTGCTTTCGGACCGGATGTGTTTGTTTCTGATTTGAACTTGGCGGCGACTTTGGCCACTCGACTGAAGGGTATGGATAATCGTCAGTGGAAATCCAGTTGAATTGTCCTGCATAACTTAACAGAGCACAATTGCACTCTTTACTCACATGGACGTTACTATTAAGTTTTTGTCCACGCTCGCTAGTCGCATCAATTAGCGTATGTTCAAAGGCAAGTGCTTCACTAGGAGTTACCTCTTGTCGCGGCCGTATTTTTTCCAAGAAGGGTTTCAAATACGGATTGATCCGCAGGTCATTGAAGTCTTCTCGACTACCGCTCTTCAATTCGTTGTAGACTTCAGGAGATCCCAAGCATATCGGGTCACCTTTACTTAAATCTATGCTTGTGACTTCCCCATATTGAACACTGCTAATGATGTCGTTGGTATGTACAACCCCCCTCGCTACTAAATCGCCATTCGGCGTAACTCGAAAGAAGAGTATTTCAAAAAAAGACTTGTCTGAATCGAAGTGTAGGAAATCTTTCGTCATTGATAGTTGAAGTTCGAGATTTCTCTTCAAGTCTTCCCAGGGGTTAAACAACCACACTTGTGTGCTCAGTAAGTTTTGCGATGAGACTACTGATTGATTGACGAATAGGCTGTCTGTGTTATGGGATGAATACCACGTCTCGATTATTTGAAATAAGTTAAACGTATTTGCAATAGTAAGGACCCCGGTACTTGAAGAGAATTGTCTATACGCTAGGCCGCTAGCAATATAGATAGTCCTGTTGTCTAAGTGCCGCACCTTAAGAGCTGTGTCATCATCAGTGCCGTTATCTTCATTGTGTTGTCTTTTATCCCCACATACAACTAAGCCGACTTTGGTTGGAAGTGCGATTATTAGTGTGCCGTGCTTGACTACCTGATTTACTGGATAGAAGAAGGGACTGAGAAATCCAATTAGAAGAATCCTAAAAGAGCGATTGATTATCCGGTTCATTGCTGGGACCTCTGGGTGGCCATTATACCATAGCCTGTGGATAAGTTCAATTGACTGTCTATATGTAGGGTATACAATCAAGGTACTAGTATCCGCGCCCATTCGGGACACGGCCAGAACATTATGAACTTCATATCTAATCGCGATACGGAACCAGACAGAGTAAGGACAAGAGCGATTCTAGGCGAATCGGCGACGAACCACGGCCCCCACACCGGTTGAAATTGATGAGCATCGGTTTGTTATTCGCGCCAACCAAGGGGGGATCGGAACTCAAGCAATGCTGAATTAGAGTCATGCGAGGGTCGCCACTAGCCTGAACCGATTTCGACCGAAAAAACATGCAACTATCCTTATTCTATTTATTTGTAAGTTAGGAGAATTGTGGAACTGGAAGTTTTGCTAGTTCCGCACTCGCTTCGAAATCCTGGGAAGCGCCATTGGAACTCCTCCTAATCTTACGAACCGGTCATTGATTGTTGGTTCCATATTTGGAAGGTTGGTTAGTATGCTATCAGACCTTTATCTAAAGCCACCTTTCTGGACGCGATTCTATTTGCGCAGACAGCAACACACGTGTCAGATCCAGTGCAAACACTATTTAATAGATTCTCTCAAACAACCACTTGCCAAGTTTACCCTTAGATGAATTAGTGTCGGTCATCCAAAGCTTTTGGACAATGAGACTAGCAATCTTTAGAGTTCCCAAGTCAATTGATGCATAGGCAATATTGTCTGGAAGTCCTGGTATACGAGAATTATCAATACGTATAGGAATAATATAGGTGTCGCCTCGCTCTACTATGGCTCGTTCTTGAGCGGCAGTTCTTTCGTGCACCGTCCAAATCCGCTCAGTGTAAGCTTTGGAGATAAATAGAACGCAATACCGACACATTTGGCTGTATACTTCATAAAGATGAGTGTGTAAGTTCTTTCCTAAGAGACTCGCCTGTTCAAAATCATCATAGAAAACTCTGACACCTTCAGTCCGAAGTTCGATGGCAAGCTCGTTAGCGTATTGGCGATCCTGACCCGCAAAGGACAAAGCAACATCATACTGAAACAAATTATTATGCCATTCTTCGCAGCGGTATAGCATCTCATCGAGTTCTTTGCTTTGTCTTTCCAGTCGAAATAGAGACTCACAATCACCATATCGTTTCAAATCAGATGGCTCAGCTAAGTAGTTTATATGGAAGTAATGCTTGAATCCTGGGTGCGACTTGAAGAATACATTTTGATTATCCGCGGAGTAGAAATGTAGGACAAAGACAATTTTAGGAAATTCCTTGCGAACACGCTTAATGAATTTTGGGTAATTCGGTTGAGTGTAGTCATTCGCATCAATAAAGATAGTATTGACCTTATTACCTCTTATAAGTTCCCAGGCGTCAGCTTCGTTGTCTACAGTCCCAAAAGCCCTCACGGCTGGATGATCTCTGAAATACTGCATAAGGGCACGGATCGCATAGCCAGAAGAATGCGCGTGTTCTCCGATTACAAGTATATCGAGTGGCGTGCGTCTGTTGTCGTTCGGCATACGCTCTCCTATGATGAGTTGTCTACTCCGAACTCCGAATCAATCGTTGATGGTTTAAGCTTTCTTCTAACAGAAGCCTGCGTCTTCGCTGGAGATGGACGAACACTTGAGCAGCCGCGCTAGCCGGTGCCTCAAGGGTGTCGCGATGGAAGGTTGTATTTTGCCGTACAGACCAACCGTCGAAAGGACACCGCTCATGAACAGCAGAGGAAAGCTTATCAAAGCTCAGCTAGGAATGCCGGCCCTCGCCGACGAGCTTCAAAAACATCCACAAAGACTTATATCCCATGCCTCCTCCGACAAGTCAGTATAAGACTGACAGACCCTCCCTAGCTAGCGGCCACAGCCAACGCGCTATTACCTATCATCTGTCGCACTTTGCCCGCCGGTCGTAGGGATTAACGCTTGAGTCAACCAATCTCGGAATGCATATACTTCTTTACTTCCACATAAGTAATTGATGTTATCGCGATTTTTTGCTGCTTTGAGAAGCCCTTGCTTGCCTTCCCTACGCAGGGAAATGTAATGTCGATTTTGCTTGCTTTTTGGTATTGTTTGTCATACAGTACCGCGCGGCCCGTATTCGGAATCACGGAACTCTTTCCTCCATGTGGGGGTAATCCGACGGCTGATACTAAGCTCAACCTCATAGGCTAGCCACGAAGATTGCTCCTTCAAGATACAGGCCGGGACGTTCTGGCTTAGTATAGAAGAAAAGCCATAACTCGACGATGGAGCCTTACGAAACATCAGGGAATAGTTGACGAGTTTGGTCTGAGCAATTGGTGTTCGGCGTCTTCGAAGTCTTAGTTACATTCTAAATTAGGAGTGTATGGACATTCAGAAGAGACAACGTCGCGGCTGGTACCTCTATCAGTTTTCTGGAGAGCTTCTTCTCACCAACGGAGTGCTGTACTTTCTTCCGTGGCTTACGAGCATCGGCATTTCTGACAATTGGTACAACTTGACGCTGATTTTCAGCTCCATTTTTCTGATACTTAGTGGTCCGCTTGTGGGTTATCTCCAAGATCGGAGCCGACGCGGCTATTTGTACCTCTCGTTGACGAGTCTATTAATGCTTACGGGAACGCTTGGCATTCACCTGGCAAATAGGATGATCAGCTCCATAGTCCTCAAGGGTATAGTGTGTCTCGTTTGCTTTGGCTTAATAATGTACGCCTACCAGTTAGGTCTTGTTTTCTATAATGTCATGCTGCGCAACATAGCGTCGGCCGGAAATTATATCAATCCATCTGGCTGGGGGGTTGCGGCCGGTTGGCTAGGCGCAATAATAGGGATTTTTGCCATTCTCCCATTTGTAGAAGGCCACGTACCCCTTTTTCAACCTGGAGGAAAAGCTCAGGCATTCTTACCTAGCGCGTTGCTTTATGGTTTTGGCACGATGATCAGTCTCACCTTGATGCGCGGCTTAGGGGCTGACGGTGTCTCCGGTGAGTCTGCGTCATCTAAAGGATTACAAAGCGAGCATTTGGAAAGTCAATCACCAGGTAGAGCGCAAAAGGATATATGGTATTTTCTATTTGCACTTTTTCTCTTCGCCGATGCGGTCCTGACCATTGAAAGCAATGCAAGCTATTATCTTTCGACCGTGATGGGCTTTTCGGAAGACGCCACAGCCGGATTGTTCCTATTACTCATTGCGATGGCTGCCGCTGGGGCGCTAATCCCAGCACGACTGCACGGAAAAATGGAACACAAACGGATTCTTATCGCTATATTAATCGGCTGGATTCTTTCCCTGCTTGCAGTCAGCGCAACGAAGAATCAGATTCTATTCGGAGTACTCTTCGCCATTATTGGATTGCTCTATGGCGCATTGCTTGCCGTCATGAGAGCGTTATTTCTCTCTTTGGTGCCGCCCGATCGAACCGGTAAGTATTTTGGTTATTATGTCTCGTTTCAGCGGTTCGCGACTTTGATTGGTCCCCTTGTTTGGATTCTGTCAGCAAACCTCTCTCGAAGTCTGGGTGCCGACCGCTACCGCGTTTCAATGCTTGCAATGGCGGGCCTTATCTGTTTGAGCTTTCTGTTCCTTCGAAAAGTGCCGAGCCTAACTCCGCAGAAAACCGAATGGGGTCAGCGAGCGCGGATCAGTAATTTAGGAGGCGGTCTAGAAGGCAGGTGAGTAAGCGCATATTTGAATTTATTGAAACCGCTCCAGTTCTCTAAGCCAAGGGCAACCATAAGGCAGATAAGGGGTTCAGCACTGTGATAAGCGATCAGACACGCAAGAGAGTCGTTGTAGCTGCGTTCTCGATTACCACGGCTATTGTGGCGGTTCAATGGCTATTGGCCCAAGGTACCGAGGGGCCCCCAAATAAGTTAGTGAAGGCTATTTGGTGCGCCTTTTATCTTGCATGCTTCTTCGTAATGATCTATGGAGGGACGAAGTCCGCTGCTTTAGAGGCTACAGTCTACATCATCACGATCATTGGGGAAGCTGTTGCACCTGATCTCGTCGAGCGGCTATTCAAACGGCTACCCGATGCAACAATCTCCCACGAACTGCTAAGTATTACTGCTCACCTTACGTTAACACTAATGACGTGCGTTATTCTGATTGGGTGGGGCTTCGTCTTAATCTTCCAGCAGATGGGTGCGGGACATACTCCGCCCTTGACAAGGCTATACGTGCTTCTCACCATAGTTGCAGCTGGCGGTGTGATAATCTGGGCGACTATCGACCCTTCCGGGTTTATCGGGCTTGAGGCGGCTGAGAAAAGTATTTTCATACGTGGCGTCTGGCCGTCTATGTTTGATAGTTGGATGAGCTACGTACGGATCGGGCTTACAGTCATTACGATGTTCTTACCTTGGGTGAAGGCCTCGATGGACGGCAGTGCCTCTAGGCAAGCGGGCTAGTTTTGAAGCCTTTCTCGCAAGGGATCTCAGCAGGGGAAATACTATGAAACCAAGGACCATTTCAAGCTTAGCAGCGAACGCCGAGCCAAGGTTGCCTTTCGATCTGGGCGAAATCGTAGTCAAACATGCCTTTGAAAGACTTTTGGGCACGATTTCTCAGTTAGCAGCTTCGCCGTCGCAAGCGGCAGGCCGCCTTCTTTCATGCGTATCGGATCGAGGGCCAGCTCGTGCTGCTGGTCTACTTGCTGAATCATTTGGTATTACGGACCGGTACGTTATTGAAGAGGCCACCTTCGCCACCTTATGTCTCGATGTATTTTCTCATGCCATTGACGACATTGCCGATGACCCTAATAGTGACAACATCTTGCTCGCGCATGTCGGAAGCTTACTCTTGGCAAAGGCGGCTCAAACGTATGCGCAGCTAGTGGCCGGAAACAAGAGGTTTTGGGAATGTTGGGAGCGTTATCTGAAAGAGGCTAGCGAAGCGGAGCGATTCCTAAGACAAGATCGCGATAGATTCGCTCCCTTCGAGCAAACCAGCTTTGTTATGTTGGGCCAGAAGAGTGCACTGATCAAAATGAATGTTGCCCTATACGCAAGCCTAACAGATGGGTGGAATCTTCAGGAGCCTCTGGAGGGGGGTCTAATGGCTGTTGCGGCTGGGATCCAATTGATTGATGATCTCATCGACTGGGAAGAGGATCTAGATTCTGGCATCCACACCTATCCAGTAGTACTAACTACCCAACGGTATCATACGGCCAAGTCGTTGCACGACACGACAAATTCCAGTCCGGTGGTTGTCGAGGTTCTTGACGTAGCCAAATTGAAAATGGAAGAAGGGAACCGCCTCTTTATGGCTATGGGCGCGTTCTCCATGGTCCGTTTCGTGGATTCATTGATAAGGAGACTTGAGGAAGCGCGAACGCAAGTCAAGTGGTCGTCTGAACCACAAACTCTAATGTCTGAGATTCGAAGAGGAAAACAGTTGTCGTGGATTATTGGACCAAGGCTTGGGCATTGATGGAGAATCAAAGGCCATCCGAAACGAATTTGAAGGGATCTATCGATCTGTTGAGCCACTCGAAGGTGGTGCCGGGCGCGTCAGTCCAGCCGATTGGCAAGGGAGTTAGACTATGCTTAGTGGTGGCTTGGAAGATAGAAAACGAACGCCTGTCGTCCACTTGTTTTCCGGTCACGACAATGCTGACACGCAGTTATGCCGCGTCCAATCTTATGGCTAGTCACTCCGGCGTTGCAGTTGCCAACGAGGCGTACTGTCAACTATGACGAAGGCTTCAAGGAGAGAATGTGATGACCAAGGCGTTGCTTGTAGTAGATGCGCAGAAGATTTACACAAATCCAGAGTCAGAAATGTTTTGCCGAGACGCAAGAGCGACCATAGGCAGAATAAACCGGCTCGTCGACTTGTTTCAGCGAGAGAACGACCCGGTTGTTCTAGTTCGCCATGTGCATAGGGCTGATGGCTCTGACTTAGGGAGAATGTTCGACTATTTGGGCGAACCGGATGAGACTTTCAACTTCAAGGAGGATAGCGAAGAGGTTGAGTATGATGAAGAACTCGTTCGGCCGCCGGGTGCAATCGAAATCATCAAGAATAGATACTCTGCGTTTGCGGGGACAGATCTTGATGGGAAGCTAAACGAAGCGAAGGTTGACACCGTTGTGGTTTGTGGCTTTATGACGAATTTCTGCTGCGAGTCGACTGCCCGATGTGCACATGACAGAGACTATTTCGTGGATTTCATATTAGACGCAACTGGAACCCCAGGCACCGAGAATATGGACGAAGAGAAAATCCGCAGTGTCGTCGGGGAGTTACTGGTATCTGGGTTTTCTCGTGTTGCCTCCACTGATTCGTATTTGCAAGGTAAATAGGTCGAAGAGGGAACGGACCGAGACTCTGCTCTCACGTTCTAATTGGTTGATGGAAATGAATGATCTATCCGTGGCTAGAATTGGTTGAAGCCGCCCTTTCAAGGTGGGACACGCCCTTTTACTTATCCGCGTGGGGGCCAGTCGAAGCCGCTCTCAATGACCTTCGGATGCTTAACGGAGCACTGCCTGTTCAGCACTGGCTTTCATTCAAGACTCATCCGGTAGCTCCATTAGTCAGGAGTTGGAGAAAAAGTGGCCTAGGCGTCGAAGTCGTCAGCCACTATGAGTTTCTGGCCGCTTTGAAGGAGGGCTTTGAACCGAACGAAATTATAATTAACGGCGTCGCAAAAAACCGTTGGCTACCCGGTGTCGACGTTGAGGGACTACGCGTGCATTTCGATTCTCTTAACGAAGCGTGTGACCTTGCATCACAGGCGAGAATGCAAAGTTGGCGCACAGGAATTAGATGTCACGTTGCCGAAGAATACGATCCTGACGAACCTGCATTCGTCGGACAGTTTGGAATGATGAAAGATGAAGTTGAGACGGCGCTTGACGTGCTTGCCCGAAAGAATGTCGCCGTAGAGACTATTCACTTCCATCTGAGGTCAAATGTCAGATCCCCTGACTCATATGAGAACGCGATCGAGGAAGCGTCGGAAATCTGCCGTACTGCGAGATTCAATCCAATAAATCTAGACTGTGGTGGTGGATTTCCGGTGCCCGGTGAGCGTTATGAGAGTACGGATGCGCCGACTGGTGTTTTCGACTTGCATCAGATGAAAGAGGTATTAGACAAGGTGTCGAGCGCGTTTCCAAGCGTTCGTAACGTATGGTTTGAGAATGGTCGCTTCATATCAGCGCGTTCAGCGGTGCTCGTCGTAAGAGTGATTGACATAAAGAGCCGCGGAGATTCCAGATACTTGATTTGCGACGGGGGGCGAACCAACAATGCCTTGGTCTCCGATTGGGAGAAGCATGATATTCTCATTCTACCGAATAGAGATTCGCCTCCCATCTTGACAACGATTGCCGGTCCAACCTGCATGGCGTTTGATAGACTTGCTCGCGCGTACTTACCGCAAGACATTCAGATCGGAGATCACATCATTTGGATGAACGCTGGTGCTTATCATATACCGTGGGAGACCCATTTTTCTCATGGCCTTGCGAGAGTGATTTGGTGCAACGCAGACGGGGAACTTTTCCTAGCACGGGATGCGGAGAGCTTTGATGCTTGGTGGGGGCAGTGGGTGTAATCGAGCATCTCGCAATCGGACTAGCAAGCCGATGCTCGAAGCTGCTTTGCGCGGTTAGTGAATAAAGCGTCGTGATCATACCTGCTTTGTAATTCTAAGCATCTTTTTTTGGCTACTATGGGCGACACAACTAAAGACAATTCGGTGGCGTTGAAGGCCTTATTCAATTGCCTGCTGGAATCTGTTTCAGAAGAAGGTCATTGGCGAGACTTCGACGAGTCTTGGGGCCCAATCATAACGACCATTTCATGTGAATTGCTACTCGATGCTGGAGTTAAGATTCACGACAAATGGTACATACACAGAGAGCAATATAAGCCGGTGTCGCTCCATAAGAGCATTGAATACCTTAATTCAGAGATAAGAGAGGACGGGACCTTCGGAACAGACTTATGGGACAGTTTAAGATTGGGGAAAGTGATTGTCGCGAACGAACTGAAAACCTATTTCTCGAATTATGACAAGCTTCATTCTCGTATAATCGAATCGTTACGCACGGATGATTTCATCACAAGCAAGTCTGAATGGAGGGGTTCCGGATTCTACGCATGTGCTGTTGACTACCTGGATTTGGTTAACATGCACGAGTTAAGTGCCAACGTGCTGGAGAAGCTGTTATATGCGCAGGAGTCCGACGGGTGTTGGACGGGCGCCAAGTCTAAGGAAGGTCAGCCGCTGGTATCTCCCGTTTGGCACACTGCGCAAGCGATACTCACGTTAAGACGAAAGGACACGGGAAAATATAGAACCCAGATCGAGAGAGCTCTTAATTGGCTCGTTGGCAAACAAGAAGAGGAAGGAAGCTGGCCCTCACTGCGACAGTTCGAGATTTACTTCACAGCCTATGCGGTATTAGCGTTACATGGGCTATCATACGAAGCAGAAATATCACGCGCTGTAGGGTATCTGGAATCCAAGATCGATAAGGACGGTAAGTGCTCTGACTTGGGGGGCACTCTGATGTGTGCACTGGTATTCTGGGAGCTTTCCAAGGACAACCTAAATCACACTGTCTCATTCATGGACTACATACTATCCCTGAATAATTCCTCAATCACGAATTCGTTGGAGCTGCAGATAAGAGTCCTGAACGATCGTTTGGAGACTAAAGAAGATAAGATTCGAGTGTATGAAGCAAAGTATAAAGACGCCGACATAGTCATTTCTAAGAAGCAACTACTCGTCGTGATACTCATCTCCTTATTCATTACCACCCTTGGGACAGTCGCTGGTATATATGGACTCAAACTAGCCCTAAGTTGTATCCAGAACACTTCGGCTCAAACTGAGCAGAAGGACCTCCAACGGCCGCAGGAGAGGAACAATCAAGGCGGACCAGTAAAGTAGGGCCCACAATGAAGTTGCAATTGGGAATTTCTGAGGCGATTGCGCACTGGGCAAAATATAACGCGAATGCTCCATGCGTTATTCACGAAACTTGTTGCCTGTCTTTTCAGGATTTGAACGCCATAGTCAATTACTTGGCGGAGAACGAGTTCTGCAAAGTGTCTGAACAGTGCGTTCCCATAATGATTGAAAGCAAGGTGCTCCTTCTTTCTTCGATAGTAGCTGCAATTAGATGCAACAAGGTGCCTGTGATTCTTAACCCTTACTGTAAAACCCATGAACTTGAATTCGCTTTGGATCACCTTGGAGCGAAGGCAATCTTCGCGGAAGAACGCTTCACCTCGCAGATCCCCGTGCGCTACTCGACATACGTTCTTGATGCATTACAAGTTGAGGGCAAGCTCGAATACTCAACTGCCCTCACCTGGCCTCCCCCAGACCTTGAAAGCACCTGGGGAATTCTGTTCAGTTCTGGCACTACAGGAAACCCGAAGGGAATTGATCGCTCCCACTTTTCAATTTTGTCAGAACTGTTGGGATGGTGTTTCGAGTTGGAGACTAGGCGCACTTCCCATTATTACATCGCTAGGCCTCTCTATTATACGGGAGGACTGATGCTCGCTATGACATGCTTGTTGGTCGGAGGGAAGGTGAGTTTGTATGATCGGTTTGCTCCTGATCTGTACCTCAGTCACCTAGAAAACGATCTCGTTGAATTGTCGTTTCTAGTGCCTTCACAGATAAGTGCACTTATCGACTACGTTAAGGCTAATGGAATTACCGAGCCAGCACACTCTCGAATGGTCCTGTCGATGGGCGCAGCATTCCCAGAACAACTTAAGATCGAGGCCAGAAAACATCTCAGGTCAGATATCTTGGAGTCGTGGGGAAATACAGAAGGCTTGGGAACAATCACAACGCAGACTGACCTCGACCAAAGACCTTCATCGATCGGGAAGCCTTTTCTTACGGATGAGTTGTTCATTGTTGACGAGTCGCATCACAGAGTCGGGGCGAACGTAATCGGCAGGCTCTCAGGAAAAGTCGATAGTCACTTCACTCGCTATAGCCATAGCACAAATGAATCCAACGAAACAGTGGTCGAGGACGGTATGATAATTTCCGAAGACTTAGGAATAGAAGACTCGGAGGGGTATTTTTACCTCTACGGCAGAGCTTCGGATGTGATAGCCACCGAACACGGCACGATATACCCAATGCTTATTGAAAAGAAAATAGCAAGTGTGGATGGGATCGAGGAGGTCGCTGTCATAGGTGTACCGGCAGGATCTTTTGAGGTTCCTGTAGTCGTCGTTAAGCTTAGGTCTCAGGAGGTGAACGCCGAAGCTCTGTTGAAACGACTGAACGCAATATTGGGAGAGCATGATAAGATGACGCAATTAAGGATCGTAGCCGAGTTTCCTAAGACAGCATCTGGGAAGATTACGAAGAAGGAACTGACAGCCCTGTTTGCGAGCTAAGGTTGTGTCCTTTGTTCTATTTATTTGTGAGCCCACAGCCTAAGCACCACCAAGCATAGTTTACATTACATCTGCGAACTGAAAGGACAATGGAAACGAATCTTGGTCGTTGATTTTGCTAATAACGCAATAAGTCATCGATAGGAAGAGGGACGATGGCACTCAACTAACAATGATAGGTACGCAAAGAGCCAACCGCCTTCGAACCGCAGTAGCGATGGCGATCAAACACAGGCTTCAAGGAGTCAAGCGATGAAGGATCAAACACGGTCTCCAAGGAGGCAACATTCTCTAAGGAGTCAAGCGATGAAAGATCAAAAACGACTGATAGATTTCACTGACAGAGTAGTTGACGTTTTGGACGATGTCGTGAAATCTCGAAACATACTCTTACCAAAGACACTTAGAAGTAGTGCGGAGAAAGCTTGGATCGAGCTGAAACCCAAGAGCACACAATTGATTCGAACAAGGATAAGAAAAACTACCCCTCTCGAGCTTGAGGAACATGGCCTTACAGGAGATCCACTCGACTTTAAACTGCGAGGCTTTCTCGATTCATACGATGAGCTTGATGAGAATGGGGGATTGAAACGATTCAAAAGAATGGTCAAGTGGGCCAAGATAATACTTGGCAGCCTGAAAGGGTTGATTCCTGGGCTTGAAGCGCTACTTGAGTTTTTGGAAGCCGTTGAAAGAGGCATTGAAAACGCGGAGGAATCCTAGATACAGAGTCCATATCAGCATTCGCTGGCTAGCTCGATCAGAGCCAATACGCGCTATCACCTATGAGATGGCACGTTTTGCTCGCCGGTTGTAGGGTTTGAGCCGTGATTAACCAGTGCGAAATCGGGGTCAACCTCTCTACTTCTCATTACATTCCTGATGTCTCGGAACTTCTGCAATTTGTAATATCGAGGACCCTCCTAATTCGAACGGTTTTTCATGGTATTGCGGCTTGCACCAGCAATGTCACTGAGTCGAAGACCCTGCAATTGTCCTTTATTCTATTTGTTTGCAAGTCAGAAGCATTGGAACCAAAGTTTTCTTAGTTCCGTACTCGCTTCGAAAGACGCGGCAAGCGCTTTGGTAGATCGAGGCCATCGTCAACCAAGAGTTCCATTGCAACTCCTGCTAAGCGAGCGTATGTGAGCAGGACAATCAAGGAAGGTTCTCTTGCCCCAAGCTCAAATGCCGATATATGGCTTTGGCTAAGCTCATCAACCCCCAATTGCCTAATCATACCCGTTTGAGAAACCCCGATTTCGGTTCTAATTCTGATTAACTTCTCAGCAAGACGGGCGGGCTTCTTTCTACGATTACGACCCATTGGAGTCACCTCCAATGGGGCCTCTCAACTTGCGCCTAAACACATTTGTGTTTATTATGGCGCTGCTCTTTGGGATCGCCGGAAGTCTTAGCTTCTCGACGGCTATCATCATTGGAGATGTAAAGCCGCCCTAGCCATTTGTATAGAAAACAAAATAGCAAAAGGACATCGAGATGGCGATTGCCCCATTCACACTAGAGTCTTTGCTTTGGGTTCTCCTGCTCATTGTAACCTGTCAGCCGCGTATCCAGCCTGTATGACGCTGTGTTCTCAGCGGGCTATAGAGAGGCGTAGATGTATGCAAAAGTGATTGTGATCTTGCTAGTAGTATTGGCTTCGGGTCCAGTGATGGAATCCAGCGCTGTGCAGCCGGTACCACAACGCCAACGCAAGCTGTCCCAGCTTTCCCCTAAAGAACCGCCTCTAGAAAAGTTGGAGCGAGATGAAGGCTATACTGAAGAGCCTTTGGATCGGTCTGTACTCAATTTTTCACCAGCTTATAGGGGAAACAGCATCATGCTTCTTTATGAGAGGCTGTCGAAGATACGATTCCAAAAAGACGAATTTGAGACTACATACCAATATGCGAACCGAATAGAATCTGCGGTCGGAAATAATGTGTATGCCTTTTCACTTATTCAAGGAGATGAACTATCCAGATACGATGCCGACCAGCAACGCTTGGAAGTTCACATCCCGGCGCGCTACCTGTCCGGTCATGACGAGCTTTCTAGCGCTCCTCGCGATCCCTTGCGAGGCCTCAGTTGTATTTCAGTCAGACTGAATTTGGGATTCAGTCACTATTTAGGGAAGTCAGAGGCCGGGAGGAGCAAGAAAGTCACCAAATTGGTGAGGGAAGACTACATAATTGTTTTCGATGAGCGTGCGGGAAGTCTGCAATTCGCGATTGATCTGCCGCCTGAAATCGCCAAGAATGAAAAGAACTCACTCATTCTGCTACTCGTCTGTAAGTTGAAGGTTCCGACCGTGAGCACCCTCTGGCCGGGCCAACTAATGGTTCTTACGGAGACCGAACAGATCAGGCGACCTACCGTATCTAGGCCTTCAGATTACGTGTCGGTGAAAAAATACGTTAGTGTCGAACTCCTAGAGGTGTGGGCATACAATTTCATAACAGGCAAAGTTCTGGAGAAGCATGCTGTTTCGAGCGCTAGCTGACAATTCCTGAAAAGGGAAACGGTAATCCGGGCTCCTTGCAAAGTGAAAACCTTCGGAGACATGCGGCGAAAAATGCTCGAATTTTTTCGGGCAACGGGTCGGGCCGTGTTTAGGTCGGTTTTTTTCCACATGCGGTTGTGAATTCAGACCGCTTCCGTCTCTTGCTCTTGTTGGAGTTAATAGCGTTCTAGTAGATAAGGGCGTGTGTAGTAGATATTGTAGTAACCACCTGCATATATTGACTTGTACGAGCTTGTATCAAAGAGAGTCAATTGTTTGAATGTACTGCTCTATACAACCACATACAAGACAGTACAAAACGTCAATCTAGGATTATGAGTCCTCTGCTCTGCCGTTGAGCTAAGGGGCCTCTTCGCGCTTACAAAAAGCGGTGACAAGCGACAACAAATGCAACGCTTAGAATAGCGGAAAGTAAGGGCTCCATCAATTGACGGCTTGTTCAGTTGCGAATGACTCTTTCTTCACTTGTGAGGCGACAATTGTCCCCGCTCAGTTGCGGTAGGAATTTTAGTTGACGAGTAACTGTACTGTGACGTTAAGAGAATGAGTCTGATCCAACGGCAAGCGGAAAGATCAGTGATTCTCAGTAGAGAGAAGTTTCAATTAGATCAATATTCACTTTCGCCATTCGACTGGAAACATCGATCCCGCTTTCTCGAGTTCAATTTTTACTCCGAGAATCTGGGCGGCTCTGGTTAAAACGGGATCGCGCTTCGACGCAAGGTCCGAGGCTGACGGAAGAACTAATTCATCGGGTACTACGCCAACGTGTTCAAGACTCTTGCCGTCGCTCATTATCAGATCGGCATCGGTTATGCTTGCGCCATAAAACACCACGGTGTCAGCGCCTACTTTGAAGTCATAAGCCCTCGCGCGCATGACCGCACCGGCGGATCGGTCGCCAATAACGACGCCCGCCTTCTCGAGCTGGATGGTGCGCGCGAAAATTTCGGCGGATGATCCTGACTCGCTGTCGATCAAGACAACAAGCTTTCCTTTAAAGCAATTGCTCCGGCCCTTCGCAATCAGTTCCTTTGTCTCTTTACGCCGCTTTGCATCGGCGATCTTAACGTCGTGATCGAAGAAGTAACCAAGCAAGTTCTTCAGAGTCTCCTCCGCGCCGCCGGGATTCCCGCGAAGATCCAATATCAGAGACTTTTTCTTCTTCGCCTTGCCCATCATATCCGCTAACCCCGGTGGGTCGAGGTCGAACTGCGGCATCTTCCAAATCATCAGCTCATCACCCAGTTCGTAGTAGCGGTGACGATGGAGCCGGTCCTCATTTTCCGCTTCCCTTATGAGCGCCCATATGTCGTCGCCGCCGCCGGAGCCCGTGAGATCGATGCGTTGTTTTCCCGTACGCACCTTTGCCATCACGTCGAGCTGCCGATCAGCGCCGCCGGGGCTCCTCACGACGACCCTCAAACCAGCCTGTGGTCTAAGCGTGTAGTAAAGGTATTTAAGTTTCCACAGGTTCTCACGCACCGGCGTGAAGCCTCCGACGCTGCTCACCAGATCGCCCGGCTTTAGCCCTTTCGATTCCGCGTCGCTTCCTGGCTTCACAGCGGACACGAAACACTGATCGCCGATGACCTGCATTTGCCAACCATAGTCAGTGGTGTTGCTACGTTGTGGTGGTATGAAAAAGAGATGTGAGTCCTCGAAATCGATCAAAACCTGGGCGACGATACCGAAGATTTGACCGTTCGACGTAGCCTGTTCAACTCTATCGTCGGCCGTCTTGAAACGGGCTTCGATATTAATGCCGTGGAAGCTCGGATCGTAATAGTTTTTCTTGATCTCGTTCTTCAGAGTGTTAAGCATGACGTGTCCACGGTCCCGATCGAACGAGCTGAGCGTTTGAGCGCTTGTCGGTTCGATTGCAATGCTGACTACAAGACCAGCTAACACGAGAGACCAAAGAGCCCGTCTCGGTACGCACATTAGTTTCTTCATGAGATACTCCCTCCGACTGCTATAAATATCAAAGCTGAAGGGCAACCAAGGAGCCAGCTGCCAAAGTTGCCGGGAACTATAACAACGTTTACGTCGAGCGTAAACAACCTCGGTGTGATCTGAAATCGAAGATGGGGTTTAACGACCGGAAGTTTCGGTCAACTTGCCAGTAAATCGCGCGCCTCTCTTCGATAAGAAAAAAGACTAGATGTAAAGCGGAGCGGGTTGCAACGAAGATGCCGTAGCGCGGCGGCGTTTGAGTGAGATGATGAAAGAACGGATTTGGTGTTTATCGATGATTCGCTCCGAATAGTCCTCGGTTTTCGCCTGCTCACCAATCTCGTACCACTCCTCTTCCGGAATGCTCAAAAAGACTTCAACCACTGCCGGATCGAAATGTGAGCCCGAATGGAGGGCTATTTCATCTCGCGCGTCTGCGTACGAGCCGGCTACTCGATACGGACGGTCACTGGTTATCGCGTCGAACGCATCCGCGACCGCGAATATGCGAGCGTTGATGTGAATCTCTTCACCACGAAGCGCCATGGGATAGCCACTTCCGTCGCATTTTTCATGGTGCTGGCCCACTACAGGAGCCGCGCCGCGGAGAAAGTCTATGCCGTCGATGATACGCAAACCACAGTTTATGTGCTCGCGCATCTCGACCCACTCAGACTCATTGAGCGGTCCGCGTTTGAGCAGAATAGAATCGCGCACGCCTATCTTACCGATGTCGTGAAGAAGCGCGCCCTGTTCGAGCGCAATCAAGTCGACGTGTGAAAGACCGCAGGCGCGCCCTAATCGCAACGAGTAAGCTACGACTCGATCGGAATGACCGGCGGTCTCGACGTCTCGAGCCTCGAGCGCTTCAGCCAGCGCCCGCAGGGTGGCTCTATAGTTCTGATACAACGCTTCCAGCGTTTCGTTCAAATTCTCGTTCACCGAGCGCAGTTCGGCGGTCCTCAATCTGACGCTTTCTTCGAGCGACTGTTCGTAGTGACGTTTCGCGGCTACCAGCACCTGATAACGCAGAGCTCGCTCGATCGCCATCATCACGTGCGAAAGATCGAACGGTTTCGTAATGTAATCGAATGCGCCCTGGCGCATCGCCTCTATCGCGTAGCTGATATCGGTCATCCCCGAAGCCATAATAACAACTGTCTCGGGACAAACTCGGCGAACATACTGGCACAGCTCGATGCCTGAAGTTCCGGGCATAGCGATGTCGGTGATCACAAGATTATAAGTACTTGCTGAAAGCAAAACCGTAGCTTCGTCTGCGCTTGCCGCTGACACGCACGTGTAGCGATCCGAGAGATACGTTTGCAAAAGTCTTCGAATTGGTTCCTCGTCATCAATGATCAGTATCGAGACGTCCTTATTGGCTTCCATGCCTGCACCTGCCTTCGATTGTTCTTTCACGCGAGCTTGTTAGAGCAATGCGTATACCCAAACGCTTCTGCATCCGATCTGCGGAAAGCTAACCTTATCGGGGTAATTCAATAGAGAAAGTAGTTACTGAGTGCGTCGCCGAGGAGAGGACAATTGCGACAGTTGTAGAGAAAGACCGCAACCGCTCGGGAGCGTGATCCGTAAATCCGAACGAGCCCAGCTGGTCTGACGATCACTTCTTCGTAACGCTTTGACGCCGGAGTTTTTCGATTGCTTCGCGAATTTGAGTCGCACTTGGCGAATCTGGATTCTCTTTGAGGAACGCCTGCAATTGCGCGATCGCTTTTGCAGGTTCGTGACGCAAGTCATAGAGATTCGCCAAATAGATGTGCGCAATCGTCGGCTTGCCGATCTCGTACGCGCGCAGAAGGTCAACCTCAGAAGTCTGGTAATCACCCGTCATCATTTCAGCAAGTCCAAGGAAAAGATATGGTGGTGAGGATTGCTTCTCCAATTCAATGCTATGACGCAGCGGTGGAATCGCATCTGCGTAGCGTTTCTGTTTAACCAGCACAACTCCGAGGCCGACGTGGGCTTCGGCGCGGTCGCCCTTCAACTTTATGGCTTCCTGATAGGCCGTCTCCGCCTCGGCGTATCGCTTGAGCTTGTCGAATTGCTCGCCCAGCGCGATGTGAGCGGCGTAGAACTGCGGGTAAGCCACGATTGCTTCCTGGAGCAGTTTGATTGATTGTTCCGGCTTGTCGTCGTGAGCCCGCTTCATACCCTTCTCGTAAGCTTCACGCGCGGGCCGGGGCACGCTCGGGTCCAACGCCTCGACATTGGTGAGACCGGCCGGCGAGACGCCCTTACTTGCCTTCAGGCGCAACTGAACATTCTGCGTGAAGGTTTGCGGAGCGGAGCCATAAGCCGAGATCTCCGCATTGACTCTGGTCGTCTCGAACGTCTGATCGTCCCCTTCGGCGGTGAGCTGATACATTCCGCGGTGCAGCCCGGTAAACGAGAAACGACCGCTGAGATCCGTAAAGGTTTCGTAGACGTTTACGTTGTTGAAGGTGAGAGACACCCTGACCGAATTGGCGGGCGGCGACCCGTTGGGAAGCACGACCTTGCCTTGCAGAGTGTGCATCCCCTGGCCGTAGCAACAAATCGCCGAAGCAACGACCGCGCAGTAAATAGAAATTATTCGAGCGAGACTTGGCTTTAACATGCGCACCTCCGTCTCGGTCACGGCGGATTGAATGTAAGCAAAAATGGCCGGGACTACAAGAGTCCCGGCCTTAAGATTGTAAGTTCAAGCAACAGGTTGCTAGAAGCTGAAGCGGAATCCGAACTGTCCCTGGAACGGGATGCCTATCGGTTCGGAGAATCCGGTTGCGCCGAAGA
>Ga0075426_10000136_pt1 | contig 47655 bp, 51 predicted proteins | sample SoiMethybrSBSTD5_FD_75304 | JGI IMG/M metagenome (GOLD analysis project Ga0075426, IMG submission 75304) | Bulk soil microbial communities from a Populus tree surrounding site in Tennessee, USA - Soil MetaG P. TD hybrid SBSTD5 | ecosystem: Environmental > Terrestrial > Soil > Tree plantation... | reverse complement strand
GGCTCCATGGAGCGCTTCATCGGCATCCTGATCGAGCACTACGCAGGCGCTTTTCCGCTCTGGCTAGCCCCCGAGCAGGTGGTGGCCATGAGCATTACGGAGCGTCACGCCGCGTACGCCGCAAGCGTCAAGGAAAACCTGACAAAACAGGGCTTTAGGGTGTCCGCGGATTTGCGAAACGAGAAGATCTCCTATAAGATTCGCGAACATAGCCTGCAGAAACTGCCCTACCAACTGGTGGTCGGGGACAAGGAAGTGCAGGCTGGAACGGTGGCCGTGCGCACGCGCAGCGGCGAAGATCTCGGGGCCATGCCCCTGGACGCCTTCACCGCTCGCCTCCGGAACGAGGCTCTAGCGCGCTAGCACGGCCAATTTTTTCAACGTACTGAGGAGCTTTTCACCCATCGCACTCGATAGTAGGTCGCAACGCATCAACCGGGAAATCACCGCCCCGGAGGTGCGCCTGGTAGCGGAAAACGGTGACCAGCTGGGCATCAGGTCGGTTCACGAGGCGCTGCGGCTGGCCGAGGAAGCCAACGTGGACCTGGTGGAGATCGCGCCGCTCGCGAATCCGCCGGTCTGCAAGCTGATGGACTACGGCAAGTTCCGCTATCGCGAGCAGAAGAAGGCCCACGAAGCCAAGCTCAAGCAGAAGCAGATCCAGGTCAAGGAAATCAAGTTCCGGCCCGGCACCGACGAGGGCGACTACAAGATCAAGCTTGGCAAGCTGATGGAGTTCCTCGAGGAAGGCGACAAGGCGAAGGTGACGCTGCGCTTCCGCGGCCGCGAGATGGCGCACAAGGAGTTCGGCGAGCGGCTGCTGCAGCGGGTGCAGAAGGATCTGGACGCGGTCGGCCTGGTGGAGCAGTTTCCAAGGCTCGAAGGAAGGCAGATGGTGATGGTGCTCGCGCCCAAGAAGAAGGGCGCGCCGCCGGCGAAGGCGGAGAAGCCGAAGCAGGATGCGACGAAGACGGACGCAACGAGGACGGAGGCGTCCAAGAAGGAAGCGCCCAAGATGGCGCCCAAGGTTGCAGCAAAGCCCGCTCGAGCGTAGCGGGCCATAAGTGATAGCCGTGGCTTTTGAAGCGTGCCCGCGGAGCGGGGACCGCCCGGCGTCATACGAAAAGAGAGAGGTAGGGAAGTCATGCCCAAGATGAAATCCAAGCGGGGCGCCGCCAAGCGCTTCAAGGTGCGCGGCAGCGGCTCGATCAAGCGCGCCGGCGCCTACAAGCGCCACATCCTCACCAAGAAGACCACCAAGCGCAAACGCCACATGCGGCGCCGTACCGGGGTCGACCACACCAACGCGGCGGCGATCCGTTCCATGCTGCCGTACTCGTCGTAAGGAGCGCGCCATGCCGAGAGTCAAGCGTGGAGTAGCGGCGCGCGCGCGCCACAAGAAGGTCCTCAAGCAGGCGAAGGGCTTCCGCGGCCGCAGGAAGAACGTCTACCGCATCGCCAAGCAGGCGGTGATGAAGGCGGGGCAGTACGCCTACCGCGACCGCCGCCAGAAGAAGCGCCAGTTCCGCGCGCTGTGGATCGCCCGCATCAACGCGGCGGTGCGCGAGCTCGGAATGTCCTACAGCGTGTTCATGGCCGGGCTCAAGCGGGCGAACATCGACATCGACCGCAAGGTGCTCGCCGACCTGGCAGTCGCCGACAAGGCGGCCTTCGCCAAGATCGCAGGCCAGGTCAAAGCCAGCCTCGCGCACTAGCTCCACGACGGGCGTGGAGGACCTTCAGGGCATCGTCTCGCGCGCGCTCGCCGCGTTCAGCGCGGCGGGCGATGCTGCGTCCCTCGAGAACGCGAAAGCCCGCTTCATCGGCAAGGCGGGGGAGCTGACCTCGGTCCAGTCGACGCTCAAGTCTCTTCCGCAGGAAGAGCGCAAGGCGTTCGGGGCGAGGTTCAACGCCGCCAAGCAGCAGGTCGAGGAGGCCTTGGAGCGAAGGCGCGCCGAGCTCGCGGACCAGAAGCTGAGCGCGCGCCTGTCCGAGCAGGCGCTCGACGTCACGCTGCCGGGCCGCGCGCGCGGCCGTGGTGGCGTGCATCCTCTGGTCCGCACCTGGCAGCGCATCGAGGACATCTGGCGCTCGATCGGCTTCGAGGTCGCCGACGGCCCCGAGATCGAGAACGACTGGTACAACTTCACCGCGCTGAACAGCCCGGAGAACCATCCGTCGCGTTCGATGCAGGACACGTTCTACGTGGACCTCAAGGACAGCGAGGGCCGGCCGCTCGTCCTGCGCACGCACACCAGCCCGATGCAGATGCGCTACGCGAAGATGCACCGGCCGCCGATCAAGGTGATCGCGCCGGGCCGCACTTACCGCGTCGACTCGGACGCCACGCACTCGCCGATGTTCCACCAGGTCGAAGGCCTGTGGATCGACGAAGACATCAGCTTCGCCGATCTGAAGGGCGTCTATACCGAGTTCCTGCGGCGCTTTTTCGAGAACGCCACGCTCGAGCTGCGCTTCCGGCCCTCGTTCTTCCCGTTCACGGAGCCTTCGGCCGAGATCGACATGAAATTCAAGGACGGCTGGCTGGAAATTTCCGGCTCGGGGCAGGTGCACCCGCAGGTGGTGCGCAACTTCGGCCTCGATCCCGAGAAGTACATCGGCTTCGCCTTCGGCTCGGGCCTCGAGCGCCTGACGATGCTGCGCTATGGCATCGACGACCTGCGCCTGTTCTACGACGGCGACCTTCGCTTCCTTGAACAGTTTTCCTGAGCAGGATGCGAACCTAAATGCTCGTCCCTGAGAGCTGGCTGCGAAGTTTCTGCAACCCGCCCATTTCGGGGCAGGCGCTCGCCGATCGCCTCACCATGGCTGGCATCGAGGTCGAGGCCTACGAGCCGTACGGCCCGCAGTTCAGCGGCGTGGTGGTGGGCGAGGTCCTTTCCGTGGAGAAGCACCCGAACGCCGAGAAGCTCACCGTCTGCGCGGTTTCCACCGGGAATGAAATGGTGCGGGTCGTGTGCGGCGCCCCCAACGTCCGCGCCGGGATGAAAGCTCCCCTCGCGAAGGTCGGCGCCAGACTTCCCGAGATGGAGATCAAGGCGGCGGCGCTGCGCGGCGTGGAAAGCAAAGGCATGCTGGCGTCGGCGCGCGAGCTCGGCCTGTCGAGCGACCATTCCGGCCTGCTCGAGCTGCCGCAGGACGCAAAGCCCGGCGCGGACGTGCGCACCGTGCTCGGGCTCGACGAGCGAGTGATGACGCTCAAGCTCACGCCCAACCGCGCCGACTGCCTTTCGATCCTGGGCGTGGCGCGCGAAGTCTCGGCCTTGACGGGGGTTCGTCTCGAAGCGCCCGAGATCGAAAGGATTCCGGCCAAGACGAGCGCGAAGCACCCGGTGCGCATCAGCGCGCCCGAGGGCTGCGGACGCTTCGCCGGGCGCGTGATCCGGAACGTCGACGCCAAGGCGCCGACGCCGCCGTGGATGAAGGAGCGCCTGGAGCGCGCCGGCCAGCGCAGCATCTCGGCGCTGGTCGACGTCACCAACTATGTGATGCTCGAGCTCGGCCGGCCGCTGCACGTCTACGACCTCGACGAGCTCAAAGGGGCGATCGACGTGCGCTGGGGGCGCAAGGGCGAGAAGGTGCTGCTCCTGAACGAGCAGACCGTCGACGTGGACGACTCGGTGCTGTGCATTGCCGACGAGTCCGGCGTGATCGGCCTGGCCGGCATCATGGGCGGCGAGAGCACCAAGGCGGACGAGGTCACGCGCAACATCTTCCTCGAGTCGGCGTTCTTCCATCCGGCGGCGGTCGCCGGCCGTGCGCGCCGCTACAACTTTACAAGCGATGCCTCGCACCGGTTCGAGCGCGGCGTCGACTTCGCGAACAACCTCGACGGCATCGAGCGCGCCACGCGCCTGATCGTGGACATCTGCGGCGGCGAGCCCGGGCCGACCGAGGACCTGGTGGCGCGCCTGCCCGAGCGCAAGCCCGTGCCGATGCGCATCGCGCGAGCGCAAAAGGTGATCGGCGTTGCGGTGGCGCAAGACGAGATGGCCGCGGTTTTCGACAAGCTCGGTTTGCCCTTTGAGCGCGAAAAGGACAGGTTCATAGTGAAGCCGCCGAGCTTCCGCTTCGATCTCGAGATCGAGGAGGACCTGATCGAGGAGGTCGCGCGGATCCACGGCTTCGAGCGCATCGCGGCGCATCCGCCGCTCGCGCCGGCCAGGATGCTGCCCGAGCCGGAGCGGCGACGCTCGCCGCACGCCCTGCGCGAGCGGCTGGCGGCCGCCGGCTACCGCGAAGTGATCAACTTCAGCTTCGTCGAGCCGGCGTGGGAGGCCGATCTCGCGGGTGCCCCGGACCCGATCCGCCTGCTCAACCCGATCGCGAGCCAGCTCTCGGTGATGCGCTCGAGCCTGATCGGGGGGCTGGTCGACGTGGTGAGAAAGAACCACCAGCGCAAGGTGCCGCGCATCCGGGTGTTCGAGGTCGGACGCGTGTTCTATCGCGACCCCCACGTCGAGGACGGTCCGCTCTCAGTGCGCGGCGTAGGCCAGCCGTTGCGCATCGCCGCGGCGGCCTACGGCCCGGCCCTCGAGCAGCAATGGGAGGGCGCGGAGCGCATGGTCGACTTCTTCGACGTCAAGGCCGACCTCGAAGCCCTGTCGGCGCCGCTCGAGCTCCGGTTCGAGCCCGCCGTGCATCCGGCGCTGCACCCGGCGCGCTCGGCCAGAGTGCTCGTGGACGGCAGGCCTGCCGGCTGGATCGGCGAGCTGCATCCGAAGTGGCTGCCCAAGTACGAGTTGCCGCAGCCGCCGATCGTCTTCGAAGTGGAAGCGGATGCATTGACGCAGGTTCCGCTGCCACGGCCGGAAGCGCCTTCGCGGCTCCCCATCGTGGTGCGCGACATCGCGATGGAGTTCGACGCCGAGACTTCCGTCCAGAGCGTTCTGGACACAATTCACGCCCAGAAACCGCCGATCGTGCGTTCGGTGCGGTTCTTCAGCCTTTATCGCGGTCCGGGCCTACCTGCAGGGACAAAATCCCTTGCTTTTCGGGTAGTTATGCAAGATACTGCACGGACCCTCACCGATGCGGAGGCCGACGCTGCCCGCGATGCGCTGGTAGCGCTCCTGGGCCGGAGATTCTCCGCTAGATTAAGAACTTAGGGACCAGGGGAGCTGCTTCATGACGCTGACGAAGGCGGAACTCGCGGATCTGCTGTTCGAGAAGGTCGGGCTGAACAAGCGCGAGGCCAAGGATATGGTCGAAGCCTTCTTCGAGGAGATTCGCGGCGCGCTCGAGCGCGGCGAAAGCGTCAAGCTATCCGGGTTCGGCAACTTCCAGCTGCGCGACAAGCCCCAGCGTCCGGGCCGCAATCCCAAGACCGGCGAGGAGATTCCCATCAGCGCCCGCCGTGTCGTCACCTTCCACGCGAGCCAGAAGCTGAAGGCCATGGTGGAGAAAGCACGCCATGGAGCAAAGCCGCAGGAAAGCTGAACTCCCGCCGATCCCCGCGAAGCGCTACTTCACCATCGGTGAGGTGAGCGAGCTCTGCGGGGTGAAGCCGCACGTGCTTCGATACTGGGAGCAGGAGTTCACTCAGCTCAAGCCGGTGAAGCGTCGCGGCAACCGCCGCTACTACCAGCACCACGAGGTGCTGCTCATCCGGCGCATCCGCGAGCTTCTGTACGAGGAAGGCTTCACCATCAGCGGCGCACGCAACCGCCTCGACAACTCGAGCCCGCACGAGGAACGAGCCGAGCCGTCGGCGCGCGGCGGACGCCCGGAAGGCGCCGGGGGCGGCGTCGACATCGGCGCGATCAAGCGCGAGCTGCGCGCGGTTCTGGACCAGCTCCAGGGGTAAAATTCCATCCTTCGGGGCGTAGCGCAGCCTGGTAGCGTACCTGCATGGGGTGCAGGTGGTCGCGAGTTCAAATCTCGCCGCCCCGACCAATCCCCTTCGCGACGCGTGCAGTAGTTCGTAGTGCCGAACCTGGTTCCTGCCGCACCATCCCGCCATGCTGAAGAAGCCGTTGAACGACGAGTGGAGAGCCTGGATCCGGCTCAACGTCGCGCGCGGCTGCTCACGCGACGAGCTTGCCCGAATCCTCCTCAACGAGGGATTTGATTTCGTCGAAGTCGGGACCGAGCTCGGTCTGACGGCGGGCAGCTCGCCAGCGGCTTCGCTTCCTCCACGACTGCAGCAAGACACGGGGCCAAAGGCCGCGGTCCTTACGGGGCTGCAACGCCACGGCGAGCCGCTCCTCGAGCTTTACACCGCCGATCAGTTTCTCGACGCTCGCACGTGCAAGGCACTGGTGGAGCTCATCAAGGCGAGCCTGAGGCCTTCGACGATTTCTTCGCAGGGCGCGCCGGAAGCGGGCTTCCGGACCAGCCGGACCTGCGACCTCGACGAGCGCTATCCGGTCGTGCGCGACCTCAATCGAAAGATCTGCGCCGCGCTGGGTGCGGATCCGGCCTACGCGGAAGCGTCGCAGGGGCAGTACTACGAGGTGAGCCAGGAATTCAAGGCGCACACCGACTACTTCGAATCATACGAGCTCGAGCGGTTCTCGAGCGCCACCTGGGGCCAGCGCAGCTGGACCTTCATGGTCTATCTCAACGAGCCGCAGGCCGGCGGCGCGACGAACTTCGTCGACGCCGGGCTCTCCTTCAAGCCGAAGCTCGGTCAGGCCGTGATCTGGAACAACATGGACGCCGACGGTCAGCCCAATCCGCACACCCTGCACCAGGGCACGCCGGTCACCTCGGGCGCCAAGGCGATCGTCACCAAGTGGTTCAGACGCCCGCGAGCTTGAGCTCGACGAGCTTCGCCTTCACCGATTTGCCCGAGATCCTGAGCTCGCCTAGCGAGATGGGAAGCTTGAACCGGCGCGGGCCGCAGCTTCCGGGATTCACATAGAGCACGCCATCGCGCTGGTCGATGCGCGGCTGGTGGGAATGGCCGGACACCACGACGTGGAATCTCTCCGCCACGGGGTCGGGACCGAGTTGCTTCAGGTCGTGCAGCACATAGATCGAAACGCCGCTGATCTTTACCAGTTCGGTTTCGGCGATCTTTTCCGCCCACGCGCCGAAGTCGTTGTTGCCGCGCACCGCGGTTACAGGCGCAACGCGCCTCAGCGCCTCCAGCACGCCGGCGTCTCCGATGTCGCCGGCGTGGACGATGTGGTCGCAGCCGCGCAGGAACGCGAGCGCCTCGGGACGCAGCAGGCCGTGGGTGTCGGACAGGACGCCGACCCTCTTCTCGGCCGCCTCCCCAGCTTTCTTGTCCTTCAATCGTTGCCCCAGCGCCAGCGCGGCGGCTCGCCCTTGAGCCAGCAGATCGCGATCAGCACCGCGGTCAGGACGGCGAAGTAGGCGAACAGCGCGCCGGGCCTCTCGTTCGCCGGGAACATGAAGAACCCGGCCGCGGCGAGCGCCGCAAACGAGGCGAGCACCACCCATCCCTGCCACGACCAGGGCAAGCCCCAGCCCCAGCCATAACGCTTGGCGGGGAACCAGTAAGCCGGCTTGTCGGAAGTGGCTACGCCTCCCTCCCGTCGAGCTCGCGCAACAGCGCGGCCAGGCGCTCGGCTTCGGCAGCGAAACGCGCCATGAGGAATGCGAGCATTACGGCCGCGTCCTGCACCGCGCGAAGCTCGGCGCGGGCGCGCTCGACGGCATGATCCCCTGAGGTCGGCATCGCGCGGAGTTTACCGCGCGGCCGCGCTAGTCCCAGGAGAAGCGGTACAGGAGGCCGACGCCGGTCGAGGTGCCGGTCTCGGTGCGCAGCGCGAGCCGCTGCGTGAGCGAGAAATCGAGCTTCACGAGCTGCGACGCGGTGGCGCCCAACCCCTGCTCGTAGCTGATGTACAGCCTGTCGGAAAGGCGCTTGCCGACCGCGACCACGCGGTCGGCCGCCTCGCCGGTGCCGCGCAGCGAGATTTCGTCCAGGCCGAAGGTGCGCGCGATGCGCCGGTCGAGCGGCACGCCCTCGTTGTTCGCCAGCAGCGCGCCAGCGGCGGCCTGCAGCATGCCGAGATCGCCTTTGGTCGCATCGCTCGGCGCTCGTCCGAGCACCAGCCAGGACAGCTTCTCGCCTTCGGGTACCTGGGGGTTCGAAACGAGCTGGACGCGGGGCGATTTCGCGTTGCCCGACACCTGCACGCCGACCTCGACCTGCTGCTTGCGGCGCCACGCCGTGATCTGGAGCGACGGATTGTCGAGCGGACCGTCGAAAATGATGATGCCCGGATCGACCTGCAGCGACTGGCCGTACGCGTAGAAGGTCGCGTTCAGCGTTTCGATGCGCCCATACGCGCGAAGCTCGCCCTCCTTCGTGGTCTCGACCTGGAGCTTTCCGCGGATCTTGCCTTCGAGGCCGAAGCCGCGCACCTGCAGGTCGTCGCCGAGGTCGAGCTGCAGGTCGAGCGCCACCGGGACCTTCGCGGCCTCGCGCGGTGCGGCGGGCTTGTCGCCGACGATCACCACATCCTCGCCGAGCTTCGGCATGCGTCCCTGGTCGAGCTCGAAGTAGCCGCGGTCGGCGTGCAGCGATCCGCTGAGCGACAGGCGTTTCTCGACGATCTGCGCCTCGCCGCTACCCGAAGTGACAAGTCGCATGTTGGGACGCTGCAGCAGCGCGAACTTTTCGGCGCTCCAGGTCAGGCGTGCGCCGCCCTCGGCGAGCCGCAGGGGCAGGGCGCCGCTCGCCGTGAACTTGCCCTCGCCGCCCTGGATGGAGAACTGCTCCACGCGCAGGACATCCTTTTCCAGCACAGCGCGCAGCTCGCCGCCCTTCAGGTACACGCCCAAGGGCGGCGCCTCGAGCCCGATCGCTTCCCCACGCAGCGTCCCCGTCACGATCGGCTCGCCGAGCGTGCCGCTGCCCTTCAGGTCCGCGGCAAGGCGGCCTTCGATGCGCTGGTCGGTGAGAAGGGGCTGGACCGTGGCGCGCAGATCCACGTCGCGTATCTGCGCGACAAACGCCACGGCCGAGCGCGGTGTGATGCCGAAGCGCGCGGCACCCGGCTCGGGCGTGATGTCGCCTTTCACGCTCGCGGTGCCGTAGCGCGAGGCGACCTCGGCATTGGCGTTGACTCGTCCGTCGGCGAAACGCGCCTCCACGAGCGCTTTCTCCAGCCCGAGCGCGAGCTTGCCGCCTTCGCCCTGGAGCAGGGTCAGGTCGCCGGCGGTTCGCCGCAGCGTCGCCGTTCCGCTGAGCTGGGGGCTCGAGGCGACGTTCCATTGCCCGTCGAGGACCATGCTCGAGCGCAAGCTTTCCGCGAGACCTGCCAGCGCAACGAGCCATTGGGTGGGAAGGGCGCGGAATTCCCCGCTCGAGACCACCTTCTCGCCCGACCAGAGGAGCTGGGCGATGGTGACCTGGCCGCCCGCGAAAATGGCATCCACCCGGCCCAGCTCCACCCGGGCTTTCGACGCCTGTACCGAGAAGGGCGCCTTGAGCTCCAGCGGATAGGGCCCCGAATTGCGCAGCGTCTGCACCTCGCCCGACCAGCCGGCTTCGCCGCGCCAGGCGCCGCGCAAGCGCGTCTGCAGGTCGAGCCCCTCGCCCTTCGCCGAGAGCTCGACGGCATGCTTGGCGAGGCCCCCGCTCGCCTTCGCGCGCGCACTCTTGATCTCCATGCCGGTCGGCAGCACGAGCTCGCTCGCTTCCGCGGTGAAGGCAGCCTGCGGCTCTGCGAAGGTTCCGGTGAGCGTGCCGTTTGCGCGCAGCGCCCCGGTGAAGTTGCCGAGGAAGTACTCGATGCTCGGCACCTCCAGCGCCCAGCCGAGCTCGTCGCCCGGTCGGCCGAAATCGCCGCGCGCGGTGAGCCGGGCGCCGCCGAGGCTCGCCTGCGCCACGACCCGCTGCGCGCGCGAGCCGGAAAGGCGCGCGGCGCCCTGGCTCGCAAGCGGCTCGCCTTCCAGGGTGCTGTCGCGCACGACCCAGCGCGCGTCGACCGCAGGCTGGGTCCCGAGCGTCCCGGAGCCCTCGAAGGTTCCGTTGATGTCGCCGCCGGGATACTGGCCGAACTGCGCCGGGTCGAAATGCTCGAGGTTGAGCTTGGCCTCGAAGCGCATCGGCTCCGAGAGGCGCAGCCGTCCGCTGCCGGCCGCGGCGCCGCCCTTGGCCTCCGCGCGCACGCTGCGGACCTCGACGAGCTCGCCGTCGCGCACGACGTCCGCGGAGATGCGCATGTCATCCTGGGAAAGCGTGCCTTGCAGCGTCTGCTTCGCCCCGGCCGAGAGCTTCAGCGGTCCGGAGAGCTTGGTGGAGTTCAGGGTGGAACGGAAAGAGCGCAGATCCAGATCGGCGACCTGCACGTCGAGCTCGGCGCCGCCGCGGCCGAGCGCGCCTTTGCCGGCGAGCGTTCCTCCCGGATCGAGCGCGACCCTGAGATCCTGCAGCAAAGCCGATTCGAAGTCCTTGGCGACGAAGCGCGTGTCGAGGCTCGCGAGCGCAATGCGTCTCCTGTCGAGCGCTCCGGGGGTGCTGTTGCGCACCGAGAGACTGCCCGCCAGCGCGGCTTCGGGAGTGGCCTTGCCCGAGAGCTTCACGCTGAGCGCGGTTCGCGGCCACTCACGGTTCAGCCTGGAGAGATCGACCGGGCCCGCCTGGGCGTCGATTTCCGCGAGCGGCCGCGGCGCGAAACCGGTGACCACGGCACGGACTTTCGCAGGCACTTCCGCGACGCGGCCTTCGAAGCCGACGTTCAGGCGCTGGATCGTTCCGCCGAGCTTGATCCGCGCGTCGACGGGATAGTCTTCGTAGCGCAGCGCGAACCCGAGCGTCGCGGAGACCGCACCGCTCTGAACGAGAGCCGCGTCGCGCAGCTCGAAGCGCTCGAGTGAGTAGCGCTGGCCGGCGATCTCGAGCGAGATGCGCTCGAGATCGGCGCGGTCGATGCGCAGGCCGAAAGGTATCCGCGGCGGCACCGGCGGCCTGCCGTCGGACGGACCTGGCGCGAGCGCGACCTCGAGGGATTTCGCGCGCAGCTCGCGCACGCCCGCGCGCGCGCCAAGCAAGGCGAAGAGCTCCAGCCGCACCATGCCGTCGCGCAGGTCCACGCGCGTCTTTTCGTCCTGGAACGTGATCGACGCGAACTCGATGTCGCGGGCGAGCGCGCCGCGCAAGCCCCCGAACTTGAGCTTTCCCTGCAGCGCTTCTTCCGCCAACGCCGCCGCCCAGCGCAATGCCGACTCGCTGTAGAGACCCCACGCGACCGTGCCGAGCGCGACACAGACCAGCACGACGAGAGCCGCGACGACCCATTTCATCAGAAGGTGAATCCTACGGAGAAATGCAGCCGCCACGACGACACGGCCTGTCCGTAGGCAATGTCCAACCGGATCGGTCCGATCGGCGTGCGCACGCGGGGGCCCGCGCCGTAGCCGACCTTCGCCTTGAAGAGGGTATTGTCGTCCCAGGCGTCGCCGGCGTCGACGAATACGCCGATGCCCCAGTTTTCGCCGATCCACTGGGTGTACTCCGTGCTGCCCACCAGGAGGCGTCGCCCCGGCAGGACGGCATCGCCCTGCTTTACGCCGAGGCTCAGGTAGTCGTAGCCGCGCACCGTCGTGTCGCCGCCGGTGCGGAACAGGAAGCTGCTCGGGATGTCGTCGCGGCTCGAGGCGACGACGCGACCCGCCTGGGCGCGCAGCAGGAGGTCGCCGTCTCTCCTCACCGGGAAGAACAATGAGCCGCTGGCGATCCCGCGCACGAACGGACGCGTGGCCACCGCGTCCGGGGCGCCGCCGAGCTCGAACATGGCGAGGTAGCCCCGGCGAGGCGAGATGAAGTCGTCGGTCCTGCGGAAGGTGCGGCGGTACCCGAAGTAGAGCGCGTACCGGTCGCTGAACGGGCCGCCGCTCACGCTCTCTTCCTCGTAGTTCGCGGAGAGGATAAACGCGCTCGGTGGCGTTTCCGCGCCCCAGTTGCGGGTGTACCCGGCCACGGCTTCTTTTGTGCGCACGTTCTGGATATCGGTCTCGCGATAGGGCCGCAGCAGGAAGCTGTTCCAGTAGCCTCCCGGTTGCGGGGGCGAATCGAAGTTGAATTCCAGGTTCTTCGTCGTGTCGTCCACGCGCAGCGTGCTGCGAAAGCGCCACGCCGAGTCGAACAGCGCCTGGTTGGTGTAGTTGAACAGCCCGCCGAAGCCGGTATCGGTGGCGTAGTTGATTCCCGCCTCGATGTGGTGCTTGGACGCCTCGATGACGACTACCCGCACAAGCGCGCTGTCCGGGCTGCTTGCGTCGCGATCGACGTCCGCCTGCACGCTCACGAAGTAGCCGCTCTCGAGCAGGGTCCGTTGGTAGATCACCAGCTTGTCGCGGTCGTAGTCGTCGCCGGGACGGACCGGGCTCAGGTTCTGCACCAGCTCGTCGGAATAGCGCCGGGTACCGGTGACCCGGATCTCGCCGAAGCGGTAGGGCGGGCCGCTTTCGAGCTCCACCATGAGAGAAGCGCGCCGCGTCTGCGGGTCGATGCGCGCTTCGCTCTTCGCGATGCGCGCGCCGGCGTAGCGGAAAGTGGACATCTCGCGCAGCGCGCGGCGTTTCGCCGCGTCCCACTCGCTCTGGCGGAAGGGCTCGCCGCGGCGCAGTGGCCAGCTGTCGCGCACGCGCTTGAAGATCGCCTTCGACTGCGGGTCCTGGACCGCGGGCCCGCTGAAGCGCAGGTCGACCTCGCCGACCTGGGTCCTTTCTCCCGGCTGGAGCGCGAGGCGCACGATCCAGGGCTGCTCGCCTTCCTCGATCGCGAGGTCGACGCGCGCCGAGAAATAGCCTTCGGTGGCGGCGAGCTCGCGCGCCTCGCGCACGCCTTCGTCGGCGAGGCGCCGCAGCTGCTCGGGCGTCATCTGCGGATCGTTCTGCCAGCGCTCGAGGTTGAGCCCGTTGGAGAGCACTTCGGCCATGTCCTTGGGAGCGACGATCTCGACCCGGTACTTGAGGCCGGTCTGCGCCAGAGCGGCGCTCGAGATGAGAAACAGGATCGCCGCGAGAACGCGCATCGGGGGAGCGATAGCATGCCATGCAGCGGGTTGTAGAATCGCGCGCATGAAAATCCTGGTCTCCAACGACGACGGCTACTTCGCGCCGGGCATCACGCTGCTCGCCGAAGCCCTGGGCCGGCTGGGGGAGGTCACGGTGTTCGCGCCGGAGCGCGACCGCTCGGGCTCGTCCAACTCGCTCACGCTCGACCGTCCCCTCACGGTGCGGCGCGCGCCGAATGGTTTCTTCTCGGTCAACGGAACGCCCACCGATTGCGTGCACATCGCGGTGACCGGGGTGCTCGACTTCATGCCCGATCTCGTGGTGTCGGGCGTCAACCTCGGCGCCAACATGGGCGACGACACGATCTATTCCGGCACGGTGGCCGCGGCGGCGGAAGGATTCCTGCTCGGCATCCCGGCGCTCGCGATCTCGCTCACCAGCAAGGCGGGGGAGCACTTCGAGAGCGCGATCGGGGTCGCGCTCGAGCTGGTCGAGCGGCTGCGGCGCGACCCGCCGCGCGAGCCGGTGCTGTACAACGTGAACGTTCCCGATGTCGCGCCGGCGCGGCTCGCCGGCGTCGAGGTCACCCGCCTCGGCAAGCGCCACAAGGCCGAGCCGGTGATCAAGCTGCAGACGCCGCGCGGCGAGACCGCCTACTGGATCGGGCCGGCCGGCGGCGCGCAGGACGCCGGTCCCGGCACCGATTTTCACGCGGTGGAGAACCGCAGGGTCTCGGTCACGCCGCTGCGCCTGGACCTCACGCACCAGGCGCAGCTCGAGCCGGCACGGCAGTGGCTGGCGAAGTAGCGGGTCCGACGGGCGCTCCATGAGGGACTTGCGCGGCATCGGCATGACTTCGCAGCGCACGCGCGCGCGCATGGTGCAGAGGCTGCGCGAGAAGGGCATCCGGGACGAGCGCGTGCTCGGCGCCATGGCCAAGGTGCCGCGGCATCTGTTCGTCGAGGAAGCGCTCGCGAGCCGCGCCTACGAGGACACCGCGCTCCCGATCGGGTTCTCGCAGACCATTTCCCAGCCGTTCGTCGTCGCCCGGATGATCGAACTCGTTCTGGGCAATGAGAAAACCGGCAGAGTGCTCGAGGTCGGGACGGGCTGCGGCTACCAGGCCGCCGTGCTCGCGGAGATCTTTCCGGAGGCCTACTCGGTGGAGCGGATCAAGGCGCTGCACGAGCGGGCGCGCGCCAACCTGTTGGCGCTGCGGCTAAAAAACCTGCGCCTGGTGCACGGCGACGGCCACGCCGGCCTCGAGAGCGCGGCGCCGTTCCAGGCGATCGTCGTGGCCGCCGCCAGCCGCGAGGCGCCGCGGGCGCTGTTACGCCAACTCGCGCTCGGTGGCAGAATGATATTGCCGCTGCAAGAAGGGACGGGACAAAGACTGATGCTTTACGAGCGTGGCACGCGCGGCTTCGTCGAATCGGAGCTCGATCCGGTGCGGTTCGTGCCGATGGAAATGGGGAAAGCGTGAAAGCCGCCGGATGGACTATGCTCGCCGCGGCAGCGGCGCTCGCAGCGGGATGCGCTACCCAGCACAGGCCCGCGCCGGTGTTCGACGGGCGCGCGGCGAAGCAGGCGGCTCCGAAACCGCTCGCCACGCCGGCGCCGCCCGTGGCGGGAAAATCGGTCGCGGATTACTACAGCGTGAAGCGCGGCGACACGCTCTACAGCATCGCCCAGGAGCACGGCGTCGACCAGCGCGACGTGATGCAGTGGAACGGGCTCGACGACCCCACGCGCCTGCGGGTGGGCCAGCAGTTGCGGGTGAGGCCGCCGCTCGCGGCGGTGGCTTCTCCTGTGACCGTCGTTGACCCTGAGCGCGCGACGGCCCAGGTCGGCTCCGCGCGCATCATCGGGCGCGTCGAGTCGCGGCCGCTCGATTCGCTCCCGCCGCTGCCGCCGCGCGCGCCGGCGAAGCCCGAGCTCGCCCGGATGGAGGTGATGCCCCCCAGGGTCGAGCTCGAGAAGAGCGCGGCGCCGAGCGGGACCGGCCAGTTCATCTGGCCGGTGAAAGGCAAGGTGCTCGCCGAATTCGCCGAGCCGCGCCGCAAGGGCATCGACATCGACGGCAAGCCGGGCGATGCGATCGTCGCCGCGGCCCCGGGCCACGTCACCTACATCGGCAGCGGCATCCCGGGCATGGGCAAGCTGGTGGTGCTCAAGCACGACAACGGCTTCATCACCGTGTACGCGCACAACCGCAACATCCTGGTCAAGGAAAAGCAGGCGGTAGCGCGCGGGCAGAAGATTGCCGAGCTCGGCAGCACCGATTCCGAGCGCCCGAAGCTGCATTTCCAGATCCGCAAGGGCGCCGCGGCCGTCGATCCTCTGCTTTACCTGCCCAAGTAAGACAATCTAGTTGGAAGCCTGCGTTCTGGCCTTCCAGACGGACTGGGCCAGATCGTGCACCACGGTCGCGTAAAAGGCGCTGCGGTTATAGCGCGTGAGCACCCAGAAATTGTGCAGGCCGATGCGGTAGTCGCTCGGCTTGTCGGGTGTCTCGAGCTCGACCAGGACCGCGCGCACGCCTTCGGGCATGCCCTCGACCTCGACGCCCGCCGCGCGCAGGTCGGCCTGCGCGTGCTTGGGGTCCACGGAGCCATCGGCGAGGGGACGCCAGGCGTCGCCCTCGACCTTCGCCCCGAGCAGCACTTCGCCGCCGGGCTGCCAGCCGTGCTCCTTGAGGAAATTCGCCACGCTGCCGATGGCGTCGGCGGGGCTGCGGCGCAGGTCGATCGCGCCGTTGCCGTCGAAGTCGACCGCATAGCGCCGCGTGCTGCTCGGCATGAACTGCGGGATGCCGATCGCGCCGGCGTACGAGCCGCGCATGGCGAAGGCGTCCTTGCCCTGCTCGCGCGCGAGCAGCAGGTACTGCTCGAGCTCGCCCTTGAAGTACTGTCCGCGCGGCCCGTAGTCGAAGGCCAGGGTAGTGAGCGCGTCGACCACGCGGTAGCGGCCGGTGTTGCGGCCGTAGAAGGTTTCCACGCCCAGGATCGCGACGATGTACTGCGCCGGCACGCCGTAGCTCGCCTCCGCGCGCTCCAGCGCCCGCCGGTTCTTCTTCCAGAACTCGACCCCGGCGGCGATGCGCTTTTCGTTGACGAAATTGCCGCGGTACTCCTCCCAGGAACGCGCTTTCGGCGGCGGCGGCTTGATCGCCTCGAGCACCGGCTCGGCGCGGCGCACCCGCGAGAAAAGGTAGCGCAGGTCCTGCTCGGCGAAGCCGTGCTTCACCGCGAGGCTGCGGATGAACTCCTGCACCTCCTCGCGCTCGGCGTAGCTCCCCTTGGCCCACGCGGGCCACGCGAGCAGGGCGAGCAGCACCAGCAGGGTTCTCGCCGGCATCATGTGAGGCGCAGCTCGCGCACCAGGCGCCGCAGGTCCTTCGCGCGGCGCGGATTGCGCTCGCGGCCGTAGCGCAATCCGATGTACAGGGCGCCGATGCGCAGGATGGCGCGGCGCGCCGAGGGCAGCGCGCGCGCCGCGCGCTCGGCGTAGTCGCGCGGGCCCTCGGCCGGCGAGCGCTCCACGCCGCGCGCCGCGAGCTTGGCGCAGAAGGCGCGCCACGCGCGCTGGACCGGATCGGGCCGCGCCACGCGGCGCAGCGACCAGGCAAGCAGCAGCACGATCAGGATTCCGAGCACGGTGAAGAGGGTCGCGACCAGCGCGCGCCAGTCGGAGCTTCGCAGGCCCACGTAGCTCATGAGCTCGCGCTGGCGCTCGGAATTGTAGCCGAGCACCCACACGTTCCACCTGTATGCCGCGGCTTCCCACCGGTTGCGGAGCGAGCGCAGCCATTCGAAGTCCGCCCGCATGAGCAGCGGCTGCTCGGCCTGCTGGACCGCGCGGGCGAGCCCCGCATCGAGGCGGCTTGGGGCCGCCGTGGCGGTCGGATCCACGCGCACCCAGCCGCGGCCGCGCAGGTGGACCTCGGCCCACGCGTGCGCGTCGGACTGGCGCACGGTAATGATGTGGTCGACCGGGTTCAGCTCGCCGCCCTGGTATCCGGTGACGACACGGGCGGGCACACCGGCGGCGCGCATCAGGAACACGAAGGCCGACGAGAAATGCTCGCAGAAGCCCGCCTTGAAGTCGAACAGGAACTCGTCGACGCTGTCCTTTCCGAGGAGCGGAGGCTCGAGCGTGTACGCGTAGCTTCCGCGGCGCAGGAAGCTGACCGCTTTGGCGACGATCTCGTCGTCGGCCCGCGAGCCGAGCCGCAGCTGCTCGCCCAGCGCAAGCGCTCTCGGATTGACGTCAGCGGGAAGGCGCAGCGCGCGGGCAAGCTGTGCCGGCCGCTCCTCGAGCGAGGCGTTCGAGCCGATGGTCGAGCTCATCTCGTAGCGCATGCGGGTGCGCACCGGCGCGGCGGCGAGCACGATGCCGTCGGCGGTGTAGCGCGCGTCCTCCGGCAGGCTCGCCGGCAGTTCGAGCGCGAAGAGCCACGTCTGGTTGTGCGGCTCGAGCACCACGCTATAGCGGTAGGACGCGCTCCCGGCGCCGGGGGAGGCGAAGCGGCCCGGCGACTGCGGCCCCGCGCTCCAGGTTCGGCCATCGAAATCCCAGAGCACCGGTCCACGCCAGTAGCGCAGCTGCGAGGCCGGCGGCGTGCCGTCGAATTCGGCGCGGAAGGCGATCGCGTCGGAAAGCACCAGGTGAGAGATGCCCCCGGGGGACATGGTCTCGGTGAGCCCGGTGCGCGCGGAGTAGGCGTCCTGGGGCACGCCCCACAGCGGTCCCTGGATGCGCGGAAAGAGCAGGAACAGGGCGGCCGCGGCGGGCACGGCGTGCGCGAGCAGCAGCGCGGCGGTGCGCAGATTGGCGCGCGGCGCCCGGTTGGGCGCCGAAAAGCAGGTCAGCGTCGTGGTGATCGCGAGGAGCGCGAGCGCCATGGCGAGCGCCGTGAGAATGGACTGCGTGTACAGGAAGTTGGTGATGATCAGGAAGTAGCCCAGGAAGGCGGCGGCCGCCGCATCGCGGTGGGTCCGCGTTTCCAGCACCTTGAGCCCCGAGAACAGCGTGAGCAGCACGATGCCGGGCTGTCGGGCGAAGATCGTGCGGTACTCGACCCACACGCCGAGCATGGCGACCCCGGCCACCGCCAGCACCAGCCAGCGCGACGGCAGCGGCACCGCGTGCATCGAATAATGGATGCGCCACGCGTACAGGCATAGGGTGAGCAGCGTGAGCCACCAAGGCGCGCGTGTTGCGTGAGGGATCACCACCAGCGCGAGCGACCCGCAGAGGAAGACGAGGTCGCGCGTGGTCGCGAGCCGCGCCTCGGGCAGCAATGGATGGGCCGCGGCGCCCTTCATTTCGATTCGTACAGCGCGAGCGCCTGCAGGCAGGCGCCGGCGTGGGCATCGCCGCGCCCGGGCGTGAGCTCGAGGCCGGGAAGGCGAAGACCGTAGAAAGCGCCGGCGCGCTCGGCGGCGAGCACCCAGCCGGCGAGGCGCGACAGGCGCTGCTCGAGGCCAGCCGCGGCGGGAAGCAGCCGCCAGTCGAGCCAGAGCTGCGCCGCGGCCTCGCCGGTGAACTGCTTCGTAAGAAGCTCGTCGCTGCGCGCGGCCGCCTTCCATGCCACGTGGCGTGGCGAGTCGGAAAGCTGGTAGTTCCGCAGGCCCGAAAAGTCATCGTTGCCCGCGGCCTGCGAGCGCAGGGCGCCCGCCGCGGCCTCGCCGACCGGCGCGGGAAGCGGCGTGCGCTCCGGCCGCGGATAGACCAGGCAGCGCGCGTCGGGCTCGACGTAGCTCCAGGCGCGGAAGAGCCCGAGCGGAAAGCGCGTTTCGAGCAGCACGCGCCCGAGCGGCAGCCAGCCGCGCCGCGCCGCCGGCACCGCGAGCACCACTTCGCCGAGCGCCTGCGGCGGGATGTCGATCACGAATTGCGACCCGGAGCCGACGTGGCGCGCGAGGATCGCGGGCCGGTCGTAGCCCGACCGGCCGTCGAGGTAAACCCTGAACTGCGCCGACTCGCCGGCGAACACCGGTTCGGCGCGTCCGGTGCTGACCGCGATGCGCGCGAGGTTGCGCGCCGTGTGCACCATGCCTGCCAGGCCCACGCCGCCCAGGAGGAACGTGAGCGCGAAGCCGAGCGCGAGCGCGTAGTTGATCGAGCCGATGAGCAGGATCGCGAGCGTCGCGGCGAACAGCCACCCCAGCCGCGTCGGCACGATGTAGACGCGGCGGTGAACCAGGACGATGGTGCCCCGCTCGGGCGGCTTGAAGCCCCAGATCCAGTGGGCGAGGCGCGGATTGCGCTCGAGCAGGCCCTGGATCATGGACGCGGTGGACGCGGCGCGTTCACGCCGTGGGCCCGTCGTATTTCCACCGGCCCTTCCACGCCGAGAGCACCAGGCTGGGGTACTCGGGCTTGCCCAGGGTGCCGTTGTAGCGCCCGAGCGCCCGGAAATAGTCGCCTCGCTCCATGTCGAGATAGTGCCGCAGAATCGCGCAGCCGTAAGCGAGGTTTGTCCTGAGATGGAACAAGTTGTGGCTGGGCCGGCCGAGGAGCGTCACCCAGAAGGGCATCACCTGCATGTAGCCGCGCGCCCCCGCCCGGGACACGGCGTACTTGCGAAAGCCGCTTTCCACCTCGATCAGGCCCAGGACGAGCTGCGGATCGAGCCGCGCCCGCAGCGCCTCGTAGTGCACCGCGCGCAGGAGCTCCATGCGGCTCTGCCGGTCGGGCATGCGTCGCGCCAGGCGCTTGTCCATCTCCTCGATCCAGCGCTGGCCGTCCTCGGGCGAGCGGAAGTGCAGTTGCGCCGGCGCGCGGTCCGACACCATGGCCGAAAGACGCTCGCGCACGCTGTCGGCGAGCGGCTCGTAGATCTGGTTTCCGGCGATTCCCTGGAAAGAGGCGAGTAGGAGGACCAGGAAGACGAGCCGGGTCATGCTTTTTCGAGAAAGGCGAGGACCTCCTTAAGCGGCAGGTCGCGCGGCTTGGCGTCGCGCCTGCCCTTGTATTCGGCGGTGCCGGCGGCGAGGCCGCGCTCGGAAAGCACCACGCGGTGCGGGATGCCGATCAGGTCCATATCCGCGAACAGCACCCCGGGGCGCTCGTCGCGGTCGTCCATCAGGACGTCGATTCCGGCGGCGCCGAGCTCGTCGTGCAGCCGCTCCGCCGCGCCGCGGACACCGGCGCTCTTGTGATAGCCGATCGGCACCAGGGCCACCGCGAAGGGCGCGATCGGCGCCGGGAACACGATCCCGCGCTCGTCGTGGTTCTGCTCGATGGCGGCCGCGACGACGCGCGTCACGCCGATGCCGTAGCAGCCCATCTCCATCGGCCTTGCTTCGCCTTTCTCGTCCAGAAAGACGGCGTTCATCGCCTGGGAGTACTTGGTGCGCAGCTGGAAGATATGCCCCACCTCGATGCCGCGCACGATCTCGAGCCTGCCATTGCCGTCGGGGCTCGGGTCGCCGGCGACGACGTTGCGGATGTCGGCCACCTGGGGTTCCGCCACATCTCTACCGAAATTGACACCGGTGAGGTGGTATCCCTCCTCGTTGGCGCCGCAGACGAAGTCGCTCATCAGCGCCACCCGGCGGTCCGCCACGACTTTGACTTTGGTGTTGACAGGTCCGATGTAGCCCGCCTTCGATCGCAGGGAGTTTTCAATCTCCTTCTCATTGGCGAATCGGAACTCGCCAATCACCTTCTGCGCCTTGATCTCATTCAGCTCGTGGTCGCCGCGCAGGAGGAGCAGGTAAAGCTCGTCGTCGTGCATCACGGCGACGGCCTTGACGGTCTTCTTGAGATCGATTTTCAGGAGCGCGGCCACGTCCTCGCACCTGGTTTTCCCCGGGGTCGGCACTTTCCGCATTTCCTCTTTCGAGGAAGAACGAGTGCCCGGCGCAACCGCCTCGGCGAGCTCCACGTTGGCGGCGTAGTCGGAGTCGCGGGAAAAGGCGATCGCGTCCTCGCCCGACTCGGCGAGCACGTGGAACTCGTGCGAGCCCGTTCCCCCGATGGCGCCGGTGTCGGCCGCCACGGCGCGGAACTGCAGCCCCAGGCGCGTGAAGATCCGCGTGTAGGTGTCGTGCATGTTGCGGTACTCGCGCTGCAGGCTCTCGTAGTCGGCGTGGAAGGAGTAGCCGTCCTTCATTACGAACTCGCGTGCGCGCAGGATGCCGAAGCGCGGCCGCCGCTCGTCGCGGAACTTGGCCTGGATCTGGTAGAAGTGGACCGGCAGCCGCCGGTAGCTCTTCAGCTCGCTGCGTGCGAAATCGGTGATGACTTCCTCGGACGTGGGCTGGAGCACGAAGTCGCGCTCGTGCCGGTCCTTGAAGCGCAGGAGCTCCGGCCCGTAGGCCTGCCAGCGGCCGGATTCCTGCCACGGCTCGGCGGGCTGCACGACCGGCATGACGAGTTCCAGCGCGCCGGCGCGATTCATCTCCTCGCGGACGATGCCCTCGACCTTTTGCAAAACTTTCAAGCCGAGCGGCAGCCACGTGTAGACGCCCGCCGCGAGGCGCCGGATGAGACCCGCGCGCAGCATGAGGCGATGGCTCGCGATCTCGGCCTCGGCCGGCACTTCCTTCAGCGTGGAGATGAAAAACTTCGAGGTTTTCATCGGTTCCCAGCGCCATTGTCATCGGCGGTGGGCTATGGAAAAATCGAAGGGCGATTCTAACCGAACGCTAACCGAAGCCTAGCTTAAGGCGGTGCTGCGGTGCTCGACAAGGAAGGCTACAGGCCGAACGTCGGCATCATCCTTGCCAACCAGAGAAACGAGGTGTTCTGGGGCAAGCGCGTGAACCAGCACGCCTGGCAGTTTCCCCAGGGCGGCATCAAGCACGGCGAAACCCCGCTGCAGGCGATGTTCCGCGAGCTCGAGGAGGAGATCGGGCTGCAGCGCGCGCACGTGCGCATCCTCGGCCGCACGCGCGACTGGCTGCGCTACGAGGTGCCGGAGAAGTGGATGCGCCGCTCGAAGGAGGCGGGCTGCGCCTACCGCGGGCAAAAGCAGATCTGGTACCTGCTGCGCATGGCGGGGCGCGACTGCGACGTGAAGCTGCGCGCGAGCGGCCATCCCGAGTTCGACGCGTGGCGCTGGCACGACTACTGGGTGCCGCTCGACGCGGTGATCGAGTTCAAGCGCGAGGTGTACCGGCAGGCGCTGATCGAGCTGCACCGCTACCTCCAGGCCGACCGCCGCGGGCGGGTGCGGCGCCCCGAAGCCCTTCCGCAAGGCTAAGACCCTCAGGTTCCCTCGGGTTTCCTTAAGGTTCCTTTCAGGCTCTCAGATTACTCTCAGCGTACCTATGGAGCGCGTATTCCACCCGTTGCCGATCCGAGAGCTCGGCGCGGGCGCGGGGTTTCGCCGGCCGACGCAAGCGCCGGCCGCGCGCGTGACGCCGGATTCGCCGGCGCTGCAGGTGATGACCGATCTCGCGCGCGTGAGCCCGGCCACCATCCGGCAGCAGGCGCCGCTCGCGGGCGCGAACCAGTTCATGATCACGCGCGGCGTGCGGCTGCTCCTCGTGGTCGACGAGCGCGACGTCATCCTCGGCCTGATCACCGCCACCGACCTTCTCGGCGAGCGGCCGATGCAGGTTGCGACCGGGCGGGGCCTGCGGCGCGACGAGCTCAGCGTCGCCGACATCATGACGCCGGCGGCCGAGATCGAAGTGATCGACCTCGCCGACGTCGAAGCCTCGCGCGTCGGGCACGTGCTCGAGACGCTGCGACGACTGGGCCGCCAGCATGCGCTGGTCGCGGACCGCGGCAACACCGTGTGCGGCATCTTCTCGATCTCGCAGATCGCGCGCCAGCTCGGCCTCGAGCTCCCGGCGGGCGGAGAGGTGGCGCGCACCTTCTCGGAAATCGAAGCCGCTCTGTTCAGATAGAACTTTGGCATAGTCTCGCTAAATCAGTCGAATAATAAAATTCGATTTGATCTATGGCGGGGCGCGCCTTAGCCTGTCAGTTCCCCTTAAAGGAGAACCGATGAAACCCCTGAAAGGCACCCGGACGCACGACAACCTCAAGGCCGCGTTCGCCGGCGAGTCGCAGGCGAACCGCCGCTACCTCTACTTCGCCGCCAAGGCCGACGTCGAAGGCCACAACGACGTCTCGGCGCTGTTCCGCTCGACCGCAGAAGGCGAGACCGGCCACGCCCATGGCCACCTCGAGTACCTCGAGGCGGTGGGCGACCCGGCGACCAACCTGCCGATCGGGCGCACGCGCGAGAACCTCAAGGCGGCGGTCGCGGGCGAGACCCACGAGTACACCGACATGTATCCCGGCATGGCGAAGCAGGCGCGCGACGAGGGCTTCGGCGAGATCGCCGACTGGTTCGAGACGCTCGCCAAAGCGGAGCGGAGCCACGCGAATCGATTCCAAAAAGCGCTCGATGGCTTAAGTGATTAAAAGAGAAACTTTGCTGTCGCTCGAGGCCTACGCCCGGGAGCGCGCGAGCTTCCGGGCGAAGGTGCTCGCGCACAAGCAAAACCGCACCGTCCGCCTCGGCGAGCACGTCAACCTGCAGTTCGAGGACGAGCTCACGATCCGCTACCAGATCCAGGAGATGCTGCGGATCGAGCGCATCTTCGAGGACGACGGCATCCAGGGCGAGCTCGACGCCTACAACCCCTTGGTACCCGACGGCTCGAACTGGAAGGCGACGATGATGATCGAGTACCCGGATGTCGACGAGCGTCGCCGCATGCTCGGCGTCCTGATGGGCATCGACCGCCGGACGTGGGTGCAGGTCGACGGCTGCGAGCGCGTCCTCGCCATCTCCGACGAGGACCTCGAGCGCGAGGACGACCAGAAGACCGCGGCGGTGCATTTCCTGCGCTTCGAGTTTTCGGCGGCGATGCGCGAGCGCCTGCGTCAGGGCGCGGCCGTCACGGTCGGCGTCGATCATCCCGACTATCGCGCGAGCGCGCAGCTGAAGCCCGAGGTGCGCAACGCGCTTGCTGCGGATCTCAATTGAGATTTCCGCTTCTCGCTGCGGCTTGCCTGCTTCTCGCCGCAGGCTGCTTTCCGGGCGCCGCCCAGGCGCAGTTCCAGAGCGACTGGGAGCGGGCGAACGAGGAGCGGCTCAGGCAATCGGGCGAGAAGCTGGTGCCGCCGCCGCCGCTCAACCGCAGCCGGCTGGTGGAGCTCAAGCAGGATTTCTCCGCCCGCACCGATTTCCGCTACTACGTGGATTGGGGGTCGGTGAGCACCGACGAGGACCGCATCGTGCGCTACGTGCTCCTTGCCCGCAACGCCGCCGGCGTCGAAAACATCACCTTCGAAGGTCTCCGTTGCCAGGGCGAGTATCGCGTCTACGCGGTCGGCCGGCCCGAGGGCGGCTGGGGCGGGCAGGCTTCGGAGTGGCGGCCCATCCCGCGCAACCCGAACGCCGCGCAGCCCATGCTCGCCAAGGACTACTTCTGCCCCGGCCGCTCCGTCATCCGCAGCAGTGCCGAGGGTCAGCAGGCGATCCGCGCCGGCGGCCATGCCGGCACTTACCGCGAAGGCCATTCCATCAGCGAGCAGCGGTAGGGCCGCTAAAGCAGCACTAAATTGTCCCTGTGGATCAGCTCCGGCTCGCCCACGTAGCCGAGGATCGACTCGATCTCGCCGGAAGGCCGGCGCATGATGCGGCGCGTTTCGTCGGCGGAGTAGTTCGCGAGGCCGCGCGCCACCTCGCGCCCGCCGGGCTCGAGGCAGGCGACTACTTCGCCGCGCAGGAACGCTCCCGAGACCTCGACCACGCCGATCGGCAGGAGGCTCTTGCCGTCGCGCGTGAGCGCCTTCACCGCGCCCGCGTCCAGCCGCAGCCGGCCGCTCACGCTGAGGTGGTCGGCGAGCCACTGCTTGCGCGCGGCGAGCGGCACCGTGGCGGCGCTGAGCAGGGTCCCGATGCGCTCGCCGCGCGCGAGACGCACGAGCACGTCGGGCTCCCGGCCCGAGGCGATCACGGTGTGCGCGCCGCTGCGCGCCGCGCGCCGGGCGGCCAGCACTTTGGTGAGCATGCCGCCCTTCGCGAGCGCGCTGCCGGTTCCGCCGGCGAGCGCCTCCAGGCGCGGGTCGGAGGCGTCGGCCTGCGAGATGAGCTTGGCGCCGGGGTCGCGGCGCGGGTCGGCCTCGTACAGACCGGCTTGGTCGGTGAGGATGACGAGCGCGTCCGCTTCCATCAGGTTGGTCACCAGCGCCCCGAGGGTGTCGTTGTCGCCGAGCTTGATCTCGTCGGTTACCACGGTGTCGTTCTCGTTGATGACCGGCACGACGCCCATGGCGAGCAGCGTGCGCAGCGTCGAGCGGGCGTTCAAATAGCGCTGGCGGTCGGCGAGGTCGGCGTGCGTGAGCAGCACCTGCGCGCTGTGCAGGCCGTGGCTGCGGAACGAGGTCTCGTAGCACTGCGCGAGCCCCATCTGCCCCACCGCCGCAGCCGCCTGAAGCTCGTGCATGGCGTGCGGCCGGCGCGCCCACCCCAGGCGCTGCATGCCCTCGGCGATGGCGCCGCTCGACACGAGGAGGGTCCGCTTGCCAAGCGTGCGAAGCTCGGCGATCTGCGCGGCGAGCCCCGCAATCGCGGCTGCGTCGAGGCCTCGGCCCTCGTTGGTCACGAGCGAGGAGCCGACCTTCACCACCAGCGTTTTCGCCTCGGCAATCATGTCTTCACGAGCTCGCGCGCGGCCGCCTTCATCACGGCGGAAGTGCCCGCGCCGCTGATCGCCGCAACTTTGAACCACGGGCGCTTCCAGCGCAATTGCGACACGATCCTGCGGATGCGCGCGTCCGGGTCCTCGACGGCGTCGGCCTTGTTGAACACGAGCCAGCGCGGCTTCTTCGCCAGGGCCTGCTCGTACTTCTTCAGCTCGGCGGCGATCACCCGCACGTCGAGCGCCGGGTCCGCGGCGCTCAGGTCGACGATGTGGAGCAGGAGCTTGGTGCGAGCGAGATGGCGCAGGAACTGGTGGCCAAGGCCGGCGCCTTCCGAGGCGCCTTCGATGAGCCCCGGGATGTCGGCGACGACGAAGCTCGCCTCGCCCACGCGCACCACGCCGAGCGACGGGTTGAGGGTGGTGAAAGGGTAGTCGGCCACCTTCGGCCGCGCGCTCGACACCGCGCGGATGAAGGTCGACTTGCCGGCGTTCGGCAGCCCCGCGAGGCCGACGTCGGCGAGCACGCGCAGCTCGAGCGCGAGCTTGCGCACTTCGCCCGGCTCGCCGCGCGTGAACTGGCGCGGCGCGCGGTTGACGCTCGACTTGAAATGGATGTTGCCCAGCCCGCCCGCGCCGCCGCGCGCGAGCAGCGCGCGCTCGCCGTCCTTCGCGAGATCGGCCACCAGCTCGCCGCTTTCCTCGTCGCGTACCAGCGTTCCGACCGGCACGCGCAGCTCCACGTCGGTGCCCGCGCGCCCGTTGCAGTCCGAGCCCATGCCGCGCACGCCGTTCTCGGCGCGGTGGATGCGGGCGAAACGGTAGTCGACCAGCGTGTTCACGTTGCGGTCGGCGCGCGCCCACACGCTGCCGCCGCGGCCGCCGTCGCCGCCGTTCGGCCCGCCGAAGCGGATGTACTTCTCGCGGCGGAACGTCGCGGCGCCGTGGCCGCCGCTGCCGGCGTGCACCTCGATCTTCGCTTCGTCGATGAATTTCATAGGCTACAAATGAAAAAGCCCTATCGGCCGCGATAGGGCTCTCGCTCCGTCAGAAAGAAGCTCAGGCGGGCTGGGCCGCGGCCTTCTGCTCGAGCACGCTCACGGTCTTCTTGTTGTTCGCGCCCTTGACCGCGTAGTGAACCTGGCCGCCGACGCGCGCGAAGAGCGTGTGGTCGCGGCCGATGCCGACGTTGTGGCCCGGGTGCACCACGGTGCCGCGCTGGCGCACCAGGATCTGTCCCGCGTTGACCCGCTCGCCGCCGAACACCTTGACGCCCAGGCGCTTCGCCTGCGAATCGCGCCCGTTTCTCGAGCTGCCGCCTGCTTTCTTGTGTGCCATGAATTCTTCCCCTGACTAGCCCTGGACGATGTCGTCGATGCGGATCTCCGTGTACGACTGGCGGTGACCCTGCGTCTTCTGGTAGTGCTTGCGCCGGCGCAGCTTGAAGATCTTCACCTTGTCGCCGCGGCCGTGCGCTACGACCGTCGCCTTCACCTTGGCGCCCGAGACCAGCGGCGCGCCCACCTTGACCCCGTCGCCCGTGCCGACGAGGAGCACTTCTTCGAGAGAGACGCTGCTGCCGACCTCGGCCGCCAGCGCCTCGACCCGCACCTGTTCACCCGCCTTTACGCGGTATTGTTTTCCGCCCGACTTGATGATCGCGTACATGGAGTTGGCAAAAACGAAGAATCCGGTCTAGCTACGAAAAATCCGGTCTACCCGGCCTTGCGTGTGCAAAGACTTGGAATTATAAGCGAATCATGAGCTTCGTGACAATGCTGGCGCCGGTCGCCGAGGACTTGGCCCGGGTCGACGCGCTGATCGGCGCACGCCTGGACTCGGACGTGGCGCTGGTGCGCGAAGTGGCGCGCTACATCGTCGCCTCCGGCGGCAAGCGCCTGCGGCCGGCCCTGCTGCTGCTCGCCTGCCGCGCCCTCGGCTACGCCGGCGAGGCGCGCCTGCAGCTCGCGGCGGTAGTGGAGTTCATCCATACCGCCACGCTACTGCATGACGACGTGGTCGACGAGTCGCATCTGCGCCGCGGCCGCAGCACCGCGAATGCGGCCTTCGGCAACGCGGCGGCGGTGCTGGTCGGCGACTTCCTGTACTCGCGCGCGTTCCAGATGATGGTCGAGCTCGACGACATGCGCGTGATGCAGGTGCTCGCCGAGGCCACCAACACCATCGCCGGCGGCGAGGTGCTGCAGCTCATGGGGAGCCACGACCCGGAGGTGGACGAGGCCCGCTACCTGGAAGTCATCCGCCGCAAGACCGCGAAGCTGTTCGAGGCGGCGGGGCGTCTCGGCGGCGTGCTGGCGCGCTCTGCGCCGGCCGTGGAGGCGGGACTCGCGGACTACGGCATGCACGTCGGCACGGCGTTCCAGCTGATCGACGACGTGCTCGACTACTCCGGCGACGAGGCGACCATCGGCAAGAGCCTGGGCGACGACCTCGCCGAGGGCAAGCCGACCCTGCCGCTCATCTACGCCATGCGCTGCGGCAGCGCCGAGCAGGCGGCGCTGGTGCGCAACGCCATCAGCGCGGGAGGGCGGGAAGATTTCGGCGCGGTGCTCGAGGTGATCCGGGCGAGCGGCGCGCTCGACTATTCGCGCGAGGTCGCGCGCCGGGAAGCGGCCACCGCACAGCGCGCGCTCGTGCCGCTGCCGGACTCGGAATACAAGGAATCTTTGCTAGAATTGGCGTCCTTCTCGGTGACTCGGCGCAGCTAGCCGCGGGATCGAGCTTCAGGGACTGCTTCAGGAATTATTTCCTCCGATTCGGGGTGTAGCTCAGCCTGGTAGAGTACTGCGTTCGGGACGCAGGTGTCGCTGGTTCAAATCCAGTCACCCCGACCATTCCCCGCCCGAATCTTCGTCCAGGTAGATAATCGCGCGATGGGTCGCCTCATCGTGCTCGTGGCTCTCGTGGTGGTCGTGGTCTGGCTGGTGCGCCGGGCGTTGCGCGCGCCGGGCGACCAGGCCGACCTGCGCAAGCGTGCCCAGGCCGCGGGCGAGCTCGTGCGCTGCGCGCACTGCGGGATGCACCTGCCGCGCTCCGAGGCGCGCGAGGCCGGCGGGCTCGCCTACTGCAGCGACGAGCACGCCCGGCTCGGCAAGCGCTGATGGAAGTCCGGATCCGCTACCCGGAGCTGTTCCTCGAGGCCGAAGGGCGCACGCCGCGCGCGTACTGGACCTCGCTCGGCTACTTCAACCTCTACCGCATCGCGGTGGCGACGCTGTTCTTCGCAGTCACGCTCGTCTACGGCGACGCCCTGAGCATCGGCTCGCACGCGCTCGAGGTGTTCCGCTACACCGCGCTCATCTACCTCGCCGCCGCGATCGCCTTCCAGACGGTCCTGCGCAACGTGCACGAGCGCTTCAACGTGCAGCTCTCGCTCCAGGTCGCGGTCGACATCGTGGCGATCACCCTGATGATGTACGCGAGCGGCGGCCTCCGCAGCGGCCTCGGGGTGATGCTGGTGGTGTCGGTGACCGCGGCGGCCATCGTGGCGCCGCGGCGCCTGTCGTATCTCTATGCGGCGCTCGCGGCGATCGCGCTGCTGCTCGAGCAGGGCTACTGGACGCTCGTCCACGACAGCGCCAGCGCCAACTTCCTGCAGCCGGGCCTGCTCGCGATCGGCTGCTTCGCCACCGCGGGCGTCACGAGCTGGCTCGCGCAGCGGGTCGCGGCGAACGAGGCCCTCGCCCGTCAGCGCGGCCGCAGCCTCGAGACCCAGACCCGGGTCAACCAGCTGGTGATCGAGGACATGCACGACGGCGTCGTGGTGCTCGACCGCGACGCCCGCGTGGTGCAGCACAACCCGCAGGCGCTGCGCCTGCTCGGCGAGCCGAGGCTGCTCGGCCGCCTGATCGCCGAGGTGCTCCCCGGGTTCGGCGCCGCCAGCGACTTCGAGGTGCGCGGCCGCAGCCTCGGCGTGCGCCTCGCCGACGCCGGCACCGAGGAAGTGTTCCGGGTGCTGTTCCTCGAGGACACCACGCGCTCGCGGGAGGAAGCGCAGCAGCTCAAGCTCGCCGCGCTCGGCCGCCTCACCGCCAACATCGCCCACGAGATCCGCAATCCGCTCGCGGCGATCAGCCATGCCGCGGAGCTCCTGAGCGAGGAGCGCCGCGACCAGCAGCGCGTGCGCCTCACGCGCATCATCCACGACAACACCCAGCGCCTGGAGCGCCTGGTCGCCGAGGTGCTGCAGCTTTCGCGCCGCGACCGGCAGTCTCCGGAGCGGATCGGGCTGCGGCGCTGGCTCATGCCGTTCATCGAGGAGTTCGTCGCCAACGAGTCGGTGCCGCAGGAGCGCCTGCACCTCGAAGTGCCCGCCGAGGCCGCGATCGTGTTCGACCCGGGACACCTGCACCAGGTGATGTGGAATCTCCTCACCAATGCCGTGCGCTATGCGCGTGCCGCGCCGGGCGCGATCCGCATCTCGGCGCGTACCGCGGGAGACCGCCTCGAGCTGAGCGTGATCGACAACGGCCCCGGGGTCCCGCCTTCCAGCCTCGGCCAGCTGTTCGAGCCCTTCTTCACCACCGACAGCAAGGGCACGGGGCTCGGCCTCTACCTCGCGCGCGAGCTGTGCGCCGCCAACCGCGCCGTGCTCGAGTATGTGCGCGAGGCCTCGGGGGCGCATTTCCGCGTGGTGGCGCGCAGCCCCGCCAGGTCATGAACCGGGTCGAGCGACGCCAGAAGCCGCGCGACCACCAGGTGCTGGTCGTCGACGACGAGCCCGACATCCGCGAGCTGCTCGAGCTGACGCTGCTCAAGATGGGTCTGGGGGTGACCAGCGTGCCGACCATCGCCGAGGCGAAGGAGCGGCTGAAGGACGGACGCTTCCAGCTCTGCCTCACCGACATGCGCCTGCCCGACGGCGAGGGGCTCGAGCTGGTGCGCCACATCTCGAGCCTGCGCTCGGACCTGCCGGTGGCCGTGATCACCGCCTACGGCAGCGCCGAGAACGCCGTGGCCGCGCTGAAGGCCGGCGCGTTCGACTACGTGTCCAAGCCCGTGGGTCTCGAGCAGCTGCGCGCGCTGGTGCGCTCCGCGCTGTCGCTGCCGGGGCAGGCGCCCGCCAAGGACCAGCAGCTGCTCGGCGAAAGCGCGCCGCTCGAGCAGGTGAGAACCCTGATCTCCAAGCTGGCGCGCACCCAGGCCCCGGTCTACATCTCGGGCGAGTCGGGCAGCGGCAAGGAGCTCGCCGCGCGCCTCATCCACGAAAACGGCGCGCGCCGCGACAAGCCGTTCGTGCCGGTGAACTGCGGCGCCATTCCCGAGAACCTGATGGAGAGCGAGTTCTTCGGCTACAAGAAAGGCGCCTTCACCGGCGCGGGCGAGGACCGCGACGGGTTCTTCCAGGCGGCAAACGGCGGGACGCTGTTCCTGGACGAGGTCGCCGAGCTGCCGCTCGTCATGCAGGTGAAGCTGCTGCGCGCGATCCAGGAGAAGCGCGCGCGCAAGGTCGGCGAGACTCAGGAGGACCCGGTCGACGTGCGCATCATCAGCGCGACCCACCAGAACCTCGCCGACCTGGTGGCGGCGGGGCGCTTCCGCCAGGATCTGTTCTACCGCCTGAACGTGATCGAGCTCAGGATGCCGCCGCTGCGGGAGTGCCGCGACGACATCCCGGGCATCGCGGCGAGCATCCTGGAGCGCCTCGCGCGCCAGAACGAGGTGCCGGCGGCGCGCCTGGACGACTCGGCGCTGCAGGCGCTCGCAGGCTACGACTTCCCCGGCAACGTGCGCGAGCTCGAAAACATCCTCGAGCGCGCGCTCGCGCTCTCGGGTCGCGAGCTGATCACCGCCGAGGACCTGCAGCTCGCCGCGGGGCGCGAGGAGCGCGAGCCGGTCGAAGGCGCCGCCGGCGAGTCGCTGCCGCAGTACCTGGACGAGGTCGAGCGCAAGACCATCCTCGAGGCGCTCGGCAAGACCGGCTTCAACCGCACCGCGGCGGCGAAGCTCCTCGGCATCAGCTTCCGGCAGCTGCGCTACCGCATGCAGCGTCTGGCGATCACGGATGAGGATCGTTGATTCTCCCAATCAGGACGAGCGGCCGCCGGGCGTCGAGATCGGCCTCGTAGTCGTGCACGCGATCAGCCTGCCGCCCGGCCAGTTCGGCGGCGACGCGATCGAGCGCCTGTTCACCAACCGGCTCGATCCTTCGGCGCATCCCTACTTCGAGAGCGTCGCCCACCTGCGCGTGTCTTCGCACTTCCTGGTGCGCCGCGACGGCGCGCTGGTGCGGTTCGTGCCGGTGGAGCGGCGCGCGTGGCACGCCGGCGCCTCGACGTGGCGCGGCCGCAGCCGCTGCAACGACTTCTCGGTCGGCATCGAGCTCGAGGGCGCCGACGACGCGCCGTTCGAGGACTCGCAATACGCTGCCCTGGCGCTTCTCCTGACGGATCTTCGGAAAAAGCTGCCCTTGCGCGCGATCGCCGGCCACGACGAGATCGCGCCGGGGCGCAAGACCGACCCGGGCCCGCGGTTCGACTGGAACCGGCTGCTGGTCGAGCTGGCGCGCCCGCTGGCGCTGTAGTCGCCGCCCCGGCGTTTCGCATACTAGATGTAGCGTCAGCTTCAGCCACTACCCCCTCTCTATAGTGGGCTGCGGCTCGGCTGCGGCGCCGCGCGCGCTGCCCGCAACCTAGATCTAGTTGTCGCGTGTGGTGTCGGTCCAACATTTAGTAGATCGCCGCGGCGCGGCCGCTTGCAAAAAAAAATCCGCGCGTGTACTGTCGTCACCACAACATGTAGGCGCGAAGTAGGTACGACGTACTAGATTTAGTAAACGCAGGTTGCAAAAGCAGTCCCAAGGTCGTCATAGAACCGCGCCACGCGGCGGGACGGCCCCGAGCGAGGTCAGGCGAAAAGGAGAGCAAGATGCAGATCGCTCAGGACAACGCCGCACCGGGACGCGCGCCCGGCGCCCCGCTGCCGGACGACACGGGCGCCGCGCGCAGCCCGTATTCCGAGTACAAGGTGATCCGCAGGAACGGCGCCGTGGTCGGCTTCGAGCCGGCCAAGATCAGCGTCGCCATGACCAAGGCGTTCCTCGCGGTGAACGGCGCTCAGGGAGCCGCCTCGGCGCGCATCCGAGAGCTGGTTGCGGGGCTCACCGAGGCGGCGGTCGGGGCGCTGATGCGCCGCCAGCCGCAGGGCGGCACCTTCCACATCGAGGACATCCAGGACCAGGTGGAGCTCGCGCTGATGCGCTCCGGCGAGCACGACGTCGCGCGCGCCTACGTGCTCTACCGCGAGGAGCGCGCGAAGGTCCGGGCGCAGGAGAGAACCGCGAAGAGCGATGGTGGAATCCACGTGGTCGAGGCCGGCGAAAGAAAGCCGCTCGACCGCGCGCGGCTCGCCCGGCTGGTCGAGTCGGCCTGCGAGGGCCTCCCCGCCGCCTCGCCGCAGGCGATCCTCGAGTCCACGCTGCGCGACCTCTACGACGGCGTGCCGATGGAGGAGGTGCGCAAGTCCGCGGTGCTGGCGGCGCGCGCCCTCATCGAGAAGGAGCCGGCGTACGGCTACGTCACCGCGCGGCTCCTCCTCCACACCATCCGCCTGGAGGTGCTGGGCGAGGAGGCGAGCCAGGCCGAGATGAGCCGGCGCTACGCCGCTTACTTCCCGCAGTGCATCCAGCGCGGCGTCGACGCCGAGCTGCTCGATCCCGAGTTGAAGAAGTTCGATCTGGAGAGGCTCGGCCGCGCGCTCGACGCGCGCCGCGACCTGCAGTTCAACTACCTCGGGCTGCAGACGCTCTACGACCGCTACTTCCTGCACGTGGGCGGACGGCGCATCGAGCTGCCCCAGGCGTTCTTCATGCGCGTCGCGATGGGGCTCGCCCTGAGGGAAAAGCAGAGGGAAGAAAGGGCGATCGAGTTCTACCACGTGCTCTCCAGCTTCGACTTCATGAGCTCGACGCCGACGCTGTTCAACTCGGGCACCCAGCGCTCGCAGCTCTCGAGCTGCTACCTGACCACGGTGTCGGACAACCTCGAAGGCATCTACGAGGCGATCAAGGAGAACGCCCTCCTCGCCAAGTACGCCGGCGGCCTCGGCAACGACTGGACCCCGGTGCGCGCGCTCGGCTCGCACATCAAGGGCACCAACGGCAAGTCGCAGGGCGTGGTGCCGTTCCTCAAGGTGGTCAACGACACCGCCGTCGCGGTGAACCAGGGCGGCAAGAGGAAGGGCGCGGTGTGCTCCTACCTCGAGACCTGGCACCTCGACATCGAGGAGTTCCTCGAGCTGCGCAAGAACACCGGCGACGACCGGCGCCGCACCCACGACATGAACACGGCGAACTGGATCCCCGATCTGTTCATGAAGCGGGTGATGCAGAACGCCGACTGGACGCTGTTCAGCCCCTCCGACGTCGGCGAGCTGCACGACAAGTTCGGCGCCGAGTTCGAGGCGGCGTACCTGCGCTTCGAGGACCGCGCCGCGCGCGGCGAGCTCAAGCTCTTCAAGAAGATCCCGGCGGTGCAGCTGTGGCGCAAGATGCTGTCGATGCTCTTCGAGACCGGGCATCCGTGGATCACGTTCAAGGATCCCTGCAACCTGAGAAGCCCGCAGCAGCACGTGGGCGTGGTGCACAGCTCCAACCTCTGCACCGAGATCACGCTCAACACCTCGGGCGACGAAATCGCGGTGTGCAACCTGGGTTCGGTCAACCTGGTTGCGCACATGACCGAGAAGGGTCTGGATTTTTCCAAGCTACGCAGAACGATTTCGACCGCGATGCGGATGCTCGACAACGTCATCGACATCAACTACTACGCGGTCAAGAAGGCGGAGAACTCCAACATGCGCCACCGGCCCGTAGGGCTGGGCATCATGGGGTTCCAGGACTGCCTGCACCTGATGCGCGTGCCCTACGCGAGCCAGGAAGCGGTCGAGTTCGCCGACCGCTCCATGGAAATGGTGGCCTACGCCACCTACTGGGCCTCTACCGAGCTGGCCGAGGAGCGCGGCCGCTACTCCTCGTTCGAGGGCTCGCTCTGGGAGCGCGGCATCCTGCCGCAGGACACGCTCGACCTCCTCTCGGCCGAGCGCGGCGGCTACGTCGAGCTCGACCGCTCCTCGGCGCTCGACTGGGAAGCCCTGCGCGGGCGCATCAAGCGGCACGGCATGCGCAACTCCAACTGCATCGCCATCGCGCCCACCGCCACCATCGCCAACATCGTGGGCGTGTCGGCCTCGATCGAGCCGACCTTCCAGAACCTGTTCGTGAAGTCCAACCTGTCCGGCGAGTTCACGGTCACCAACGAATACCTGGTCGCCGACCTGAAGCAGGCCGGGCTGTGGGACGAGGTCATGATCGCCGACCTCAAGTACTTCGACGGCAATCTCGCGCGCATCGATCGCGCGCCGGCGGCGCTGCGGCGCCTGTACGCCACCGCCTTCGAGGTCGAGCCGAAATGGCTGGTCGAGGCCGGGGCGCGGCGGCAGAAGTGGATCGACCAGTCGCAGTCGCTCAATATCTATATGCCGGGCGCCTCGGGCAAGAAGCTCGACGACACCTACAAGCTCGCCTGGATCCGCGGCCTGAAGACCACCTACTACCTGCGGGCGATGGGCGCCACCCACGCCGAGAAGTCGACCACCAAGGCCGGCCAGCTCAATGCCGTTCCAACAGCCGAAGAGCCGAAGGTGTGCTCGATCGAAAACCCCGACTGCGAGGCATGCCAGTGATCACGCTCGGCGCGCGTCAGTTCGCGGGCCCCTTCATCTCCCGCCTGTGGACGCCGCCGCGGGCGCCGGGGCTCTACGCGGTGATGGTCCCGGGATGGCGCCTGCTCATGTTCCACGCGGTGCACTTCGGCCACGCCGCCGACCTCTCCGTGCCGGGGCTGGTCCGGGAGCATCCGAAGTACGGCTACTGGATGACGCTCGCCGGCAGCGAATGGAACCTCTACATCGCCACCTGCGAGATGCACCACTCGACCGAGTCCGAGCGGGCAGCCGCTTACGAAGAACTGCTCACCCTGCCCACAACCACCACAAGAGGACAGGCCCATGCTCAGCTTTGACGAGGAGGCGGGCTTGACCCCCTCGATTTCCCTCACCCCCCCCATTCCCGGCCTGGCGATCCAGCCGACCACCGGCTTCGTGCCTTCGGGCGCCGCACAAAAAGAAGAGCTGGCGCCAGCCGGGAATGCCTTCCGCCGCGTCACGGTGGACGACAAGCGGGTGATCAACTCCAAGGCCGACCTCAATCAGCTGGTGCCGTTCAAGTACAAGTGGGCCTGGGAGAAGTACCTCGCGGCGTGCGCCAACCACTGGATGCCGCAGGAAATCAACATGAGCCGCGACATCCAGCTCTGGAAGGACCCCCAGGGCCTGACCGAAGACGAGCGGCGCATCGTCAAGAGGAACCTCGGCTTCTTCGTCACGGCCGACTCGCTGGCGGCGAACAACATCGTGCTGGGCACCTACCGGCACATCACCGCCCCGGAGTGCCGGCAATACCTGCTGCGCCAGGCGTTCGAGGAGGCGATCCACACCCACGCCTACCAGTACATCGTGGAAAGCCTGGACCTCGAGGAGAGCGAGATCTTCAACGCCTACCACGAGGTGGCCGCGATCCGGGAGAAGGACGAGTTCCTGATCCCCTTCATCGACAGCCTCACCGACCCGGCCTTCAGGACCGGGAGCGCCGAGGCCGACCAGCAGCTCCTCAAGAGCCTGATCGTGTTCTCGTGCCTGATGGAGGGCCTGTTCTTCTACGTCGGCTTCGTGCAGATCCTGGCGCTGGGACGGCAGAACAAGATGACCGGCGCGGCCGAGCAGTACATGTACATCCTGCGGGACGAGTCGATGCACTGCAATTTCGGCATCGACCTCGTGAACCAGATCAAGCTCGAGAATCCGCAGCTCTGGACCGCCCCGTTCCGGGAGGAGCTGCACGCGCTGTTCCGCCGCGCCGTCGAGCTCGAATACCGCTACGCCGAGGACACCATGCCGCGCGGCGTGCTGGGGCTGAACGCCCCGATGTTCAAGGAATACCTGAGGTTCATCGCCAACCGCCGCTGCCAGCAGATCGGCCTGGAGGCGCTCTATCCGGGCGCGACCAATCCGTTCCCCTGGATGAGCGAGATGATCGACCTCAAGAAGGAGCGCAATTTCTTCGAGACCCGCGTCATCGAGTATCAGACCGGCGGCGCGCTGAACTGGGATTAGCTGCCTACATGAACGAGGAATGGGACGAGATGCGAATCACCGCGTGCAAGGCGGAGGGAGACTACAAGCTGTGGCTGCGGTTCGAGGACGGGTTGGAGGGCAGCGTGTTCCTCGGCAACCTGCTCGAGATCGGAGCGTTCCAGTTGTGGCGCGACGTCCGCGAGTTCGAAAAGGTGAGCGTCGATCCGGAAACCGCTACCGTGACTTGGGAAGGCGGGATACGCTTGGACGCGGACATCCTCTATCATGACGTCAAGTCGAACCAGATTCAGCATGCCGGTGCGGGGGAACCTTCGCCGGCGGTTGGATAGTCCGGCGCTTCAAGGCCGGGCTTCTTTTCTCAACTAACGAAGGAGTATCAAGATGGCGAAGAAAAAAGCGAAGAAGGGCGGCAAGAAAAAGAAGAAGCGGAAAGCATCATCACGCAAGAAAAGGAAGTCGTTAAAGACAGCTGGTAACAAGAAGGCGGCAGGCAAAAAGAAATCCGCCAAGAAGAAGAAGAAGGCGGGAAAAAAGAAGAAAGCAAGCAAAGCCGCCAGCACGGCCAGCCCCGCGGAAACGATGGCGAGCACCCCGGAGCCACCGGCGCCATCCACCGCTGAGACTTCGAGCGCGCAAGCGCTGAATCCAGCGGCCGCGTGGCCGTTCCCCACCGGTTCCCGGCCGTAACCGGGAACCCGGGGGGACGAGGCGAGGGGCGCAAGCCCCCCGCCGGCCCTCGAAGCTCGCGGACCGGCTTGGTCAAGCGGCCCAAGACTGAAGACTTAGGCCGGTCCGCGAGGCTTCCCTTCGAAGCCCCCTTTCGGGGGAGCTTCGCCTGCTGTCCTCATTCTACCGGCCGGCGCGCCGGCACCCCACCAAAGGTAAAAATACCTGCGCGAAACGTCGGTGGGGTCTGCAGAGGCCTTTCCAATAATTTGATTTCACAGGAGAAGTCTATTTTGCTGCGCCGCAGTGGTGTATTTGCCACAAGTCTGCCCGACGGTACTTTTTAACGCTTGGGGCCTATAGAATCAGTCCCCGGCAACACTGTAACCAGGGAGCACGGAGGAACAAGATGAAGGCTTTCAGCTTGCATCTGTCGCGCCTGTACTCGCTGGCCAAGGCCACGCTTGCCCTCATCGGCCTTGCCGCCGTCTTCACATTGATGCTGCCGTCGGAGCGGCACCTGCTCAGGAGTACCTTGCCGAGCCTGGCGGCGGAAGCCGCCGAGGACGCCTCGGCCGGCGGCGCGGGCGAGCCCGCCGCCATCGCGGAGGGTGTCGAGGAGCGCGAGCAACGCGCGCTCGCCGAGTTCATCTCCAAGCGCTGGCGCATCGCGGAGACCGCCGCCACCAGCTTCGTCTCCATCGCCTACCGCGCCGGCGAGCGCTATTCGGTCGACCCCGTGCTGATCCTGTCGGTGGTCGCCATCGAATCGCGCTTCAACCCGGTCGCCGAGAGCGTGGTGGGAGCGAAGGGCCTGATGCAGATCATCCCGAAATACCACCTCGACAAGCTGCTCGACCACGGCGGAGAGGAAGCGCTGCTCGATCCCGAGGTCAACATCAACGTCGGTGCGCAGATCCTGCACGAGTATTACCGGCGTCTGCAGGATCAGGAAGCCGCCTTGCAGCGCTACGCCGGCGCCTTCGATGAGCCGACGTCGCGCTACGCCGCCAAAGTATTCGAGGAGCGCATGCGCCTGGAGCCGATCCGGCAGAAGGCGCGCCGATCGCAGGTCGCCCAGGCGACCTAGCAGAAGTCAGGTTCTCCTGGCGGCAAAGCGCGCAATCCGCCGCGCCGCCTCCTCGATCTCCGCCATGCTGCGGGTGTAGGCGAAACGCACATAGCGCTGTGTCTGGTGGGCGCCGAAGTCCGCTCCGGGGGTGGCCGCGACCGCCTCGCTTTCGAGAAGGTCCCGGGCGAAAGCCTTCGAGTCGCCGCCGCAATCCGCGTACACGTAGAAGGCGCCGTGCGGCTCGGCCGGGATGGCGAGGCCCGCCTTGCGCAGCTCCGGAAGCAGGAAGTCGCGCCGCCGCGCGAACTCGCGTCGCCGTTCCTCCAATATCGAGAGCGACTCCGGCGAGAAGGCCGCCACCGCCGCGTGCTGTGCGGCGGACGGCGCGGAGATGAAAAGATGCTGGGCGAGCTTCTCGAAGCCGCGCACCGACCCGTCCGGCACGACCACCCAGCCCAGGCGCCAGCCGGTCATGCAGAAGTACTTGGAGAAGCTGTTGATGATCACCACTTCGCCTGGCAGCCCCAGGGCGGTGGCGGGCTCGGCGCCATAGACCAGCCCCTGGTAGATCTCGTCGACGAGCAATACCCCGCCTTTGTCGGCGACGTAGGTCGCGATCCGGTGCAGCTCCTTCCTGTCGATCAGCGTGCCCGTCGGGTTGGAGGGCGAGCCGAGGAGCAGGCCCTTGGTGCGCGTCCCCCACGCCGCGCGCACCATTTCGAGCGTGGGCTGGAAATTCTGCGCCGCACCCACCGGAAGAGCTCGCGCGACGCCTTCGAAGGCGCGCACGAAGTGACGATACCCCGGGTACCCAGGGTCGGGCACGAGGACCTCGTCGCCTGCATCGACGTAGAGCGCGGCAACGGTGAGCAGGCCTCCCGAAGCGCCGGAGGTCACCGCCACGCGCTTGGGGTCTAGCAGGGCTTTGAATTTTTCGTGGTAATGACCTGCAATGGCCTCGCGAAGGGCGGGCAGGCCGAGCGTCGCGGTGTAGGCGGTCCTGCCGTCGCGCAACGCGCGCACACCCGCTTCGACCACCGGCGCGGGCGCGGTGAAGTCGGGCTCGCCGATCTCCATGTGGACCACGGGCCTGCCCTGCGCTTCGAGCGCGTGCGCGCGCGCGAGCACGTCCATGACCTCGAACGGCTCGATCTCCGCCGCGCGCCTTGCCGTGGGCACCTGCATGGGACCGGGGATTATAATTTTTCGGTGGACGAGCAACTCAAGCAAAGCGCGCTCGAGTACCACCGGCGCAGTCCACCGGGCAAGCTCTCCATCCTTCCGACCAAGCAGCTCACCAACCAGCGCGACCTCGCGCTCGCCTATTCGCCGGGGGTGGCTGCGGCCTGCGAGGAGATCAGGCTGGACCCGGCGACGGCGGTGCTCTACACCTCGCGCGCCAACCTGATCGCGGTGGTGACCAACGGCACCGCGGTCCTTGGCCTGGGCGCCATCGGGCCGCTCGCGGCGAAGCCGGTGATGGAAGGCAAGGCGGTGCTGTTCAAGAAGTTCGCGGGAATCGACTGCTTCGACATCGAGCTCGACGAGCGCGACCCGGGGAAGCTGGTCGACATCATCGCCGCGCTCGAGCCCACCTTCGGCGCGATCAACCTCGAGGACATCAAGGCCCCCGAGTGCTTCATGGTCGAGCGCGCGCTGCGCAAGCGCATGAAGATCCCGGTGTTCCACGACGACCAGCACGGAACGGCCATCACGGTGGGCGCCGCCGTCTACAACGGCTTGAAAGTAGTCAATAAGAAGCTTGAGGAGGCAAAGCTGGTGGCTTCCGGCGCCGGCGCCGCCGCGCTCGCCTGCCTCGAGCTGCTCGTCAAGATGGGCATGCCGCGCGCCAACATCACTGTCACCGACATCCAGGGGGTGGTGTACAAGGGGCGCCGCGAGGAGATGGACCCGGACAAGGAGCGCTTCGCCGTCGAAACGCGAGCGCGCACGCTCGACGAGGTGATCGCCGGCGCCGACCTCTTCCTAGGCCTGTCGGCGGGCGGCGTTCTGAAGCCCTCGATGGTGAAGAAGATGGCCGAGCGCCCGCTCATCCTCGCCCTCGCGAATCCCGAACCCGAGATTTCCCCGGAGGAAGCGAAGGCGGTGCGCCCCGACTGCGTCATCGCCACCGGGCGCTCGGACTATCCCAACCAGGTCAACAACGTCCTGTGCTTCCCGTTCATCTTCCGGGGAGCGCTCGACGTCGGCGCGACCACCATCAGCGACGAGATGGAGATCGCGGCGGTGCGCGCGATTGCCGAGCTCGCCCAGGCGGAGACCTCGGAGCAGGTGGCGCTCGCCTACGGCATCGAGTCGATCAGCTTCGGCCCGGAGTACATCATCCCGCGGCCGTTCGACCCCCGGCTCATTGCCCGGGTCGCGCCCGCGGTGGCCAAGGCCGCGATGGACTCGGGCGTGGCGACGCGCCCGATCGCGGACCTCGACGCCTACCGCGAGTCGCTCGGCCAGTTCGTGTACCAGTCGGGCCTCATCATGAAGCCGCTGTTCAGCGCGGCCAAGGCGGCGCCGCGGCGCGTGGTCTACACCGAGGGCGAGGACGAGCGCGTGCTGCGCGCGGCGCAGATTGTCATCGACGAGGGCCTGGCGAAGCCGATCCTGATCGGCCGGCCGCACGTGGTCGAGCAGCGCCTGCAGCGCCTCGGGCTGCGCGTGCGGCCGGGCGCGGAATTCGAGCTCATCAATCCCGAGTCCGATCCGCGCTACCGGGAGTACTGGAGCACCTACCACAAGCTCACCGAGAGGAAGGGCGTGACGCCGGATTTCGCGCGCGTCGAGATGCGCCGCACCTCGACGCTGATCGGGGCGGTGGGCATCTACAAGGGCGAGGCCGACAGCATGCTGTGCGGGGTCTCGGGCGCGTTCGCGATGCACCTTCACTTCATCGACGCGGTGATCGGCCTGCGGCCGGGGCTGCGCGGCTATGCGGCGATGAACGTAGTGATGATGCCTGGGCGCACGGTGTTCATCTGCGACACCTACGTGAACCCGGACCCCGACGCCGACCAGATCGCCGAGATGACGCTGCTCGCCGCCGAGGAGATCAAGCGCTTCGGCATCGTGCCGAAGGTGGCGCTGCTCTCGGCGTCGAACTTCGGCTCGCTCAAGACCGCCTCGGCCGCGAAGATGCGCCAGGCGCGCGAGCTCATCGCGCAGCGCGCGCCCGAGCTCGAGATCGAGGGCGAGATGCACGGCGACGCCGCGCTCTCGGAGGTGATCCGCCTGCGCGTATTCCCCAACTCGCGCCTGCGCGGCGAGGCCAATCTCCTCATCATGCCGACGCTCGATGCCGCCAACATCTCGTTCAACCTTCTCAAGACCGCCGCCGGCGGAGGCGTGACGGTGGGTCCGATCCTGCTCGGGGCGGCGCGTCCGGCGCACATCCTCACGCCCTCGGCCACGGTGCGGCGCATCGTCAACATGACGGCGCTCGCGGTGGCCGACGCGAACGCTCCACGAGGCCAAGAACAGACTCTGCTCTGATGGAGACCGCAGCCAGCAACGTCGCGCCCTTCCCGGCCAGCCGGATGAAGCCGCGGGCGGGGCTGGTGCTGACCGGCGGCGGCGCGCGCGCCGCCTACCAGGCGGGCGTGCTCAAGGCGGTGCGCGACATCCTCGGCAGGCCGGCGCGCAACCCGTTCCCGATCCTCGCCGGGACCTCGGCGGGCGCGATCAACGCCGCGTGCCTCGCGGCCGGGGCCGACGACTTCTCCGGCGCGGTGGCGCGGCTGCTCGCCTTCTGGGAGCGCATGCGCTGCCACCATATCTATCGCACCGACGCCTGGAGCATCATGAAGAGCGGCGCGCGCTGGCTCACGGCGACGATGCTCGTCTCGCGGCGCAACCCGATTTCGCTGCTCGACAACACGCCCTTGCGCGACCTCCTGCAGAAGAACGTCGCGACCGAAAAAATCCAGGCGAATCTCGACGCCGGCGCGCTCTACGCCGTCTGCGTGACCGCCTCCGGCTACACCTCCGGCCAGAGCGTCTCCTTCTTCCAGGGCGGCAGCGGCCTCGAGGGCTGGGAGCGCAACCAGCGCATCGGCGCGGCGGTCTCGCTGAAGGTCGAGCACCTTCTCGCCTCGGCGGCGCTGCCGTTCATCTTCCCGGCGGTGAAGCTGCACCGCGAGTACTTCGGCGACGGCTCGATGCGCCAGATCGCGCCGGTGAGCCCGGCGCTGCACCTCGGGGCGGACCGGGTGCTCATCGTCGGCTCGGGGCGCCAGAGCGTCGAGCAGCCGCGCGCCCGCTCCAACGTGTACCCGTCGCTCGCGCAGATCGCCGGGCACGCGCTGAACAGCATCTTCCTCGACAGCCTGCTGGTCGACATCGAGCGCCTGGAGCGGATCAACCGCACGCTCAAGCTCATCCCGCCCGAGGCGCTCAAGGACTCGCAGCTGCGGCCGGTCAAGGTGCTGTTCATCACCCCGTCCCAGCCCCTCGAGCGCATCGCCGCGCGCTTCGTGCACGAGCTGCCGCCCAGCGTGCGCTTCATCCTGCGCCCGACCGGCGCGCTCAACCGCTCGGGCTCGAACCTTGCGAGCTATCTCCTTTTCGAGGAGGCTTTCTGCCGCGCGCTGATCGAGCTCGGCTACGACGACACCATGCGGCGCGACGCCGAGGTGCATCAGTTTTTCGACCATAGCGAAGGCCGCATCCATGCCTGACCAGCCGCCGCAGGACCCGTTCGAGCTCTTCCGGCGGCTGTGGGGGCCGCTCGGGGTGCCGATCCCCGGCCTGGCCATGCCGACGCTCGATCCCGCCGAGATCGACAAGCGCATCGCCGACCTGCGCTCGATCGAGGGCTGGCTCAACATGAACCTCAACATGGTGAGGTTCTCCATCCAGGGGCTGGAGTTGCAGCGCGCGACGCTGCAGGCGATGCGCGACGCGGCCAACCCGCCGAAGACGGGATGAAGGCGTTCGCTTTCGCCCACGGGTCCGACTGGCGGGCCTGCGTCGACGCGCTCGACCGTCCGGGCCGAGGCCTGGGATTCGTGTATTTCAGCGACGCGCTGGTCGGCGAAGCCGACAAGATTCTGGATTCCCTCAAGAATCAAACAGGTGTCCGCGAGTGGATCGGGACCGTCGGCACCGGCGTCCTCGCGACGGGAACCGAATATCAGGACGGTCCTGCGATGGCGGCGATGGTGGCCGACGTCGAGCCGTTCTCGGTGTTCTCCGGGCGCGCGCCGCTCAAGGCGAGCGGCAGCTTCGGGATCGTGCACGCCGACCCGGCGGCCCCCGATCTCCCCGGACTGGTCTCCGACATGTCGGCGAAGGTCAGCACCGGTTACATCGTCGGCGGCGTGTCGAGTTCTCGCTCGCGCACCGTCCAGATCGCGAACGAGGTGCTGAGCGGCGGCCTGTCCGGGGCGGTTCTCGGAGAAGACGTGGCGGTCGCGACTCGCCTCACCCAAGGTTGCACCCCCTACCCGGGGCGCTTCCGGGTCACCGAGGGTGAGGACAACCTTATCGCGCGCCTCGACGGCCGCCCCGCGCTCGAAGCGCTGCTCGATGCGGTTGGTGGCGAAAAAACCCAGCTTCTGGTGGGCCTTCCGGTGCCGGGGAGCGACACCGGAGACTATACCGCCCGCAATATCGTCGGCGTCGACCCCAAGTCGGGGGTAGTCGCGATCGGCGACCTGGTGGAGCCGGGCATGGAAATCCTGTTTTGCAAGCGCGATGCTGCGGCCGCAAAAAAAGACCTGCAAAACATTCTCCTGAGCCTGAAGGAGGCGGTGCCGGAGCCGCGCGGCGCGCTGTATTACTCCTGCGTGGCGCGCGGCGAGCATATGTTCGGCCGCCGCGGTGCGGAACTGGACCTCGTCAAGCGATCGCTCGGCGAGGTTCCGCTGGTAGGATTCTTCTGCAACGGCGAAATCTCCCGCGACCGGCTGTACGGCTACACCGGCGTCCTGACCGTCTTCAGATAGGAGTGTTCCATGGCAAAGGCAGTCCGCTTCCACAAGCAGGGTGGTCCCGAGGTCATGCAGTACGAGGATGTCCAGGTCCCCGACCCCGGCCCGGGCCAGGCGCGCATCCGCCACACCGCGATCGGCGTCAACTTCGTCGACATCTATCAGCGCTCGGGCCTCTATCCGATGCAGCTGCCGCAGGTCGGCGGCAATGAAGGCGCGGGCGTGGTGGAGGCGGTCGGACAGGGCGTCACCGACCTCAAGGCGGGCGATCGCGTCGCCTACACCGGCCTGCCCGGCTCGTACTGCGAGGCGCGCATCGTGCCTGCGGAGCGAATGGTCAAGCTGCCCCAGGGAATCTCGGACGAGCAGGCCGCTTCGATGATGCTGAAGGGCCTGACGGTGCACTACCTCATCCACACCACCTATCCCGTGAAGAAAGGCGAAACCGTGCTGTGGCACGCCGCCGCCGGCGGGGTGGGCCTCATCGCCTGCCAGTGGCTGAGGCACCTCGGCGTCACGGTGATCGGCACCGCCGGCTCCGACGAGAAGTGCGCGCTCGCCAAGTCGCACGGCGCCGAGCACGTCGTCAACTACAGTCGCGAGAACTTCGTCGAGCGCGTGCAGGCGATCACCGGCGGCAAGAAGGTGCCGGTGGTCTACGACTCGGTGGGCAAGAGCACCTGGGAAGGGACCCTGGAGTGCCTGCGGCCGCGCGGTCTGATCGTGTCCTTCGGCAACGCCTCCGGGCCGGTTCCGCCGGTCAACCTCGGAATTCTGTCGACCAAAGGCTCGCTCTACGTCACCCGGCCGACGCTCGCCACCCACATCGCGAGCCGCGCCGACCTTGTCGAGCGCTCAAACGATCTGTTCGAGGTGGTGAAGAGCGGCAAAGTGAAGATCGAAACGAGCAAGCGCTACAAGCTCGCCGATGCGGCGCAGGCGCACCGCGATCTCGAGGCGAGGAAGACGACCGGATCGGTCGTCCTCCAGCCCTAGTCGATCTTACTTGATCCCGAGGATGCCCTTGGCCTTGCCGAGGGCAGCCATCGATTCGTTGTGCTTGCCGGCCTTGTGGAGCTGCTCGCCGTCGTCGCGCAGCTTTTTCACCTCCGCCGTCTGCTTCGCGTCGAGCTTGGCCTTGGGTAGCGCCGCGTCGATCGCCTTCATCTCGTTGGGGCAGTTGTGGGCCCACGCCATCGAGGCGAACGCGAGTGCTGCAACGGTCAATGCGATACGCTTCATGTCGCTCTCTCCGTATGGTTCTTGATGTGGCGGCGCTGAGGGAGCGCCTGAAGCGCACCCCGCCCGCGTTCTCAGTATACGGCGACGACGACCGCCGCGAGTCGGTCGCGGCCGTCCCGACCGCGGCCGCGGTGCTGGTGCCGATCGTCGAGCGCCCGTCGGGCCTCACGGTCATCTTCACCCGCCGCACCGCGCACCTGAAGGCGCATTCGGGGCAGGTCAGCTTTCCGGGCGGCCGCGCCGAGCCCGAGGACCCGACGCCCGAGTTCACGGCCCTGCGCGAGGCGCAGGAGGAGATCGGCCTCGCGGCCGAGCGCGTGGAAGTGCTCGCGCGGCTGCCCGACTACCACACCCGCACCGGCTTCCGGGTCACGCCGGTCGTGGCCCTCGTCACCGCCCCGGTCGAACTGGTCCCCGACCCACGTGAGGTGGAAGAGGTGTTCGAAGTGCCGCTCGCGTTCCTGCTCGATCCCGCCAACCACCGCCGCGAGACCCGCGAGCTGCAGGGGCGCAGCGTGGGCTACTACGTGATGCGGTACGGGACCCACACCATCTGGGGCGCGACCGCCGGGATGCTGGTGAACCTGTACCGCCACCTGGCTGAATAGAATGCCGCCATGAGCGTGCTCGCGATCGTCGTCGCCCTGCTCGCCGAGCAGTGGCGGCCTCTCGACAGCCGAAGAACCGTGCAGCCGGTCCTCGAGGCCTGGGCGGGGTGGCTCGAGCACGCGTTCAACGGCGGCGAGAAGAGCCACGGCATGGTGGCCTGGCTGGCGGCAGTGCTGCCGCCGGCTGCGGCCGCGATCGCAATCCACCATCTTCTCGCCTCTGTCCACTTCCTGCTCGCCGCGGCATTCAACATCGCAGTGCTCTATTTCACCCTCGGCTTTCGCCAGTTCAGCCACCATTTCACCGAGCTGCAGCTCGCGGTGAAGTCCGGCGACATCGAGCGTGCGCGCTCGCTGCTCGAGCAGTGGCGCGGCGCCTCGGGCGTGGTGCGCACCCGGGAGGAAGTGATCCGGCTCGCGATCGAGGAGGCGCTGATCTCGTCGCAGCGGCACGTGTTCGGCGTCATCTTCTGGTACGTCCTGCTGCCGGGTCCCAGCGGCGCGATCCTCTACCGCCTGGCCGCTTACCTGCGCGAGCGCTGGAAGGGCCTCGGCGGCTTCGGCCGCTTCGCCGAGAACGCCTTCGAGCTGATCGAATGGCCGGCGGTGCGCCTCACCGCGGCCTCGTTCGCCGTGGTCGGCGACTTCGAGGACTCGATCTACTGCTGGCGCACCCAGGCGCGCGCCTGGGCCGAGCCGAACGAGGGCGTGGTGCTCGCCGCAGGCGCGGGCGCGATGGGGCTGCGTCTGGGCATGCCGGTGCAGGAGGTCGAGGGCATGCAGCCGCGCCCCGAGCTCGGCGTCGGCGAGCCCGCCGACGGGCCGTTCCTCGACAGCACCGTGGGCCTCGTCTGGCGCGCGCTGGTACTCTGGATATTCGTGCTCCTCGTCGTCACCGTAGCGCGGCTACTGTAGGCACGCTAGGTGCTTCACGGCCTGGGTGAGACGCCGCTACAAGCGAAAGCGATCCATCGTAAAAGCCGCCGAGTTGTCACTCGCTGCGCCCCAGGTAATCGCAATCCGCACCGCGCGCATGCTCGCAGCGGGCGTCAACCCGAGTGCGCGCGACCGGCGCGAGTTCGAGCGCATGGGCACGGAAAAGGTCGTGGCCTTCTGGGAATCGATGCAAGCCATGGGGCTGGAGGTGGCGAAAGCGCAGCAGCAATACGCGCTGTTCGCGCTGAGCCACTGGTGGTCGCCGTGGGTCAGCCCGTGGTCGGCGGCGGCGAGCGCGACCAGGGTGCTGGAAAAAGGGCTAGGGCCGGTGCACCGGCGTGCGTCGGCGAATGTCCGCCGGCTGCGGAAGCCTCGCCGGCGCTGAGCTAGCCCTTCCGATAGGCGCCGCAGCGCCAGCACTGGCTGAACTGCGCGCC
>Ga0075426_10000135_pt1 | contig 47661 bp, 49 predicted proteins | sample SoiMethybrSBSTD5_FD_75304 | JGI IMG/M metagenome (GOLD analysis project Ga0075426, IMG submission 75304) | Bulk soil microbial communities from a Populus tree surrounding site in Tennessee, USA - Soil MetaG P. TD hybrid SBSTD5 | ecosystem: Environmental > Terrestrial > Soil > Tree plantation... | reverse complement strand
CGTACCGACGCGCCGCCGGCCGGGCGGCGGCAGCGCGCCCCGGGCGACGAGGCCGACCCGGGCACCCCGGGAACAGGCGAGGACATCTGTCCACAGTGCAAGGGCAGCGGCCGCAAGGACGGCAAGCGCTGCGAGAACTGCGCCGGCAGCGGCAAGATCATCCGCGGCATCGGGGGCGCCTGACCCGCCGTTCCGGGAATCACTTCACGGAGGCGGCGGCGCGCTCGTCGCTGACCGGCAGCACGAGCGTGAACGTGCTGCCCTTGTCCGGCTCGCTCTCGAGCTCGAGCTCGCCGCCAAGAAGCCGCGTCAGCTCACGGCTGATCGAGAGGCCGAGGCCCGTGCCGCCGTACTGGCGGCTCGTCGTGCCGTCGGCCTGCTGGAATGCCTCGAAGATGATCGCCTGCTTGTCGCGTGCGATGCCGATGCCAGTGTCGGCCACCGCGAAGGCCACCGAATGCGGCGCGCGCGGCGCGATGCGCAGGCGCACGCTGCCCTGGCGCGTGAACTTGAAGGCATTGGCGAGCAGGTTCTTCAGCACCTGCTTGAGCCGCGTCGCGTCGGTGCGCACGGTGGCGGGCAGGCCGGGCGCGATCTCGATGGAGAAGGCGAGTCCTTTCTCGCGCGCGATCTCGCGGAAGCCGCGCTCGAGCTCTTCGCGCAAGTCGGCGAGCGGCGTCGGCGCCATGTGCAGCGCGGTGAGCGCGCCGGCCTCGATCTTGGCGAGGTCGAGCAGATCATTGATGAGCGAGAGGAGATCCATCCCGGAGGCGTAGATGGTCTGCGCGAAGCGCACCTGCTTCGCGTCGAGGTTGCCGCGCGCGTTGTCGGCGAGCAGGCGCGCGAGGATCAGCAGGCTGTTGAGCGGCGTGCGCAGCTCGTGCGACATGTTGGCAAGGAACTGGGACTTCGACTCGCTCGCGCGCTCGGCCTCGATCTTTGCGCGCACCAGCTCGGCCTCGGTGCGCTTTCTCTCCGTGAGGTCGCGCGTCACCTTCGCGAAGCCGAGGAGCGCGCCAAGGTCGTCGCGTACCGCGCTGACCACGATGCTCGCCCAGAAGGTCGAGCCGTCCTTGCGTACGCGCCACCCCTCCTCTTCGAAACGGCCCTCGCGCGCCGCGATCTCGAGCTCGCGCTCGGGCTTGCCCGCCTGAACGTCCTGCGGCAGGTAAAAGCGCGAGAAATGCTGGCCAATGATCTCTTCCGAGGGGTAGCCCTTGATGCGCTCGGCGCCGGCATTCCAGCTCACGACGCGGCCGCCGGCATCGAGCATGTAGATGGCGTAGTCCACCACGCTCTCGACCATCAGGCGGAAGCGCCGCTCGCTTTCGCCGAGCGCGCGCGTGCGCTCGCGCACCCGCGTCTCGAGCTCCTCGTGCGCCGCGTGCAGCTGTGCGAGGAGCGCGCACAGCATGAGGCCGGTAACCACGACCGTGCTCACGAAGATGAGCAGGAGAAGCAGCGCCTCGTTCTGCGGCAGCGGCGCGAACGGCCCCAGCTCCTCGCGCAGCGTGAACCACAGCGCCATGGCGCAGATCGCCGCGCTGGTGGTCGTCACCTCGCGCTGCCCGAAGCGAAAGCCGGCCCACAGGATGAACGGCATCAGGACAAACGTACGCCCAAGGCCGCCGCTGAAGACGACGAGCCCCGCTGCCGCGAGCAGTACGGCGAGTACTATGCCTTCCACGATTTTGTCCCGCGGCCAGGGGACGCCCGGCACGGTCCAGCTCAGGATAAGCGGCGTCAAGATCAGCATGCCGCAGGCGTCGCCCTGCCACCACGTCCACCAGTTGGTGGCGAGCTCGGCTCCGGGAAGCGGATGCACTACGGCGAGCGGCAGCAGCGCCACGCTCGGCGCGATCACCGCGCCGACGGCGACGAGCGCGACAAATCCTGCGACCTGCTGCACGCGCTCGAAGCGCCGCGGCACGCCCACCTTGCGCGCGATCAGCGTCGCGATCACGTGCACCTGAAGGGTCGATCCGGTCGCGATCAGCGCGGCGGCGAGCACATCGCCTTCAACCGTGACATTCGCCGCGAAACTGCCCAGCCACACGCCGGGCCAGAGCGGCGTTCCCCCCAGGAGGAGCGCGGCGAGCGCTATCCCGGAAGGCGGCCAGACCGCCGTCGCATAGCCCGGCGGGATCGCGAGGAGCAGAGAAGCTTTCGCCGCCGCGAAATAGACGGCAGCGAGAAGCGCGATGCCGGCAGCGCGGCGCACGCCGCTAGCTTAACCCGCGCTCCAGATCGGCCCTGAGGTCCGCGACCGCCTCGAGGCCCACCGCGAGCCGCACGAGGCCGTCGCTGATCCCGGCCGCAGCGCGCGCCTGCGGCGAGATGCGCCCGTGCGTCGTGGTGGCCGGGTGGATGATGGTGGTCTTCACGTCGCCGAGGTTCGCCGTGATCGAGACGAGGCGCGTACGATCGATGAGGCGCCAGGCGGCCGGCTTTGCGCCCTCAGGCCCGCCTTTCACCTCGAACGAGAGCACGGCGCCGGCGGCACGCTGCTGGCGCTTGGCGAGCTCGTGCTGCGGATGCGATTCGAGCCCCGGGTAGTGCACGCGCGCGATCGCCGGATGCCGCTCGAGCCAGCGCGCGAGCTCGAGCGCCGCGGCCGATTGCGCGAGCATGCGCAGCTCGAGCGTCTCCAGCCCCTTGAGCAGCACCCACGCGTTGAAGGGCGAGAGTGCGGGCCCCGCCGTGCGCAGAAACGCGGTGAGCGGATCGCCCACCAGTGCCTTCGAGCCGGCGACCGCGCCGCCGAGCACGCGTCCCTGGCCGTCCAGGTACTTGGTCGCCGAATGGATGACGAGGTCCGCGCCGAGCGCGAGCGGGCGCTGCAGCACCGGCGTGCAGAAGACGTTGTCGACAGCGAGGAGCGCGCCGGCCGATTTCGCCACCTGGGCGAGCGCGGCGATGTCCGAGACTTCGGTCAATGGATTGGACGGGGTCTCGAGGAAGAGCAGCCGCGTGCGCGGCCGCAGCGCCGAGCGCCATTCGTCCACGCGCGTCGGCGAGACAAAGCTCGTCTCGATGCCGAAGCGCCCGAGGATGTTGGTGAAGAGCTGGATCGTCGCGCCGAACACGGCGTTCGAGCACACGACATGGTCGCCGCTCTTCAGGTGCACCATCGCCGCGGCGAGGATCGCGGCCATGCCCGAGGCCGTGGCGACGCAGCTCTCGGCGCCTTCCAGCGCCGCGAGCCGGTCCTGGAACATGGCGACGGTCGGGTTGGTGTAGCGCGTGTACACCATACCTTCATCGCCGCCGGCGAAGCGCGCCGCGGCCTGCGCGGCGCTGTCGAACACGAAGCTCGACGTGAGGTAAAGCGCCTCGGAGTGCTCGTGGAACTGGCTGCGCACCTGGCCGGCGCGGACCCCGAGCGTTGCTGGCTGCAGCTTTTCGTCCATAAAAAAACCCGGCCTCTCGTCGCTAAAGGGGTACCGGGTTTTGCGGCACGCTTTAGCGGAATTTATTGCGCGCCCGCAAGCTGTGGCTCAAATCGGCGCGAGAAGCGCGGACTATATCAGGCCGCGAGATTCAAATCTAGCTGGGCGTCTTCCTCACCGGAGTCGCGCGCCGCGCCGCGTTGCGTCTCGATCGCGTGCAGGTAGTCGAGCGTGACGTCGCCGGTGACGTAGTGGCCGTCGAAGCACGAGGTCTCGAATTGGGTGAGGCGCGGATTGGCGCGGCGCACCGCATCCTTCAGCTCGTCGAGATCCTGGTAGACGAGCGCGTCGGCGCCGATCTCGCGGCAGACCTCCTCTTCGCTGCGATGCGCGGCGATCAGCTCGGCGCGAGTCGGCATGTCGATGCCGTAGACGTTCGGGAAGCGCACCGGGGGCGCGGCCGAGGCGAAGAACACCTTGCGCGCGCCCGACTCGCGCGCCATCTGCACGATCTCGCGGCTCGTCGTGCCGCGCACGATCGAATCGTCCACGAGCAGCACGTTCTTGCCCGCGAACTCCATCGCCATGGGATTGAGCTTCTGGCGTACCGAGCGCCTGCGCACGGCGTGGCCGGGCATGATGAAGGTGCGGCCGATGTAGCGGTTCTTGACGAAGCCCTCGCGGTACGGAACGCCGAGCGCGGTGGCGAGCTGCAATCCCGACGGGCGGCTCGAGTCGGGGATCGGTATCACGACGTCGATGTCGAGGTGCCGGTAATGGCGCCGGATCTTTTCCGCAAGCTTCTCGCCCATGTTGAGGCGCGCCTCGTACACCGAGGCGCCGTCGATCAGCGAATCGGGCCGCGCCAGGTACACGTACTCGAAGATGCACGGGTTGAGGCTCGCATGCGCCGCGCACTGCTGGCTGTGGAAGTTGCCCTGCTCGTCGATGAACACGGCTTCGCCCGGGCCGATGTCGCGCAGCACGCGAAAGCCGAGCGCATCGACGGCGACCGATTCCGAGGCGACCATGTACTCGGGGCCGGCCGGGGTTTCGTTGTAGCCGATCACCGCCGGGCGGATGCCGTAGGGATCGCGAAAGGCAAGCACGCCGTAGCCCGCGATCATCGCCACCACCGCATACGCGCCCTTCAGGCGCCGGTGCACGTTGGCCACCGCGGCGAAGATCGTCTGCGGGTCGAGGTGCAGCTTGACCGAGGCCTTCTCGAGCTCGTGCGCGAGCACGTTGACCAGCACCTCTGAGTCAGAGCCGGTGTTGATGTGCCGCAGGTCGGTGCGGAACATCTCCTCCTTGAGCTGTTCCGAATTCGTCAGGTTGCCGTTATGGCCAAGGACGATGCCGAAAGGCGAATTGACGTAAAAGGGCTGGGCCTCGGCGGCCTTGAAGGCCGAGCCCGCCGTCGGATAGCGGCAATGCGCGATGCCGATGTTTCCGGCGAGGTCGCGCATGTTGCGCGTGCGAAAGACGTCGCGCACCATGCCCGGCGCCTTGTGCATGTGAAAGGTGTTGTGCTCGGCCGTGACGATGCCCGCCGCGTCCTGGCCGCGATGCTGCAGCAATAGCAACCCGTCGTACAGCAGCTGGTTGACGGGGGAGCGAGCGACGATGCCGAGAATCCCGCACATGGGACGGGTCTATTTCCCCGGTGTGGTTAACGGTCAATGATATCGCAAGCGCTGCGCGAACGCCGGAGGCAGCCAGGGCTTGAGCTGGATAACGGTCTGAGCGAGCGAATAGCCGCTCGCGGAATCCGTCCACACTGGCTTGCGGGGCAGCGAGGTGAGGCCTGCGACCATGGCGAGCACGACGACGATCAGCAGGCCGCGCAGCAGGCCGAAAAGCGCGCCGAGCCAGCGATTCAGGCTGTGCAGCACCGAGACCTTGATGAACTTGGTGACGAGCGCTGCGAGCAGCGCCGCCAGCACCAATGTGCCGACGAACACCAGCACGAAAGCAACCACCACGCGCAGCTCCGGCCGCATCGCGGCAGGGAGCATCTCCGCCAAGGGCGCCGCGAAGAGATTGCCCGCGAGGAAGGCCATGATCCAGCCCGTGAGCGAAAGCACCTCGTGCACCAGGCCGCGCCATGCGCCCCAGGCGATCGAGACGAGAAGAACGCCGATGACGGTGTAGTCGAGCCAGGTCATCCGGACTTCGCCGTCACTGCGCCGGGAGTGAAGCCGAGCTCCTTCAGCTTGGCGAGCGCCTGATCCGCCGCCTCGCGGCTCGAGAACGGGCCGGCACGCACGCGCGTGAGATTGGGCTGCGCGGGCTCGGTGTAATAAGGAAGCTTGGCGCCGGAAAGCTTGGCGAGCACGGCTTCCGGATGCGCGAAAGCGCCGACCGGGATGACGTATTGCGCGCCCGGCGTGGGCTTGGGCGGCATCTTCGGCGCGAAGGCTGTCTCGTTCTCGCCGGGAATGCGCACGCTCACGGGCGGCAGCGTGCTCTTCGGTTCGGGGTCGAAGACCATCGGCAGGACGATCACGCCGAGGAGCACGAGCGCGACCGCGCCCACCAGCCTTCTGCGCCCGCGCTTCTTCAGCGTTTCGACGTTTTGTTGTTCTTGAGCCATGCCATCACTTCGGCGACCGTCAGGAAGGAGCCGAACACAACGATCTTATCATTGGCATCGGCGCGCTTCAGCGCAGCGGCGAAGGCCTCGGCGGGCGTTGCGAAGCGCTGCACCTCTCCTTGCGCATGCTCGGCGAGCTCGTTTGCGCTCGCCGCGCGTGGACCGCTGAGCGATGCAAGATGCCAGTGCGTGACGCGCGGCGCGAGCGCGGCGAGCACGCCGGCGATGTCCTTGTCGCGCAGCATGCCGCAGACCGCGATCGCCTGTGGCGCGAAGCCGGACGCGCCGAGGTTGTCCGCGAGCGCCTGCGCGGCCTGGACATTGTGCGCGACATCGAGGATCACCTGCGGTCGGCCGGGCAGCACCTGGAAGCGCGCGGGCAGCGTCACCTCGGCGAGGCCGCGGCGCATGTCCTGGACGCCGAGCGGCAGCTTCTCGTGCAGGCAGTCGAGCGCGCACATGGCCGCGGCTGCGTTACGCAGCTGGAGCGCGCCGCGCAGCGCGGGATGCGCGAGCCCGCCGCGCTTGCCCGCCGGGCCCCAATAGGTCCACTGCGAGTGCTCGTGCGCATAGCCAAAGTCGCGCCCAAGCAGGTAATGCACGCCGGGCGCGTCGAGCACCGAGCGCGGCGGCACGGGCTCGGCAACGACGGCAGGCCGCCCGGCGCGAAAGATGCCGGCCTTCTCGCGGCCGATCGATTCTCGATCCGGGCCGAGGTAATCGACGTGATCGATGCCCACGCTCGTCAGCACGGCGCAGTCGGCATCGACGATGTTCACCGCATCGAGCCGCCCGCCGAGGCCCACCTCGAGCACCGCGGCCTCGATGCGCTCGCGCGCGAAGAGCCAGAGCGCCGCGAGCGTGCCGTACTCGAAGTAGGTGAGCGCGATGTCGCCACGCGCCGCCTCGACGGCCTCGAAGGATGCGCACAGCGCCTCATCGCTCGCCTGCGCGCCGGCGATGCGCACGCGCTCGTTGTAGCGCAGGAGATGCGGCGAGGTGTAGAGGCCCGTTCGATAGCCGCCGGCGTGCAGCATCGCTTCGAGCATCGCGCAGCAGGAGCCTTTGCCGTTCGTGCCGCCGACGGTCAACACCGGGCAGGCCAGCGCCACGTTCATGCGACGGTAGACCTCGGCCACGCGCTCGAGGCCGAGCGCGATGGTCTTCGGGTGCTGGCGCTCGATGAAGGCGAGCCATTCGGCAAGGCTCTTCACGCCACGCTCTCCTGGTAGATGCGGCGCACGCTATCGATGGTATCGGCGTCCTCGGCGCGCTTGTCGGGCCGGTAACCCTTGACGCGCGCGAAGCGCAGCGCGAGCCCGCCCGGATACTGCGAGCTCTCCTGCAAGTCGTTGTACGCGATCTCCACGACGAGTTCGGGCCGCAGATACACCGTCCATTCGTCGCGGTGCGTCGCGCGCTTCAGGAACTCCTGCGTCTGCCACGCGAGCATCGCGTCCGTCATGCCCTTGAACGTCTTGCCGAGCATGACGAAGCCACCGTTCGCCGGATCGCGCGCGCCCAGATGCAGGTTCGAGAGCCACCCTTTGCGTCGGCCATGCCCCCACTCCGCCGCCAGCACGACGAGATCGAGCGTGCGCGCACGCTTCACCTTGAGCCAGCCCGCGCCGCGGCGTCCGGCTTGGTACGGTGCGTCGAGCGCCTTTGCCATGACACCCTCGTGCCCGGCGGCGAGCGCGCCCTCGTAGAAACGCTGCGCCTCCTCAACATCCGCCGTTGTAAGCGCGGGCGTTACCAGCGTCGGCGCAAGCGCCCGGGCGAGCACGTCGCGCCGCTCGCGCGTCGGATGGTCGAAGTACGGTACGCCGTCGACGAGCAGGCAGTCGAAGAAGAACACGGACAGCGGCACGCCGGCGGCCCGCGGATCCTGCTGGCTGCCGAAGCGGCTCATGGTGACCGGGAAGGGATGCGGGCGGCCGTCGGCGCGAAGCGCGATCGCTTCGCCGTCGAGGATCAGCTCGCGCGCGCCGGCCGAGCGCACCGCGGCCGCGATCTCGGGCGCGCGCGAAGTCACGTCGTTCAGGTTGCGCGTATAGATGTGCACATCGTCGCCACGCTTATGCACCTGGACCCGGGCGCCGTCGAGCTTCCATTCGACGAGCGCGGCGCCGAGCTCGGCGAGCGCGGCGCGCACGTCCTCGGCGGGCTGCGCGAGCATGGGCAGCACGGGCTGCATGAGTTGCACCGAGAACTGCGCGAGCGCGCTCGCACCGCCGCTCAGCACGGCAGCCGCGACCGGAGCGATGGCGCCGGCAAAGGCGACGGCACGGCGCACATCGGGCGCCGGCACGCCGGCCGCGGCGGCGACCGCCTCCACCATGATGCCCTCGAGCGCGCCCTGGCGCAGCTCGCCCACGATGAGACGCACGAGGAAGTCCTGCTCCTCGGGCGTCGCGCGCTCGAAAAGCCCGCGCAGCCGCGCGGCGCGCTGCTCGGCGGCCCCTTTGCCTTTCACCTGCTTCAGTGCGCTGAACGCCGCGTCCACGTCGTGCAAAGCCAGCGATGCGCTTGCCGCCGGGTGCGCGCGCGCCGCCTGCAGCGCGCCATAGCCCACGGCAAGCTTGCCCTGGCGGATGTCGCCGCTCAGGTACGGGAGCGCGATGTCAATCTCATCGGCTGCGAGCGGCCGCAGGAAACCGGCGAGCTCGCGGACCTTCGCGAGGCGGCTCGCCGTGCCGGCGACGCGCTCGGACACGCGCACGAGCTCGGCGAGCGAGGTCACGCCGCCGCGGTTTCGGCCGGCAGCCTCAGCATGAGGGAAAGGAAGAGGTGCAGCTTATCGCGCAACTGCCGCCGGTCGACGATGACATCGATCGCGCCCTTCTCGAGCAGGAACTCGGCGCGCTGGAAACCCTCGGGCAGCTTTTGCCGCACCGTCTGCTCGATGACGCGCGGACCGGCGAAGCCGATGAGCGCGCGCGGCTCGGCGAGCACGACGTCGCCGATCATGGCGAAGCTCGCCGATACGCCGCCCATGGTCGGGTCGGTGAGCACGGAGATGAACGGCAACTTGCGCTCGGCGAGGTCGGTGAGCGCGGCCGTGGTCTTCGCCATCTGCATGAGCGAGAGCGCGCCTTCCTGCATGCGCGCGCCCCCGGAGGCACAGACGCATATAAAGGGCAGCTTCTGCTCGATGGCGACGCGTACGCCGCGCACGAAGCGCTCGCCCACCACCGAGCCCATCGAGCCGCCCATGAAATCGAACTCGAAGGCGGCGCAGACGACGCCGAGCGCCTTGATCGAACCCTGCATCACGACGAGCGCGTCGCCTTCGGCGGTCTGGTCCTGCGCCTCCGAGAGGCGCTCGCTGTAGCGGCGCGAGTCCTTGAACTTGAGCGGATCGAGGGGCAGCACCTCGGCGCCGATCTCGAAGCGCCCGTCGGGGTCAAGGAGCGCATCGAGCCGCGCGCGCGCGCCGAAGCGCTCGTGGTGTCCGCACTTCGGGCAGACGTTGAGGTTCTTCTCAAGGTCCGTGCTGTAGAGAACGGCGTCGCAGGCGGCGCACTTCGTCCACAGGCCCTCGGGCACGCTCTTGCGGTTGCCCGGGCCTGTGCGCTGGATCTTCGGTGGCAGCAGCTTCTGCAGCCAGCTCATTTGGAAAATGAGGCGTCGAGCGCCTTGCGGATCGGCCGCAGGAAGTTCTTGACCCGCGCTGCGGCGTCGGCCGGCGCGCCCGCCTCGATCTCCTGGATGATGCGGCTGCCGATCACGACCGCATCCGCCGCTTCGGCGACGCGGCGCGCCGACTCGGCGTCGCGGATGCCGAAGCCGACGCCAATCGGCAGCCGGGTCGCGGCGCGGATCTGCGGAATCTTCTTGCTCACCTCTGAGAAATCCAGATTGGCAGCGCCGGTGACGCCACGCAAGGAGACGTAATAGAGATAGCCGCTGCCGCAGCGCGCCACCTCGTGGATGCGCTTGTCGGTCGAGGTCGGCGCGAGCAAGAAAATCGGATCGATGCCGTGCGCCTTCGCCGCGGCGGCGAACTCCGTGCATTCCTCGGGCGGATAGTCGACGACGATCACGCCGTCGATACCGGCATCCTTGGCGCGCGCGAAGAACGCGCCCGTGCCCATCGCCTCGATCGGGTTGGCATAGCCCATCAGCACGATCGGCGTCGCGCGGTCGCGCGCACGAAACTCCTGCACCATGCGCAGCACATCGCCGAGCCCTACGCCGTGCTTGAGCGCGCGCTCGCCCGAGCGCTGGATCACCGGACCGTCGGCCATCGGGTCGGAGAACGGGACGCCGACCTCGAGAATGTCGGCCCCGCCCTCGACCAGCGCCTGCAGGAGCGGCACGGTGAGCGACGGATGCGGGTCGCCGGCGGTGATATACGGGATCAGGGCCTTGCGCTTGCCCTTGCCGAGCGCCTCGAAGCGGCCCTGGATGCGCGACATCAAAGCTTCTTGCCCGAGCGCTCGGCGACGGTGTGCATGTCCTTGTCGCCGCGCCCGGAAAGATTGACGAGCAGGATCGCGTCTTTCGCCATGCGGGGCGCCATCTTCATCGCCTGCGCCACGGCATGCGCCGATTCGAGCGCCGGGATGATGCCTTCGCTGCGGCAAAGCTCGTGGAACGCCGCGAGCGCCTCGTCGTCGGTGACGGCGACGTACTCGGCGCGCTTGCTGTCCTTGAGCCACGCGTGCTCGGGCCCCACGCCGGGGTAGTCGAGCCCGGCGGAAACGGAGTGGGTTTCCGTGATCTGCCCGTTCGCGTCCTGCAGGAGATACGTGCGGTTGCCATGCAGCACGCCGGGGCGACCGGCGCACAGCGATGCCGCATGCTTGCCCGTGGCGAGGCCTTCGCCGGCCGCTTCCACGCCGATCAAGCGCGTCTTGCCGTGCGTGATGTACGGATAGAAGATTCCCATGGCGTTTGAGCCGCCGCCCACGCACGCGATCACGGCGTCGGGCTGGCGGCCCGCCATCTCCTGCATCTGCACGATGCTCTCTTCGCCGATCACCGATTGGAAGTCGCGCACCATCATGGGATAGGGATGGGGGCCGGCGACGGTGCCGATGATGTAGAACGTGCTCTCCACGTTCGTCACCCAGTCGCGCATCGCCTCGTTGAGCGCATCCTTGAGCGTTCGCGAGCCCGATTCCACGCCGACCACTTTCGCGCCGAGCACGCCCATGCGGTGGACGTTCGCCGCCTGCCGCTTGACGTCATCCACACCCATGTACACGACGCATTCCATGCCGTAGCGAGCAGCGACGGTCGCGGTTGCGACGCCATGCATGCCCGCGCCCGTCTCCGCGATCACGCGGGGCTTCTTCATATTGCGTGCAAGCAGCGCCTGGCCGATCGTGTTGTTGATCTTGTGCGCGCCGGTGTGGTTGAGATCCTCGCGCTTGATGTAAATCTGCGCCCCGCCGCACTTCTGCGACAGCCGCTTCGCGTGGTACACCGGGCTCGGGCGTCCGACGTAATGCTTGAGCTCGTAGCGCAATTCCGCCTGGAACTCGGCGTCCTGCCGCGCGCGCTCGTAGGCGGCGCGCAGCTCGCCGAGCGCCGCCGTCAGCGTCTCGGCGACGAAGACGCCGCCATAGGGGCCGAAATGTCCCCGCGCATCGGGCAAGTCATACATCCGCATTGCGGACCTCGGCGACAAAAGCGGCCATTTTAGCGGCGTCCTTGACGCCTTTCGCCGATTCGACGCCGCTCGACACATCCACGCCCCACGGTCGCACCGCGCGGATCGCCCGGCCGACGTTGGCACCGTGGAGGCCGCCGGAGAGGATCAGCGGCCGGGCACGCTCGGCGGGGATGAGAGACCAGTCGAAGCTTTCACCAACGCCGCCGTACTCCGGCACGAAGCTGTCGACGAGCCACGCCGCGGCGCGCGAATAGGGTCGCAGGTAATCGAGGGCATCGATTCCCGGCCGCACTCGGCAGGCTTTGACGAAAGGCAAGCCGAACTGCGTGCAGAACTCGGGCGTCTCGTCGCCGTGGAACTGCAGCATCGCCGGATGCACGCGGCCGATGACCTGCGCGACTTGAGCGGCGTCGGCGTTGACGAAGAGCGCAACGGTCTGCAGGAAAGGCGGCAGCGCGTCGCGGATCTCGACCGCGCGCTCGACGGAGAGATAGCGCGGGCTCCGCGGATAGAAGACGAGGCCGATGGCATCGGCGCCGGATTCGGCGGCGAGACGCGCGTCGGCGGGGCGCGTGATGCCGCAGATCTTGACGCGCGTCCTCACTGCGGCAGTGCCCATCGCGCGTCGTACTCCACGCGCTCGAGATACAGCCCCTCGGGCGCGAATGTCGGCGCCGCCCGGGCGCGATCGCGCGCGGCGAGCAGCTCGCCGATCCACGCGGGTGGCTGTCTGCCATTGCCGACGTAGATCAGGCTGCCGACGATGTTGCGCACCATGTGGTGGAGGAAGGCATTCGCCCGGATGATGAAATCGACGCGGCCGCCGTGCGCTTCGATCACAGCCGAATGCACCACGCGCACCGGCGTCTTCGCTTCGCATTCTGCCGCGCGAAACGCGGAAAAATCATGCTCGCCGACGAGCACGCGCGCCGCCTCGCGCATCGCCGCGATGTCGAGCGGCGCGTGGTACCAGCCGGCGTGGCGCGCCTCGAGCGCCGGACGCACCGGGCGGTTGACGAGCCGATAGCGATAAGTGCGCGCGAGAGCGCTGAAGCGGGCGTGGAACTCGGAGTCGACCTCTCGCGCCCAAAGCACGGCCACCGACTCGGGCAGGAAGGCGTTGACCCCGCGCACCCATGCCGTGCCCGGACGCGCGGCCGTCGTGTCGAAATGCGCGACTTGAGCGAGGGCATGCACGCCGCGGTCGGTGCGCCCCGCGCCCGTCACCGAGATCGCCTCGCCGGCGATGGCGCCGAGCGCCGGCTGCAGCACGTCCTGGACGGCGCCCCCGCCGGCCTGGGTCTGCCAGCCGAGAAAGCGGCTGCCGTCGTACTCGAGTCCTAAGGCGATGCGGGGAATATTGGAAACTGAGGCGCGGCTAGCCGAGCTTGGCGAGCAGCTGCTCGGCGCTGCCGCGCTGCGCGGCATCGCCGTCCTTCATCACTTCCTTGAGGAGCTCGCGCGCGCCGTCCTTGTCGCCCATCTCCTCGTAGGCCTTGGCGAGATCGAGCTTAGTCGCGACCTCCTGCCATTTCGGATCGGCGCTCGCCTTGGGCGCGAGCACTGTTTCCTCCGCCGATGGCGAGCCGAGGTCGAGGCTGATGGACGAAAGGTCGACCTTGGTCGGTTCGGGGGGCGGCGCGGAACCTTCGGGCTTCTTGTCGGTGTCCAGGTTGAGGTCGAAATCGAGCCCGCCGCTCGGCTCGGCGACGGGCGCCGGCGCCACCGGCTTGGGCGGTGCGTTGTCGTCGGCGCCGAGGTCCAGGTTGAAGTCGAGCGCGCTCGCGCTCTTGTCGCCGGCGACGACCGTTTCGTCCGGAGATGCCGGGATCTTTTGCGTCTGTGTGGCGCCCAGGTCGAAATCGAGGCCGGCGGCGGTCGCTTCCTTCGCTGGCTCGTCGAGCGAGATGTCCGGCGTCGGGGACTGCGCCTGGCTTGCGCCACCGAGATCGAAATCGAGGGTCGGAGCCGCCGCGGCGGCGGGCGCGCTCGGCGCCGGAGCAGGCGCAGGCTCGGCGGCAGACGTGCCCCCGTAAAGGCCGTTGCCCGGATCGATCGAGCGGCCGAGCGCCGCGGCCTTTTCCCATTCCGGCCCGGCACCGTTCGTCAGGCCCTTCAGCTTGAGGGCCGTCTGCTCGAACGCCTTCGGATCCTTGCGATGCGCGTAGATCTCGAGGAGCTTCGCGTGCACCGGTGTGCGGCTCGAATCCTTTTGCAGCGCTTCCTTGAGAATTTCTTCGGCCTGCGCGTCGCGCCCATACGCCATGTACACGTCGGCCTCGGCGATCGGATCGACTTCCTCCGTCTCCATCCCGGCCGGCGCCTGGCTCGCGGTCTGAGACACCGTGCTCTTCGCGCTCGTCGGCGGCGCCGTCGGCTCGCCGAGCGCGCCGCCCGCCGCACCGGCGGCGGCAGCGCCTAGGACACTGTCCTGGAACTTAGCTTGGGCCTTTTTTTTTCTGCGCCACGAATACCAGAAGTAAACCGCGAGCAGCAGGACGAGCAGCGGTACGCCGACCAGGAACATCGGATCCTCGAGGTACTCGTCGTACCACTCGCGCTGCGGCGGCGGCGCGGCCTTCTTCGCGGCGGGCTTCGCTGGCGTAGCGGCGGGCGGCGGTTTCGGCGCCTCTGCCGCCGGTTTCGGCGCTTCGGGAGCGGGCGTGGCTGCTTGAGGCACCGGCTTTGGCGCCTCCGCAGCCGGCTTCGGTGTCTCGACAGCGGGCTTGGGTGCTTCAGCCGCGGGCTTCGGCGTCTGGGCGGGCGGCTGTGGGGGTGCCTGCAGCGGCGCCTGGGCGACCGGCGGCACCGGCGCCGGTTGCGCGGCGCCTTTCTTCTCGAGCTCCGCGAGCTGCTGGTTCTTGAGCGCGAGCAGCTTCTGCAGGTCGGCGACGTTCTTCTCGAGCTCGCCGGTGCGCGACTGCGCCTCCTGGAGCGCGCGCTCGCGCGCTGCCGCATCGTCCTCGCGCGCAGCGCGCGAACCGGGCGCCGCGGGCTTTGCCGGCTCGCTCTTCGACAGGCGCAGCTGGTCGGCCGGTGGCGGCGGTTTCGGAGCTTCGGGTTTTTGCTCGATCTTGCCGGAGACTTCCTGCTGGCCTTGCGCCGCTTCGGCGGCCGCGGGCACGGCGGCGAGGCGGCTGCGATATTCGCGGAACTGCGCCTGCTGTTCCTTCACGAGCTGATTCGCTTCGTCGCGATCCACGGTGCCGATCGCGTCGGGCTCGGGAATGTTGAGGATCTTGCCGGTGCGCACCAGGTTCACGTTGCCGCGGATGAATGCATCCTCGTTGGCGCGAAAGATGGCGACCAACATCTGGTTAAGGCTGACCCCGGGCGGCAGGTGCTCGCGGGCGATCTTGCCGAGCGTGTCGCCGCGCTTCACTTCATAAGCGTTTGGCGCCGGCTTCGCGGGCGGAGGCTCAACCGCAGGCGCGGCCGCTTCGGCCGCAGGCGCAGCGCCTTCCGGCGCGGGCGCCGGGCTCGGCGCCGCCTCGGCCGCCGGTGCGGCGGGCGCTTCGGCCGGCGGCTTCTCCTCAGCGGCGGGCGCCGGCTTCTCGACGGCAGCGGCGGGCGGGGCGGCAGCGGCGATCGCCTGCTCGCGGCTGCGGTACTCAGGCGGATCCAGAAGGAAGGTGTACTCGCGCACGAGCCGGCCGCCGCTCCATTGCAGCTCGACCAGCAGATCGAGGAACGGGTCGTTCACCGGCTGCGTCGTCACCAAGCGCAAGTACGGACGCTTGTCGCGGTGTTCTATGGTGATGCGCAGCGTGTTCAGTACCGGATTGACATCGATGCCCGCCTGCTCGAACGCGTCGCCCGAAGCAAGCCGCGCGGCCAAGCCTTCTTCTTCGCCGGGCTGCAGGGAAACGATGTCGATCTCGGCGAGCAGCGGCTGCCCGAGCGGCGAAAGCACGCTCAGGCGCCCCAGTCCCGCCGCATGCGCCGTTGCGAACGCGAGCGCGGCAGCGAGCGCAACGACGACGCTGACCGATCTACGCACCACGAATCCCTACCCCCGAGTTGTTTTTAGCCGGACCAACTAACTTAACATCATGGCCTTACGGCTGCAAATTGAGAGATTTTCTCGGTTTTCTCAGTGCTTCACGCCGGCGTCCAGCAGGATGCGCAGCATGCGCCGCAGCGGCTCGGCCGCGCCCCAGAGAAGCTGGTCGCCCACGGTGAAGGCGCTCAGGTACTCCGGCCCCATCGGTAGCTTGCGCAGCCGCCCTACCGGCACCGAAAGCCTGCCGCTCACCGCGGCAGGCGTGAGCTCGGCGAGCGATTCGTCTCGCCGGTTGGGCACGACCTTCACCCAGTCGTGCGCGTCGGCGAGCATGCCCTCGATCTCGTCGAGCGGCAGCGCACGGCGCAGCTTGATGGTGAGCGCCTGGCTATGGCAGCGCATGGCCCCGACACGCACGCAGACGCCGTCGATCGGGATCGCGCGCTGGCCGTTCTTCCCATTTCGCCCGAGGATCTTGTTCGCTTCGACTTGCGCCTTCCATTCCTCGCGGCTCTGGCCGTTGCCCATGTCCTTGTCGATCCAGGGCAGCAGGCTCGCGGCGAGCGGCTGCCCGAACTGCGCCTTGGGCAGCGCCGGTGAGCGCACCGCCTCGGTGACCACGCGATCGATGTCGAGCACCGCGTGCGCCGGATCGTCGAGCGCCGGGCCGGCCGCCTGCCCGATGTGCGCCATTTGTTGGACGAGCTCGCGCATGTGCGCGGCGCCGGCGCCGGAGGCTGCCTGGTACGTCATGCTCGTCAGCCACTCGATCTCGTCGCGCTGGAAGAGCCCCGCCATGCCCATCAGCATCAGGCTCACGGTGCAGTTGCCGCCGATGAAGTCGCGCTTGCCCTCGGCGAGCGCGCGCTCGATGAGCGGCATGTTGAGCGGATCGAGGATGATGACCGCGTCCTCCGCCATGCGCAGCGCGCTCGCGGCGTCGATCCAGTAGCCTTTCCAGCCGGCGGCGCGCAGCCTCGGGTGCACATCCGTGGTGTAGTCGCCGCCCTGGCAGGAGATGATCACGGGAAGCGCCTTGAGGGCCGCGATGTCGCCGGCGTCCTTGACCGGCTCGGCGCTCTTGCCGATCGCGGGCGCCTTGGCCCCGGCCTGCGAGGTCGAGAAAAAGACCGGCTCGATGTGCTCGAAGTCGCGCTCCTCGCGCATGCGGCTGACGAGCACCGAGCCCACCATTCCGCGCCAGCCGACGATGCCGACTCTCAGCATGGCGCCAGTCTATAGAGCGGCGAGCACTGCGTCGCCGATTTCTTCGGTCCCGACGCGCCGCGTGCCCGCCGTATGAATATCGGCTGTGCGCAGTCCATCGCGCAGCACTTTCGCCACCGCGCGCTCGATGCGCTCGGCGCTTTGCTCCTGGCGCAGCGAATAGCGCAGCATCATCGCTGCGGAGAGGATCGTCGCGAGCGGATTCGCGACCCCGCGGCCGGCGATGTCGGGCGCCGAGCCGTGAATCGGCTCGTAGAGTCCCTTGCCGGCGGCATCGAGCGACGCCGAGGGCAGCATGCCGATCGAGCCGGTCAGCATCGACGCTTCATCGGACAGGATGTCGCCGAAGAGATTGCCGGTGACAATGACGTCGAACTGCTTCGGATTGCGCACGAGCTGCATCGCGCAGTTGTCGACGTACATGTGGGTGAGCTCGATGTCGGGATGCTGCGCGGCCTGCGCGCTCACGACCTCGCGCCACAGCTGCGAGGTCTCGAGCACATTCGCCTTGTCGACCGAGCAGAGCCGCTTTTTCCGCTTGCGCGCGGCGTCGAACGCAACGCGGGCGATGCGGCCGATCTCGCTCTCGCGGTAGCGCATCGTGTCGAAGCCTTCGCGCTCGCCATCGACCTGCCGGATGCCTTTCGGGCTGCCGAAGTAGATGTCACCGGTCAGCTCGCGCACGATGAGGATGTCGAGCCCCGCCACCACGTCGGCCTTCAGTGCGGAGGCTGCAGCGAGCTCGGGATGTACACGGGCGGGCCGCAGGTTGGCGAAGAGCCCGAGCGCCTTGCGAAGCCCAAGGATCGCCTGCTCCGGGCGCTTCGCGCGCTCCAGCTTGTCATAGCGTGGATCGCCCACCGCGCCGAAGAGCACGGCATCGGCCTCCTTGGCAAGCGCGAGCGTGCGTGCCGGCAGCGGGTCGCGGTCGGCCTCGTAGCCAGCGCCGCCAACGGCGGCTTCCTGCAGCTCGAGGGGGAGATCGAGGCGGCGCAGCACCTTGAGCGCCTGCGCCATGATCTCCGGCCCGATGCCATCACCGGGCAGGATGGCGACGCGCATTAGAAGTACCAGGGATGCTGCGCTTTTCGGCGCGCCTCGAACTCGCGGATCTTGTCCGCGTGGCGCAGCGTGAGGCCGATCTCGTCCAGGCCGTTCAGCAGGCAGTACTTGCGGAAGGCATCGATGTCGAAGCGCATGACGAGCGAGCCGTCGCTGCTCGCCACCGTCTGCCTATCGAGGTCCACCACCAGCCGGAAGCCGGGGAACGCATTGCACTCGTGGAACAGGCGATCGACCTCGCTCTCGGTGAGCACGACGGGCAGGAAACCGTTCTTGAACGAGTTGTTGAAGAAGATATCCGCGAACGAAGGCGCGATCACGCAGCGAAAGCCGTAATCCATGAGCGCCCAGGGCGCATGCTCGCGCGAGGAGCCGCAGCCGAAATTCTTGCGCGCAAGGAGGATGGTTGCGCCCTTGAAGCGCGGCTGGTTGAGCACGAAGTTCGCGTCCTTCTTTCGCCAGTCGGCGAAGAGGCCCTCGGCGAAGCCGGTGCGCTTGATGGAGGCAAGGTACTGCTTCGGGATGATCTGGTCCGTGTCGACGTTGGCGCGGTCGAGCGGCGCAACGAGGCCCTTCAGCACGGTGAACTTCTCCATCAGCTCCACCGCCTGATGTCGACGAAGTGACCGGCGATCGCGGCCGCGGCGGCCATCACCGGGCTTACGAGGTGCGTGCGTCCGCCCGGGCCTTGCCGGCCTTCGAAGTTGCGGTTCGAGGTGGAAGCGCAGCGCTCGCCGCTCTCGAGCCGGTCGGGATTCATGCCGAGGCACATCGAGCAGCCCGGCTCGCGCCAGTCGAAGCCCGCCTCGCGGAACACGCGGTCGAGGCCTTCGCGTTCGGCTTGTTCCTTCACCAGGCCGGAACCCGGCACCACGAGCGCAAGCTTGACGTTGGAGGCGACGCGCTTGCCCTTCACCACTGACGCGGCAGCGCGCAAGTCCTCGATGCGCGAGTTGGTGCACGAGCCGATGAACACCTTGTCGATCCGGATGTCGGTGATCGGCGTGCGCGGCTTGAGCCCCATGTAGGCGAGCGCGCGCTCCATGCCTTCACGGCGCAGGCTGTCTTTTTCGCGGTCCGGGTCGGGCACCGTATCGTCCACGGGCACGACCATTTCGGGCGAAGTGCCCCAGGTCACGTGCGGCTTGATGTCGCGCGCATCGAGCGTGAGCTCGCGGTCGAAGCTTGCGCCGGGATCGCTCTTCAGCGTGCGCCAGTAAGCGACCGCCGGGTCCCACAGCGCGCCCTTCGGGGCGAAGCGGCGCCCGCGCAGATAGTCGATCGTGACGTCATCGACGGCGACCATGCCGGCGCGCGCGCCCGCCTCGATCGCCATGTTGCATACGGTCATGCGTCCTTCCATCGACAGCGAGCGGATCGTGCTGCCCGCGAACTCGATGGCGTAGCCGGTGCCGCCCGCCGTGCCGATGCGACCGATGATGGCGAGCACGATGTCCTTCGCCGTCACGCCGCGTGCGAGCGGGCCTTCGACGCTGACGCGCATGTTCTTCATCTTCTTCGTCACGAGGCACTGCGTGGCGAGCACATGCTCCACCTCGGAGGTGCCGATGCCGTGCGCGAGGCAGGCGAAGGCGCCGTGCGTGCTCGTGTGCGAGTCGCCGCAGACGACCGTCATGCCGGGGAGTGTCGCGCCCTGCTCCGGTCCGATGACGTGCACGATGCCCTGCTGCCGGTCGAGATAAGGGAAGTACACCTTGGCGCCGAACTGCTTGATGTTGGCGTCGAGGGTCTCGATCTGCAGGCGCGCGAACGGATCGCGCACGCCCGCGAGGCCTTCGTCCCAATTCGTCGTCGGCGTGTTGTGGTCGGCGGTGGCGATCACCGATTCCACGCGCCAAGGTTTGCGGCCGGCGGCACGCAGCCCCTCGTAGGCCTGCGCGCTCGTCACCTCGTGAACGAGATGGCGGTCGATGTAAAGAAGCGCCGTGCCGTCGTCCTCGACGTGCACGACATGGCTATCCCAAATCCTGTCGTAAAGAGTCTGCGGCATGCTCGTTTCCGCAATGCGGAAACCGAGAATTATGCCATCAGAACCGCAGACTTACGGCTATTTGCCGGCGCTCGCGCTCGAGCCCTTGGCGGCTTGGTAGAGCGGCATCACCTTGTTCGCGTCCTGGGTGACATCCGCTATGCGCGCAGCGTTCGACGGGTGGGTCGAAAGGAACTGGGGCGGCTGGCTGCCGCCGAGCTTCTCCATCTTCTGCCACAGCGCCACGGCTTCATGCGGGTCGTAGCCGGCGCGTGCCATAAGCTCGACGCCGATGCGGTCCGCCTCGGTCTCCTGCTGACGCGAGTGCGGCAGGCTGATCGTGACGTCGGCCACCGTTTGCGCCAGCTGGGTATTCACGCCGGTGAGCGCGCCGAGGATGCCCACGCCCACCTGCTCGAGCATCTGCTGGGACGCCTGCTCGCGACCGTGCTCGCGCAGCGCGTGGCCGATCTCGTGCCCCATGACGGCCGCAAGTTCGCCATCGGTGGGCTTGAGCTGATCGATGAGGCCGGTGTAGACGGCGATCTTGCCGCCCGGCATGCACCAGGCGTTGACCTCTTTGGAAGAGAGCACGTGCATCTCCCACTTCCAGCCGGGCGCGTCCGGGCGCAGTGCGCCGGTTGCCGGGATCAGGCGGGTCGCGATGCGCTTAACCCGTTCGACGGTCGCGGGATCGCGGTCGAGTGCATTTTGCTTCTGCGCCTGCGCGAGGATGTCGTGATAGGCCTTGTCGGCACTCTGGTTGACGGCGTCGGCCGACACCATCATGTGTTGCGGCCGGTTGACCCCGACCGCGCTTTCCTTCGTGGTCTGAACGGTTTCGCAACTGCACAGCAGCGCGGCCGCGGGAATGGCAATCAGTAATCTCAGGTTCATGGCTGCCTCAAGCTTCTCAGCGGATGTCGAAAGCTTACAACCCTGCTCGTCGAAGGGGATACGCAAAAAAGAGGCCCGCCAGGGCGGCGATGGACGACAGCGTGAACGCGACACCGGGGCCGGCCCCTTGCCATGCCCAGCCCGCCGCGAGCGCGCCGAGCGCGCCGCCGGCACCGTTACTTGCGCTCGAGAGCAGCGCCTGGCCGTGCGCCTGGGCGTGCGCTGGAAAAACGCGGCGAACGGCGGCGACCGACGCGGCATGGAACGAGCCGAACGTCGCCGCGTGCAACAGTTGCGCCGCAATGAGCAGAAGAAGCCAGTCGGCCGCCCAGCCGATCACGAGGAAGCGCACCACGGCGCAAGCGGCACTCGCGATGAGCAATGTCGAGAGCGCATAGCGGCGAAAGAGCAGCGGAAGAAAAATGAAGACCCCGATCTCGGCCACCACGCCGAGCATCCACAGCACTCCGATCAGGAGCGTGCTGTAGCCGATGCGTTGCAAATGCAGCGTCAGGAACGCGTACAGCGTTCCGTGCGCTAGCGCGACGAAGAAACCGCAGACGAGAAGCGCGGCCGCCGCGCGACTGAGCGGCGTGCGAGCGGATGCTGCGTGGCCGTGGATGTGCGCTGCCGGGAGAAGGAGCGCGGCGCCGAGCGTGGCGAGCGCAAAGAGCAGCATGGCGTAGGGCAGGTTCTGCACCGGGTAGCGCTCGAGCCAGGCACCGCCGCCGAGCACCGCGACGATGAAGCCGACCGAACCCCAAAGGCGGATCACGCCGTAGCGGCCCGGCTGCGCAGCAAGTGCGCCGAGCGTGATGGCGTCGACGAGGGGCAGCGCTGCGCTGGAGACGAGGCTGGTCAGCGCCATCAGCCAAGCGATCGCCGCGAAGTCGCCCATATGCGGCAGAAGCGCGAAGCAGGCAACGTTGAGCGCACTCGCCCAGATGACGACCGCGCGCTGCGCGCCGCTGCGGTCGGCGAACCAGCCCCAGGCGCCGGGAGCAACGATGCGCGCGATCTGCGGCAGCGCGAGCACCCAGCCGATCTCGACCGGGCCCAGGCCGCGCGCGGCGAGATACGGCGGAAAGTACGCCACCATGAGGCTGACGTGGACGAAAAACGCGAAGTAGAACGCGGCCAGCCGGAAGGCAAGCGGCATCGCCGGTCTAGCGCTTGCGCTTCGCGTAGGGATTGCGCCCGGTGCGGAACTCGATGGCGAGCGGGGTGCCCACGAGCTCGAAGGCGTCGCGGAAATACCCTTCGAGGTAGCGCTGGTAGGTCGGGGGCACGCGGTCGAGCGCGTTGCCGTGGATGATGATGCGCGGCGGGTTGATGCCGCCCTGGTGCGCATAGCGCAGCTTCGGGCGGATCAGGCCGCTTCGCGGCGGCGCCTGGCGCTCGACCGCCGCAATCATGGCGCGCGTGAGCTTGGGCGTCGAAAGGCGCGCCATCGCGGCGGCGTGCGCCGTATCCACCGCGCGCATGAGGGCGCCGAGCCCTTTCGCATCCTTCGCCGAGATGGCATGCGCCTCGGCGAAGGCGAGAAAGCCGAGCTTCCAGGCGAGCTCGCTCTTCGTGCGCGCGCGCGCCTCCTTGTCCGCCGCGTCCCACTTGTTGAGCGCGAGCACCACGGCGCGGCCGCGCTCGAGGATATAGCCGGCGACGTGGGCGTCCTGCTCGGTGACCCCCTGCGCAGCGTCGAGGAGCAGCACGGCGACGTTCGCCGCCTCGATCGCCTGGAGCGCCTTCACGATCGAGAAGTATTCCGGCGGCGTGCCGGTCCTGCCCCGCCGGCGCACGCCCGCCGTATCGATGAGCGTGTAGCGCCGGCCGGCGCGCTGGAAAGGCACTTCGATCGGGTCGCGCGTGGTGCCGGGCTCATCGAAGGCGATCACGCGCTCCTCGCCGACGAGCGCATTGATGAGCGTCGACTTGCCGACGTTCGGCCGGCCGACGATCGCGACGCGGATGTCGCGCTCCTCGCGCTCGCCGCGCTCCTCGTCCTCGGGGAAAGGCGCGAGCACGGCCTCGAGAAGCTCACGCACGCCCTCGCCGTGCGCGGCCGAGAGGGCGGCCGGCGTGCCGAGGCCGAGCTCGTGGAATTCCGCGACGGCCGTCTCGGGCTGCATGCCCTCTGCCTTGTTCACCGCAATCCAGACGCGCGCGTGCCGGCGCAGCCGCTCGGCGATATCGCGGTCGGCGCTCGTCAGGCCGGTGCGCGCGTCGACGACCAGAAGCACGGCGTCGGCTTCGGCGATGGCCTGCTCGGCCTGCCGCGCCATCTCGACGGCAAGGCCCTCGTGCGCGCGCGGCTCGAAGCCGCCGGTGTCGATGGCGATGAAGCGCCGCGCGCCGAGCCCGCCTTCGCCGTAATGGCGATCGCGCGTCACCCCCGGCAGGTCGTGGACGATGGCCTGGCGCGTACGCGTCAGGCGGTTAAAGAGGGTCGATTTGCCGACGTTCGGCCGCCCGACCAGCGCAAGCACCGGCTTCACAGCGCGAGGGCATGCAACGAGCCGTCTTGCGTCTGCACGAGCACGCCGCCGGGGAGCGGCCTGAGCGCGGCGCGCACGGGGCCGCCGCGCGTCGCGTAGCGGGCGATGAAGGCGCCGGTATCTCGGGCGAGGAAATGCACGTAGCCCTGGAAATCGCCGACGGCGAGCGCCTCGCCGACCGGCTGCGGCAGCGAAAGCTGCCGGTTGGCGAGCTTGTCCTGCTTCCAGACGGAGCGGCCGTTGCTGCGGTCGAAGGCCTGCACCGCGCCGCGATCGTCCGCGACGAACGCATAACGCGGATCGAGGCCCACGCCGGTGAGCGTGGAAATGTCGCGCGCCCAGACTTGCCGGCCGCTCGCCTGCTCATAGCAGCCGACACGCCCCTGGTAGGTCGCGGCGCAGACCTCGCTGCCCTGCACGACCGGAGCGCCGACGACGTCGGTGACCCGCTCGAGCTCGGTAGCGCCCTTGGGAAGCGCGACGGTCGCCTCCCAACGGACCCCGCCGTTCGCGAGCGCGAGCGCGGCGAGCTTGCCGCCGGCGAAGCCGGCGAACGCCGTTTCGCCATCGATCGTGACGCCGGCCGGCGCGCGAATGATGAGCGACGAAGGCGCGCGCTGATAGATCCAGCGGCGCTTGCCGTCCTGCGCGCCGAAGGCGAACACCCGGTTGTCGATGCTGCGCACGAGGACGAGGTCCGCGCCGACGGCGGGCGCGGCGATCACTTCGCTCGAGACGCGTGCACTCCAGCGCCGCTCGCCGCTCGTCGCGTCGAGCGCGATCACCTCGCCGTCCTCGTTCGCCACGGCGACGGTGCGCGCATCGGCGCCCACCCCGGCGGAGAGCCGCGTTCCCGCCGAGACGCTCCACTGCGTGCGTCCGCTTGTCGCGTCGAGGCGCAACACGGTGCCGTCGCGCGCCGCGGCGAACACCGATCCTTCGGCGAGCGCCGGCGAGAAGATGAACCGGCCGCCATCACCGACGCTCGCCCTCCAGAGCGTGCGCACCTCGGCCCCATGCGGCAGCGCGGTGAGCTCGGCGGGCTTCGGCCCGCTCGTGCTCGAGCAGGCGGCAAGCGCACCGGCGAGGGCGATGAGCGCAGCGCGCGCGCTCATCCGCCGAGCGCTTCGAGCCGCATGCGCACGCTTTCGCGGAACGCGGCGTTGCCGGCGCCGGCCTTGTCGAGCGCAACGCGGTAAGCGTCACGCGCCTCGCCGGCCTGGTTCTTCGCGACGAGGATATCGCCCTTCGCCGCCGCGTATTGCGCGTCGAACGCCGCGGCGTGCTTCTCGTCGAGGAGCTTGAGCGCCTCGTCATAGGCCTTCTCGTCGAGCAGCACCTGCGCGAGGCGCAGGCGCGCCAGGTCGCGGAAGTCGTCCGTGCGGCCATTCTCGAGCACCCATTGCAGCTGCGCCTTGGCGCTTTTGGTGTCACTGCGCTCGAAGTAGAAGCGCGCGGCGCTGAGCGCCGCCATCGACGCGTAGAGCGTGCGCGGATAGTTCTCGAGCAGCGCACCGTCCGCATCGCGCAGCGCCTTGGCGTCGCCCGCCTGCGCCGCGCGCACGAGCGTGTCGTACAGCGCGCCCGCTTTTGCGGCCTGGCTGCGCTCGTACCAGCGCCAGCCCTGCCAGGCCGCGAAGGTGAGCGCGGCGGCCACCACCGCTGCCGTGATGAGCGAGCCGTACTGGTTCCACCATGCCTGCAGCTCGGCAACCTGTTCCTGCTCTTCGAGATCGAGCGCCATCAATTCGCCTTGTAGAGAATGTCCTTCACGCGCGCCGCAACGTCGGCCTGCGGCACGTCCGCTTCCACCTGCCGCGCGAGATCCTTCAGCTTGACGGTGCCGCGGCTGAATTCATCCGCGCCCGCCGTGAGGGCGATGCGGAAGCCTTTCTTGTTGGCGTATTCGAACTGTTTCGCGATTTTCGCGCGCTCGAGATACACCTCCGTATTGATGTCGGCGGCCCTGAGCTCGGCCGCCATGGCGAGGTAGCGCCCCGTTGCCTCGGGATCGAGCGTGGTGATCAGCACCTCGGCCGGGCTACGCGCCAGCGGCCGAAGCAGGTTCGCGTCTTTCAGCCGCGCAAAGAGCCGGCTCAAGCCGATCGAGATACCGACCCCGGGCAGCCGCGTGTTGGTGAAGTAACTCGCGAGGTCGTCGTAGCGCCCGCCCGAGCAGATGCTGCCGATGTCGGGATGCGCGCTGAGCGTCGTCTCATAGATCGTGCCCGTGTAGTAATCGAGCCCGCGCACCACGCTGAGATCGATGGCGAATGCCGTCTCCGGCACCCCAAACTCGCGAATGGCGCTCACCATCTGCTCGAGCTCGCGCAGGCCCTGCGCGTACGTCTCGTTGCGATACGCGAGATCCCCGAGCAAGGCGAGCGTGTCGCGCGTATCGCGGCGCGAGGCGACGATGCGATAGAGCTCCGCCGCCGCGCCCGCGCTCATCTTCTCGCCTTCGAGCTCGGCAAGGATGGCGCGCTCATCCTCCTTGCCGATCTTGTCGAGCGCGCGCAGCACGGCCGCCGCGGCGGCGTCGGCAACCTCGAAATGGCGCAGGATGCCCTTCAGCAGCTTGCGGTTGTTGATGCGGATGCGAAACTCGCCGATCGCCATCTCGCGGAACACGCTGTAGATGACGCTCGGGATCTCGGCTTCGGCGAGATGACTCAGGCTCTCGCGGTTGATGATATCGATGTCGCATTGATAGAACTCGCGGAAGCGGCCGCGCTTCACCTGCGGGTTCTCGCCGCGCCAGACGCGCTGGATCTGGTAGCGGCGAAACGGGAAGGCGAGCTCGCGCTCGCGCATCGCCACGTAGCGGGCGAGCGGCACGGTGAGGTCGAAGCGCAGCGCGCCCTTCGCCGCGGCCTCGTCGTCGTCCTGCGCCGCGAGCCGGGAGAGCGCATAGATCTCCTTCTCGCTGCCGCCCTTGGAGGTGAGCACTTCGATGCGCTCCGCCGAGGGCGTCTCGATCGGCAGGAAGCCGAAGCGCTCGAAGTTGCGTCGCACGAGCTCGAGCAGCGCGTTGAACTGCAGCTGGTCCTGCGGCAAAAACTCCTGATCGAAGCCCTTGAGCAGGGCCGGGCGTACTTTTCGCATGAATGCCAGCGCGCGGCGCTCAGGCCGCCTTGGCGCCGTATCTGTCCCTGACGTAGCTCTCGACGATCGCCTGGAACTCCTCCGCGATGCGCTCGCCTTTCAGCGTCACGGTCTTCTTGCCGTCGACATACACCGGTGCGACGGGCAGCTCGTTCGTTCCCGGCAGGCTGATGCCGATGTTGGCGTGCTTCGATTCGCCCGGGCCGTTCACCACACAGCCCATGACCGCGACGCGCATGGACTCGACGCCGGGATGCGTCTCGCGCCAGAGCGGCATTTGCGTTCGCAGGTAGGACTCGATCTTCTGTGCGAGTTCCTGGAAGGTGGTGCTGGTGGTGCGCCCGCAGCCCGGGCAGGCGCTGACCATCGGCGTGAACGCGCGCAGGCCCATGGTCTGCAGCAGCTCCTGCGCTACCTGCACTTCGCGCGTGCGACTGCCGCCCGGCTCGGGCGTGAGCGAGACGCGGATGGTGTCGCCGATACCCTCCTGAAGGAGCACCGCCATCGCCGCCGCCGAGGCGACGATCCCCTTCGTGCCCATTCCCGCCTCGGTGAGCCCGAGGTGCAGGGCATAGTCGCAGCGCTCGGCGAGCGCGCGATAGACGGCAATGAGGTCCTGGACCTGGCTCATCTTGCACGAGATGACGATGCGCTCGGCGGCCAAGCCCCACGCTTCGGCCTGTCGGGCCGATTCGAGCGCGGAACGGATCACCGCCTCGCGCATCACCTCGTCCGCCGGCAGCGGCTCGGCGCGCCGGCCGTTCTCGTCCATCGTGCGCGCGAGCAGCTCCGGGTCGAGGCTTCCCCAGTTGACGCCGATGCGCACCGGCTTTTCGTACTTGAGCGCGCACTCGATCATCGTGGCGAACTGCTCATCGCGCTTTGCGCCCTTGCCGACGTTGCCCGGGTTGATGCGGTACTTGGCGAGCGCGCGCGCGCAATCCGGATACTGGGTAAGCAGCTTGTGGCCGTTGAAGTGAAAGTCGCCGACGAGCGGTACCCGGCAACCCGTGGCATCGAGCCGCTCGCGGATGCGCGCCACCTGCGCCGCGGCCTGCGGCGAATTCACGGTGATGCGCACGAGCTCGGAGCCGGCGCGCGCGAGCTCGCCGACCTGGCGCACGGTGGCGAGGACATCGGCGGTGTCGGTGTTGGTCATCGACTGCACGACCACCGGCGCGCCGCCGCCAATGAGAACGGGTGCGGCGCCGCCACCGACGCGCACCTGGCGCGACAGGCGTCTAGTCATGGGAGCGTGAAGCGGGCGATCGCGAGCTTGGTGTGCGGAGCGAGGTCGACGGGACGGTCGTTGTGGGTGACGCGTACGTGTTGCGCGTTGCCGATGACGAGCGTGAGCGGGCCGCGCGCCCTGACGACACGCTCGGCGCCCGCGGGGTTGAGCGAGGACACCAGCATGCGGTCGTTCGCGTCTTTCACCTCGATCCACGCTTCCTCTTCGCAGCGGATCACGAGGCGGTTTAGGCTGCCATAGGCTTTGGGCGCGCTGACGTTCACCGCCGGCGATTGCTCGGGCAGGGCCGTGGCGATTTTCGCCACCGACACCCGCTCGATCGCCGGCTTCTGCGGCGCTTCCGTCGGCGCTGATTCGTTCGGCGGCGCGACGTTTGCCGCCAATTCGACCCTTGCCGGCTCGGCCGTCTTCGGTTGTGCCTTCGGCGCGGCTGGGACGAGCGGCTTGGCGGGCGTGCGCTTGGCCGCGGCGAGCTGGGTGCCGGCCGCCTTGTGCTCGCGCTGCCACTGGTAGGCGACACCGCCGCCGATCGCGAGCACGCCGAGCGAGAGGGCGAGATACACGAACGTCGAGCGCCGCGCGCTGTCGGAAAACGGCACCGGCTGGCTGTAGCGCGCCGCGAGATGATTCGCGTCGGGCGCCTCGAAGCGCCCGGCGATGCGCTCGACGAGCGGCTCGGGCGGCAGCTTGAGCAGCCGCGCGTAGTTGCGCACCATGCCGCGCACGAAGGTGCCGCCGGGCAGCGCATCGAAGCGCTCCTCTTCGAGCGCCTCGAGCTGGCGTGCGCCGAATTTGAGCTGCTGCGCGACTTCGGACACGGTGAGACCGAGTGCCTCGCGCGCGTCCTTCAGCTCGGCGCCGATGCCCTCACTCATACTGGCCCTTGAGGAACGCCTGGTATTCCGCGGAGGCGGGGAAACGCCGGCGCAGCTGGTTCGCGTAGCTCTGCTCGGCGACGCGCTCGCCGAGCTTGCGCTCGATGCGCAGCGCAAGCCAGAGCGACTCGGCACTGGGCGCGGCGAGCTTGTTGTAGCGCGCAATCAGCTTGCGCGCCTCGCCGACGTTGCCCTGCCGATAGCGGATGTCGCCCAGCCGCAGCAGCGAGGTCGACTCGTCCGGCTCGAGCTTGAGCGCCCGCTGGAAGAAGTCCTCCGCGTCCTTGCGGTTGTCCGCGCGCAGGCTGCACACGCCGGCGGCCGAGTACGAGCGCCACGGGGCGGCATAGAGAGGATTGCGCACCGCCTGCAGGAAATAGCGGATCGAGTCGCGCTCGCGGCCGTTCTGGCAGAGGAACCAGCCATAGTTGTGGTTGATGTCCGGGTCGTTCGGCGCGAGGCGCAGCGCGCGCTCGAAGCTGGTCTCGGCGAGCGGTTTTTCGCGCAGCTCCGTGTAGACGAGGCCGAAGAGCCCATAGGCCGGCGCATAGGAGTCGTCGGCCGCGGTCGCGGTGCGCAGCTCCTCGAGCGCCACGCCCATGCTGCCGCGCTCGTAATAGGCGGCCGCGAGATCGGTGTGGATGCGGGCGCGGTTGCGCGCGTCGCCGATGTTGCCGGTGATGGTGCCGCTTTCCGTGCTCGGCGAGTCGTGTTGCGCCGCGCAGCCCGCGAGAACGAGCGCCAGCGCGAGCCAGCGCGTCATGCGCGCACTTCCTTCAGACGGTAGGACGCCTGGCGCCGCGTACGGTCGGCCACGTCGCCTGCGAGCTGGCCGCAGGCCGCCGCGATATCGTCGCCGCGCGTCTTGCGCGTCGTTACGGTAAGCCCGCCGCGCTGCAGGATCTCGGCGAAGCGCCGGATGCGATCGGCGTCCGAGCGCTTGAACTCGGAGCCGGGGAACGGATTGAACGGAATGAGGTTGAACTTGCAGCGCACCCGCTTGGCGATGGAGAGCAGCTCGCGCGCGTGCTTGTCATTGTCGTTCACGCCCTCCAGCATGACATATTCGAAGGTAATGAAGTCGCGGGGCGCTTTTTCAAGGTAGCGATTGCAGGCCGCGAGGAGCTCGCGCAGCGGATATTTGCGGTTCACCGGCACCAGCTGGTCCCGCAGCGCATCATTGGGCGCGTGAAGCGATACGGCGAGCGCCACGGGACACTCGTCGCGCAGCCGGTCCATGCCGGGGATCACGCCCGAGGTGGAAACCGTGACGCGCCGCCGCGAGAGGCCATAGGCGTTGTCATCCAGCATGAGCCGCAGCGCCGGGATCACGTTGTCCAGGTTAAGAAGCGGCTCGCCCATGCCCATCATCACCACGTTGGAGACCGGCCGCTCGCCTTCCAGCAGCCGGTTCGCGACCCACAGCTGGCCGATGATCTCGCTGCTGGCGAGGTTGCGGTTGAAGCCTTGCTTGCCGGTCGAGCAGAAGGCGCAGTCGAGGACGCAGCCCGCCTGGCTCGATACGCACAGCGTGCCGCGGTGGGTTTCCGGGATGAACACCGCCTCCACGGCATTGGCCTCGTCGACTTTCAGCAGCCACTTGCGCGTCCCGTCTTCGGCGGTGCTGTCGCCAACGATCAGCGGCGCATCGATGCGGGCGTTTGCGGCGAGCTTGTCGCGCAGCGGCTTCGCCAGGTCGCTCATGCGGCCGAAGTCCGTCTCGCCGCGCTGGTGGACCCAGTGCAGCAACTGGCGCGCGCGGAAGGGCTTCTCGCCCTGCTCGACGAAGAAGCGCTCCAGCGCCTGCGCGTCGAGCCCGATCAGGTTCACCGTGAAAACACCTCGCACGCCGGAAAAAAGTAGGCGACCTCGGTGCGCGCGGTATCCGGGCTGTCGGAGCCGTGCACCGCGTTGGCGTCGATCGACTCCGCGAAATCGGCCCGGATCGTGCCCCTGTCGGCTTTCCTGGGATCGGTCGCGCCCATCAGCTCGCGGTTCCTGGCGATCGCGTTGTCACCCTCGAGCACCTGCACCAGCACCGGACCCGAAATCATGAAATCGACCAGGTCGCGGAAAAACGGCCGCTGCCGGTGCACGGCATAGAAGCCCTCGGCCTCGGCGCGCGAGAGATGCATCATGCGGGCCGCGACCACGCGCAGCCCCGCCGCCTCGAAGCGCGCGAGGATCTGGCCGATGACGTTCTTCTGGACCGCGTCGGGCTTGATGATCGAAAGGGTGCGCTCAAGCGCCATCCACAAAACTCCGCCGTAAGCAAAAAATTTGTGCAATTTTAGCAGGTTAGCCGCCATTCCGGCACCCATCCGGCGCTCGCGCGCGCGCTTTGGTAACGCGCGTCGACCCCAAGGCCGGGCGCCCAGACGAGCTCGTCACCGCAATAGATCATCGGCAGCCGCTCGCGCTGCCATGGCGGCACGCCCGCCTCCTGGAAAAGATTTTTCAGCGTGCGGCGCGGGCGGCGCGCATCCGGCTGCAGCCGCTCGCCGCCGCGGCGCAGCTTCACGCGCAGCGCGCCTTGCTCGACCCAGCGCGCATCAATCCCGGCGCCGCGCGCCCTGCGGAAGCGAAGCTCGCCGCCGAGCGCAGGCAGCGCGAGCCTGCGCTCACCGTGCCAGCTGATCGCATGGAAGCCGCTCGTCGGCGATGGCTTCTCCAGGCGTACTTCGCCGCGATAGACCCGCAGCTCCGCGCCATCGTGCGCAATGCGCGTGCGCGCGCCGCGGGAAGTGAGCTGCTTCAGCATCTCGACCAGCTTGGCCTCGCTCGGCGCGCGCAGTCCTTGGGACGCGAGGAATTCGCGCAATGCCAACCCCGCGTCGGCATCGGCGCGCGCGAAGTGTCGCGCGGCTCGGGCGAGCGCCTCGCGCCAGCGCGGATAGCGCGCCGCAAGGAGCGGCGCGATGCGCAGGCGGATGAAATTGCGCGCATAGGCCTCGGTCGCGTTGCTCTCATCGTCGACCCAGCGCAGACCCTGCTCGCGCGCATAGGCGACGATCGCCTCGCGCGGCAAATCGAGCAACGGGCGCATGAGGAGCCGCCCGTCGAACCGCCCGCGCGCCCGCATGCCGCTTGCCCCGCGCGGACCGGCGCCGCGCAGCAGGCTCATGAGCACGGTCTCGGCCTGGTCGTCGAGCTGGTGCCCGAGCGCGAGCACATCGAACGGCAGCTTGCGCAAGGCCGCGTAGCGCGCGGCGCGCGCCGCCGCCTCGAGGCCTTCGCCGCGCTTCGCGACGCGCACGCGCCGCACGGTGAGCGGCACGCCGAGGCCCCGGCACAGCCGCCGGCAAAAGCCCGCCCAGCGATCCGCATTGGGACTCAGCCCGTGGTGAATATGCGCCGCGCGCACGTCGGCTTGCTGCGCGGCCAGCGCGTGCAGCAGCACAACGGAATCGACGCCGCCCGAGAGGCCCACCAGAACGCGCTTTCCTTGCAGTCCTTCGAGCGCGCCGCGAACCGCGGCGGTGACTTCAGCGGCCTTCGGCTTCCTTGAACTTGCCATAGCCCATGAGCCGCTCGAGCCGCGCCTCCACCAGCTCTTTCGGCTTTTTTTCCTGGACCTGCTTCAGCGCCTCGGCGAGCGCGCGCTTGAGCGCCTGCGCCGTCGCCTGCGCGTCGCGGTGGGCGCCGCCGAGCGGCTCGGGGACGATCTTGTCGATGAGGCCAAGCGTCTTCAGCCGGCTTGAGGTGATGCCAAGCGCCTCGGCCGCATCGGGCGCCATGTCGGCGCTGCGCCAGAGGATCGACGCGCAGCCTTCCGGCGAAATGACCGAGTAGGTGGCGTACTGCAGCATCAGCACGATATCGCCGACCGCGATGGCGAGCGCGCCCCCGGAGCCGCCTTCGCCGATGATCGTGGCGATGATGGGCGTGCGCAGCCGCGCCATCTCGAAGAGGTTGCGGCCGATCGCTTCGGACTGCCCGCGCTCTTCCGCATCGATGCCGGGATACGCGCCGGGCGTATCGACGAAGGTGAACACCGGCAGCGAAAACTTCTCGCCGAGCTTCATCAGGCGCAGCGCCTTGCGGTAGCCCTCGGGCTTGGGCATGCCGAAATTGCGCGCGATCTTCTCCTTGGTGTCGCGGCCCTTCTGGTGGCCGATGACCATGCAGGGCACGCCGCTGAAGCGCGCAAGCCCGCCGACGATCGAAGCGTCATCGGCGAACGTGCGGTCGCCGTGCAGCTCCTCGAAATGCGTGAACAGCGCCTGCACATAGTCGAGCGTGTACGGGCGCTGCGGGTGGCGCGCGACCTGCGCGACCTGCCAAGGGGTGAGCTTGCCGTAGATGTCCTTGGTAAGCGTCTGGCTGCGCTTCGTCAGCCGCTGGATTTCTTCGGAGATGTCGACCGCCGAGTCGTCCTGCACGTAGCGCAGCTCCTCGATGCGGGTTTCGAGCTCCGCGATCGGCTGCTCGAATTCGAGGAAAGTGGTCTTCACGCCGGCCGGGGATTCTAGCCGAGGACGAGATCAGTACTCCACCGGCACCGGATCGAGCGAGCGCCACAGGTACCAGGTGGCGACCGAGCGCCACGGGCGCCAGGTCTCGCCCAGGCGGGTCATGGTGCGTAGCGCGATCTTGCGGCCCTTGAAATAGGAAAGGCGGATGCCTTTCTGCAGGCCGAGATCGTCGAGCGGAAACACGTCCGGTCGCAGCAGGTTGAAGATGAGGAACATCTCGGCGGTCCAGCGACCGATGCCGCGCACCTCGACCAGCTCGGCGATGATCTCCTCGTCGGACATGTCGGGCCAGCGGTGCATATGGATCGCGCCGTCCGCAAAGTGCTGCGCCAGGTCGGCGATGTATTCGACCTTGCGGTCAGAGAGCCCGCAGGCGCGAAGCTCCGGCCTTTTCCTAGCGAGCACCGTTGTGGGCGTCATCTCGCCCACGCAGGCGAGGAGACGGTCCCACACGCTTTGCGCCGCCTTGACAGAAATCTGCTGGCCGACGATGGCGCGCGCGAGGGTGTGGAACGGCTCGCCGCGCGGCGCGAGAAAAATCTTCGGGTGCGCGCGCATGATCCGCGCCATTACCGGGTCGCGCCGCGCGAGCGAGCGCTTGGCGCGATCCCAGTACTCAGGCTTCATTGAGCGGCAGATTGGTGAGCAGGTTTTGCGGCTTCATGCGCACCACGCCTTCCTCGTCGGCGCAAAGCGCGAGGTACACCGTGCGCCCGGCGATGTCCGCTCGCATCGCCGCCTGGTCGTCGAACTCGAGCGCGAAGAGCGCGAGGATGCGCTGCAGGCGCCCGTGCTCGACCTCGCTGCCCGCCCAGAGATCGTTCAGGATGGCGGTGGATTCGGCGTCCAGGCCGACGTGCCACGCCCAGCGCGGCTCGTCGATGCGCCGGATCGGCCTGATGCGCACGCCGATGCCGAGGAAATGCTTCACCCACGCCTGCAGCACGGCGCCGAGCGCATCGAGCGCCGGCCGGCCGTAGGTCAGGCTGATCACCGTGTCGTGGCGCGACTCGCGCTGCCAATAGAGCGCGGCGTTCGCGCGATCGAGGACGACGAGGTCGACCTTGCCGAGCGTGCCGCTCGCCTCGACGATCAGGCGGCCGATGCTGCCGTAGCGGTGCCCGGCGGCATGCATCTCGACCGTCTCGCGGTCGGCGAGGAGCGCGTGGCCCTCCTGCAGCGTCGCCTGTTGCTCGCGAAAGAGAAGTTCCGCCGCCCGCAGCCGCAGCGGATCGTCGCAGCCCTCGAGGAGGTTGCGCACGATGACGTGCACCATCTGCTCGATGAAAAGCGGTGGCGTGTCCACCGTACCCTTGAAAAGGCTGAGGTAACAGCCCTCGAGCGTCCCGGCGTCGAGCAGCCGATCGCGGAACTTGAGCACGACGCGATAGTTGTCGCGCGTGTCCGGGTCCTCCACGGCGTCAAGCTCGCGCGCGGTGACTCGGCGGCGCGGCTCGGCCATGAGCGAGCCATGCAGCGCGCGCTCGGCATCGCCGGATTCTTCGACCGGATGCACTTCCGGGCGCAGGTAATAGGCGCGCAGGAAATCGTCCGTGACGCGCAGGCGTCCGGCCGAGTCTTTTTCTAGCAGGTGGAAGCCGCTATTGCGCCAAAAATCAGGCAGGGGCGATGACCAGTCGCGAGTGCGACGCGACGTGCTGCTTGAGGAACTCCATCTGGTCGGCAAGGATGCGCCGGTTGGTGAGAATGAGGTACTCGGCCTTGTTCGGGATATAAGGCGCGTAGAGGAGCTCCATGCCGCACTCCTGCGGCAGGCGGTTCCTCTTGTGGCCGTTGCAGTGCCGGCACGCCGTCACCACGTTCATCCAGGTGTCGCGCCCGCCGCGCGAGAGCGGCGTGATGTGATCACGCGTCAGGCGGAAATAATTGAACTCGCCTCCGCAATAGCCGCACGTATGCCGATCGCGCCGGAAGAGCTCGCGGTTGTTGAGCGGCGGCACCTGGTTGAAGCCTTTGGCCGCCAGCGCCTTGCCCTTGATGGCAATGATCGAATGCGCGGTAATGCTCGAGCGCTCGCCGGTGGCGCGGCAGATACCGCCGTAATAAGTGAAGGTGCTGTCGCCGAGCGTCCAGGCGATGAGATTCTTCGCGTAGTAAAAGCACGCCTGCTGCCAGCTGATCCAGCGATGCGGGACGCCGTGCGCGTCCAATGAAAGAATGAGCGGGCTATCCATTGGCAAGAATCGTGCTTCGCGATTCTGCCAAGCAACCCCTGCCTTTGCAATCCCCGCTAAAACAAGGAACTGGGGAGAAAATCTCTAGGTCTTGTCGACGGCCTGCTTGAAGCCCTGGCCCGCAGCGAACGCGGGCAGCGTCTTCGCCGTGATGCTGATCTCTTTGCCGTTCAGCGGACTTCTGCCGGAGCGCGCCTTGCGCCGCCGCGGCAGGAAGGTGCCGAAGCCCACGACCGTCACGCGCTTTCCCTTGGCGACGTTCTCGACGATGGCGTCGAACACCGCGTTCACCGCCTCGCCCGCTGCCGCTTTGGAGACATTTCCCGCCTTTGCGGCGATCTGCACGAGATCGGATTTCGTGACAACGTGTCCCATGCTTCTCCTCTCCCCCGCTTTTCTGCTGCGCTGAATCGTATCCAAACCAAAATGGAAACACAATGGAACTCGCGCGCGTCATGGCAAAGCATTTATGATTACGCGCAGAGGAGGAGTTCAGCATGAAGTCATCGTGCAAGTTGGCGGCGCTCGCCGTCGTCGGCGCCGCGCTCGCAACGCCTTCGCACGCGCAAACCACGCTCACTTATTCGACGTGGGTGCCGCCGACGCATCACCTGTCGATCTGGCAGGCGAACTGGGCCGCCGAAGTCGAGAAGGCCACCGGCGGCCGAGTGAAGTTCCAGGGATTACCGAAGGCGCCCGCCGCGCCGCCCGGAACGTTCGACGCCGTGCGCGACGATCTCGTCGACCTCTCCTATGTCACGGCGAGCTATACGCCCGCGCGCCATCTGCTGCCGCTGATGGCGGAACTCCCCGGCATGGCCGATACCGCCGAAGTGAATTCAGTGGCCTATTCGCGCATTCACTGGAAGTACTTCCAGAAGTACGGCGAATACAAAGGCGTGCACCTGCTCGCTGTGTGGACGCATGGGCCGGGCCAGATGTTCACCAAGCGGCCGGTCAACGGCATCGCCGACGTGAAGGGACTGAAGATCCGCACGGGCGGCGGCATTGCCGAGGCGGTGGCGAATGCGATCGGCGCGTCTGCGTTCGTGAAACCGGCGCCGGAGTCCTACGAGCTGCTCAATTCCGGTGTCGCCGACGGCGTCTTCTTCCCGTTCGAGTCGATCGTCTCGTTCAAGCTCGACACCGTGATCCAGCAGGCCACGGTGTTCCCCGGCGGGATGTACAGCTCGTCCTTCGGCTTCTTCATGAACGAGGACAAGTGGAACAAGCTCTCCAAGCAGGACCAGGAGATCATCAACAAGCACGCTTACGAGTACGCGGCGCGCTCGAACGGCCAGTCGTGGGACCGCGCGGACCAGAGGGGCATCGACGCGCTTAGGAAAGCGAGCGTCAAGATCACGCAGGCCGATCCGGCGTTCGCCGCCGAGGTGCGCAAGCGCTCGCAGCCGATCATCGAGGACTGGATCAAGAAGGCGAGCGACAAGTACCGATTCGACGCGCGCAAGGTGCTGGAGGAGTTCCGCGCCGAAATCAAGAAGATCACCGCCGAGCGCAAGTAACCGGCGCGCCTGTCGCCCCGGCGCAAGCGGGGGCCCGGCCCTAAGCAAAGCCCGCCGCAAAAGCGGCTAGACTCCGCGCGTGTCCGAGCCCGAACGCCGCTGGGAACGGCGCGCCGACGCCGTCCTCGGCATCGCCGCTTCCGCGCTCCTCTTCGCCATGATGTGCCTCACCTTCGTCGACGTCGTGGGGCGCTACCTCTTCAGCGCTCCGATCCGCGGCGGCTTCGAGATCACCGAGCTGACGTTGCTCGTCCTCATCTTCGCCGGCCTGCCGCTCGTGTCGCACGGCGATGAGCACGTGACGATGGATTTCATCGACCGCATGCTGCCGCCGCGCGCGGTGAACGTGCTCGTGCGCGTGGTGCACGCGCTCGTCGCGGCAATGTTCTTCTTCCTCACCTGGCAGATGCTGATCAAGGCGGCACGCATCTCGGCCTATGGCGACACGACCGATGTCCTGCGCATCACCGTCGGCCCGTTCGTCTATTTCATGGCGGCGATGATTTGCCTCACCGCGCTCGTGCACGTCTTCAAGGTGTTCGTACCCGGCGCCGCTCGCGCCTCGCAGGCCACCAGCTAAGCGATGAGCGAAGCGCTCATCGGCCTGGCCGCGATGATGGTGCTCGCGTTCCTGCGCATTCCGATCGCGCTCGCCATGGCGGTGGTCGGCGTCGTCGGCTACGCCTACATGCGCGACTGGAGCTGGGGCGGCGCGCTCGCCATGGCGCAGACCAAGGTCTACGAGACCGGGCGCAACTACACGCTCTCGGTCGTGCCGCTGTTCATCCTGATGGGCAACTTCGTGACGCGCGCCGGCATGTCGCAGGAGCTGTTTCGCGCGGCCTACTCGTTCATCGGCCACCGGCGCGGCGGCCTCGCCATGGCCACCATCATTGGCTGCGCGGGCTTCGGCGCGATCTGCGGCTCCTCGATCGCGACCGCGGCCACCTTCGCCAAGGTCGCCTACCCGTCGATGCGCAAGTTCGGCTACGCCGATTACCTCTCGACGGGCGCGATCGCCGCCGGCGGCACGCTCGGCATCCTGATTCCGCCGTCCACCATCATGGTGATCTACGGCATCATGACCGAGACCAACATCGGCAAGCTCTTCGCTGCCGGCGTGTTGCCCGGCATCCTCGCCACCGTCCTCCTGTGCCTCGCGGTGCAGTACGTCACCATTCGCGATCCGAAGGCGGGGCCGCGCGGTGAGCGCACGAGCTGGCGCGAGCGCTGGGCGACGGTCGCCGGCCTGCAATGGTTCGCTGCCGTCGGCGTCCTCATCTGGTTCGCGGTCCACTTCGGCTGGATCGCGAGCGACAACGCCGCGGTCATCGGCGCCTTCGTCGTCTTCATCATGTCGCTCATCTACAAGGGCGTCTCCAGCGTGATCGCGCTCTTCGTCCTCGTCATGGGCGGCATCTACGGCGGCGTCTTCACCGCGGTGGAAGGCGCCGGCGTCGGCGCCTTCGGCGCCATGCTCTTCGCCCTCGCGCGCCGGGCACTCAACTGGCGCGGCCTGTACGAGGCGCTGCTCGAGAGCGCGCGCACGACCTCCATGCTCTTCGTGATCCTGATCGGCGCGCTGATGTTCGCCGAATTCGTGAACATCACCAGCATGCCGGCGGACCTTACCTCCTTCGTGTCGCGCTTCGACGTGCACCCGCTGATGGTCGTGGCCGCGATCATGGTGATCTACGTCGTGCTCGGCACGGCGATGGAGGAGCTCTCCATGATCCTGCTCACCGTGCCGCTCTTCTTCCCCCTCATCGTGCACATGGGCCTCGATCCCGTCTGGTTCGGCATCCTCATCGTGGTCGTGGTCGAGATCGGTCTCATCAGCCCGCCGGTGGGCATGAACCTCTTCGTTCTCAACACGCTGCTGCCGCAGGTGCCGACGCGCACCATCTTCCGCGGCGTCATGCCGTTCGTCGTCATCGATTGCGTCCGACTTGCCATCCTCACCGCCTTTCCCATCATCTCGACGCTGCTGCCGAGCTATATGAAATGAAGCAGGATTTCATCGAGCGCGTGAGCCGCGAGATGGCGGCGGACTTTCCGGAGGCCGATCGGCCGCCGCGCGACGCGCTCGCCGGCGCGTGCCGCATCCTTGCGCGCGAAGGCCACGAGTCGGGCCTTGCCGGCCAGGTCACGGCGCGGGCCGACAAGGCGGGCACCTGGTGGACACTGCAATTCGGCTACGGCTTCGAGGAAGCGACCACCGAGCGCATGGTGCTCGTCGGCGCTGATCTACAGCCACTCAGCGGCGGCCGACCCAACCCCGGCGTGCGCTTCCATATATGGATCTACCGCAAGCGCCCGGACATCAACGCGATCGTCCACACGCACGCGCCTTACGCGTCGGCGCTCGCTGCGACAGGGCAGCCGCTGCGCACCCTCCACATGGATAGCGCAATGCTGCACGGCTGCGCGCACCTCGCGCAGTGGCCCGGCGTGCCGGTGGCGGACGACGAAGGACGCATCATCAGCGGCGCGCTCGGCGACGCGAAGTGCATCCTGCTCGCGAACCACGGCCTGCTCACGGCGGGCGCGAGCGTGGAGGAAGCAACCTATCTCGCGGTGTTCTTCGAGCGCGCGGCGCGCATGCAGCTGCGCGCGATGGCCGCTGGCGGATTCAGGGAAGTGAAGCGCGAACGCGCAGAAGAGGCGCGCGCCTTCCTGCTGCAGCCTTCGATCGTGCGCGCGACCTTCGCGTACTGGCTCAGAAGGGCAGACGCGCCTTAGCGGGCATTGCGCTGAACCGCTTCACGCTGTCGACGATCTCGCGCCGCGCGGTATCGACGAGATCGAGGCTCACCGGTCGCGCCCATGCGTGACGGCGCCGGCGTGCGCGGAGCCGACGAGCGCCGCGTACTTCTCCAGCACGCCGGTAAGCGGGCGCCTGGGCGCCTTTGCCTTGCGACGGCGTAGCGCCCCCGCGGGTACGAGCACATCCAGCCGGCCGCGCGCCGCATCGATGCGGATGCGATCGCCGTTCTTCACCAGCGCGATCGGCCCGCCTGCCGCCGCCTCCGGCGAGACATAGCCGACCATCATGCCGCGCGTCGCGCCCGAAAAGCGCCCGTCGGTGAGAAGCGCGACCTTTTCGCCCATGCCTTGTCCGTAAATCAGCGCCGTCACACCGAGCATCTCGCGCATGCCGGGGCCGCCTTTCGGTCCCTCGTAGCGAATGACGAGCACGTCGCCTGCCTTATAGGCGCGCCGCTTAACCACATCGGCGCACGCCTCTTCCGAGTCGAACACGCGCGCCTTGCCTTCGAACGTGAGTGACTTGAGGCCAGCGACCTTGATAAGCGCACCTTGCGGCGCAAGGTTGCCTTTCAACACGACGATCCCGCCCGTCTTCATGATCGCTTCGCGCTTAACCACTTCGCCGTCCGCGCCCGGATGCCCGCGCAGCGCGTCCTCCAGCGTCTCGCCGGCGAGCGTCAAGCATTCGCCGTGCAGCGCGTCACGCGCAAGCAGCGCCTTGAGCACTGCGTAGACGCCGCCTGCGGCGTGCAGATCCTTGGCGAGAAAACGACCGCCGGGCTTGAGATCGGCAATGAGCGGAGTGCGCTTCGCGACGCGCGCGAAATCGTCGAGCGTGAAGCGAATGCGGGCTTCGTGCGCAATCGCCGCGAGGTGCAGCGCGGCATTGGTGGATCCGCCCGTGGCAGCCACGGCGGCCGCGGCGTTCTCCAGGCTTTTTTTCGTCACCAGCGCCCGGGGCAAAGGTCCGCCGCGCTCGAGCACGCGCATGACCGTCGCGCCCGCCTCGCGTGCGAGCGCAATGCGCGTGTCAGCGACGGCCGGCAGGGTGGCAGAGCCCGGCAGCGCGAGCCCGACGGTCTCGGCGACCATGGCCATGGTGTTGGCGGTGAATTGGCCGGGACAAGAACCGAGCGTCGGCAGGCATACGCGCTCGAGCTCGCCGAGCTCGCGCAACTGCATTTCGCCCGCGAGCACGGCGCCCACGCCTTCATAGGTGTCGAGCACGGTGACGTCGCGCCCCTGCCAGCGGCCGGGAAGCGCCGCGCCGCCGTAGACGAATACCGAGGGCACGTTCAGCCGCACCATCGCCATCATCATGCCGGGGAGCGTCTTGTCGCAGCCCGCGAAGCCGACGAGCGCATCGTAGGCGTGGCCGCGTACCACGGCCTCGACGCCGTCGGCGATGATCTCGCGCGAGACGAGCGAATAGCGCATGCCGCCGTGGTTCATCGACATCGAATCGGCGACGGAGATCGACGCGAAGTCGAAAGGCACGCCGCCCGCCTCACGCACGGCGCCGGCGGCGGCGCGCGCGAATTCCCCGAGGAGCGCATTGCAAGGCGTAACCCGCCCGTCGGTCGACACGACCCCGATGAAGGGCTTCGCGAGGTCGGCGTCCGACAGGCCGAGGCTGCGCAGGAACGCGCGGTGCGGCGCGCGGTCGAGTCCTTCAACGGTAATGCGCGAGGGCAGTTTCTTCGTATTCACGCACGATCTCGTCGATCGATTGGTTGTGCGGCAGGCCGAGCGCCGCAGCGCGCGCCGAGAGCGTCGCTTTCGGCACGGTATCCATGATCGTCTGCAGGCGCGCATCCGGCTCGAAGCGGACCTTGCCGCTCGCGCGCGCCTTCACCGTGTCCCACATCTGCTGTGCGCTCACCGAAATGCCGGTGAGGAGGACCGTGCGCCGATCGCCGAGCGCGCTCGCCGGCAATTGCGCCATGCGCCGAAAGCATTGCACGACGCGGCCGACCGAAATGCACGCCATGCGCGAATCGGGTCGCACCGGGCAGACGTAATCGCGTCCCGCGAGCGGCTCGCGAATGATGGCGCTCGCCCAGCCCGATACCGCGGTGTTGGCGCTCCCTGGGCGCACCATCACCGCCGGCAGCCGCAGCGCGCGGCCGTCGATGTAGCCGCGACGTGAATAGTCGTCGATCAGCACTTCGCAAACGAGCTTTTGCGCGCCATACGAGATGCGCGGCGACGGCTGCATATCGTCGCCCACCGGATCGGGAAGCGCGCCGCCATACACCGCGATCGACGAGGCGAAGACGAACTTGGGGCAATGCCCCGCGAGGCGACACGCTTCGAGCAGGTCCCGCGTCGCATCGAGGTTGACCTTGGTGCCGAGCTCGAAGTTCTGCTCGGCCCCGCCGGAAACGAGCGCGGCGAGATGAAATACGACGTCGATGTCCGCTGTAATGAGCGAGCGCGCGAACTGCGGATACGCGATGTTGCCGACGAGCGCCTGCGCGAACGGCATCGCGCCCTGGTCGGTCGCCAGGACTTCACGCTCGCCGAGCGCGCGCACGAGCGCCGAACCGATATAGCCGGCAGCGCCGGTGACGAGTATTCTCACGACCGCAGCTATTCTAAATACGAGGAGGATGCATGATTCGCCGCGCGCTTGTTCTTCTGCTCGCGCTCGCCGTCCTGCCCGCCTGGGCGCAAACCTATCCCGCGCGCACGGTGCACGTCATCGTGCCTTACGGCGTCGGCGGGCCGGCAGACCTCTACGGACGCTTCCTCGCGGCGAAGCTGCAGGAAGCGCTCGGCCAGCCCTTCGTCGTCGAGGACCGCCCCGGCGGCGGCTCGATCGTGGGCACCGAGGCGGTAGCCAAGTCGGCGCCCGACGGCTACACGCTGCTCGTCATGTCGAACACGCACACGGTGAACGAAACGCTCATTCCGAAAAAGCCGTTCGAGCTGATGCGCGACTTCGCGCCCATCACCGGAATCAATTCTTCCGACCTGCTGCTGGTGATCCATCCTTCCGTGCCGGCGAAGAACCTGAAGGAGTTCATCGCGCTCGCCAAGTCCAAGCCGGGCACGCTGAACTACGCCTCATCCGGCCCGGGCACGCCATACCACATGGCAGGCGAACTGTTCAAGGCCATGGCAGGCGTCGACATCGTGCACGTGCCGCACAAGGGCAGCGACCAGGCGCGCACCGCAATTCTCGGCGGTCAGGTGCAGATGATGTTCGACGCCATCACGACGATGGCCGCTCACGCGCGCGCCGGCAAAGTGCGGGCGCTCGGCACGACGGGCAAGATGCGCTCCACGGTCATGCCGGACGTGCCGACCCTCGCCGAGGCGGGCGTTCCGGGATACGAAGCGACGATCTGGCTCGGGTTGATGGCGCCGACCGGCACGCCGCGTCCAGTGCTCGAGAAGCTCAATGCCGAAGTCAACAACATCATCAACTCATCGCAAGTGAAGGACACCTGGGCCAAGCAGGGCGCAGTGCCGATGGGCATGTCGATCGACCAGTTCGACAAGTTCCTGCGCGAGGACATCGTCAAGTGGGCGAAAGTCGTCAAGCTTTCCGGCGCGAAACAGGACTGACGTCTAAAGGACGAGCACCGTGACGGCAACGATCGGGCTGGCGGTGTTTCTGCTACTGGTCGTGGCGGGCATCGGTGGCATGTTCCTGTACGGGTGGCTGCGCCGCAAAGAGAAGATGCCGAAGGTGGCGCCGCTGCCGCCGGAGGACGACGACTGGAAGTGAAGCGTCAGGTAGAGACTGCCTCGAGCAGCTTCATCATCGTCTGGTCGGCCCAGTAGTCCGGGTCTTCGTCGATCTTGGCGTCGCCGCGCGTGCGGATCGCCGGGTCGATCCTTTTGCGCTCGCAGAAGCCGTGCCAGAACTGCTTCACCTCTTCCGCAGTCATATCGTCCGCGCGACGCCCGGGAGGCGGCTTCGTCATCTCAGCCCCAGATCCACCAGAAGGCGAGCGCGAAGGCCGGCGGCAGCGTGAGCCCGAAGCGCAGGATCGTCGCCATGCGCCCGCGTTCCGTGACGTCGAATTCGGCTTTGCGATTGAACTTCTTCGCGCGCTCGTTGACCGCCTTGTTGAGCATCATGAACTCGCCCAGCACGAGAAACGCGCCGATACCGAGTCCGATCAAAGCGCCTTCGAGGGCGGGAGGCATGGCGTGCGACTCTAGCGTAAGGCAGCGCGCGCGACAAATCACCGATAGAGAAGCAACGGCTCGCGCTCGGCACGCCAGGCGTCCTCATCGGCGGCGGCGAGCGCCTCGAGGTCCGCCGGCGCCGCAGCCGGATCGTCGACCCAGTGGCGCAGCACCTCGCCGCCGTTGATCAAATCGATCGCGAGGCGATCGTGTTCGTATTCATAGGCGAACTCGCGCCATAGCGGGTAATCGGGCCGCAGCTTGCGCAGCGCCTTTAGCGCGAGCGCAACGAGCCGCCAGGGCCGAAATGTCGTCGCGTCGTAAAGCGGCTCCTCGGCGTGGATCTGCAGCCCGGCGCACAGCTTGCCGGCGTGCTTGTGGAATGTCGGCTCGAACCAGCACTCGCGCAGCCGGCAGCCCTCCAGCCAGCGCGGCGCGAGGCTTGCCATGGCGCCGCCGAGCGCCCGGGCATCGATGTCGGGAGCGCCGAAGAGCTCGAGCGGACGCGTCGTGCCGCGACCTTCGGAGAGTGTCGTGCCTTCGAGCATCACCGTCCCCGGATAGCAGCGCGCCATGGTGACGCTCGGTGCGTTCGGGCTCGGATTCACCCAGACGCGCGCACCGGGCGGCCAGCCGCTCGGCTTCCAGCCGGTCATGGGCACGACCTGCAGATCGACATCGAGGGCGAGCGTCTCGCAAAACCAGCGCGCGAGCTCGCCCATCGTCAGGCCGTGTCGCATCGGCATGGCGCCGGCGCCGACAAAGCTTTCCCAGCCGGGCTGCAGGCTCGTGCCCTCGATCGGCCGGCCGATGGGATTTGGCCGATCGAGCACCCAAACCGGCTTGTCGTGCGCAGCCGCCGCCTCGAGCGCGTAGCGCAGCGTGGTGATGAAGGTGTAGACACGGCAACCGAGGTCCTGCAGATCCACGAGCAGCACATCGAAGCCCGCCATCATCGCCGCCGTCGGCCGGCGCACGCTGCCGTACAGGCTGAACACCGGAATGCCGTGGAGCGGATCGGTGAAGTCGGGCGATTCCACCATGTTGTCCTGCTTGTCGCCGCGCAAACCGTGCTGAGGGCCGAAGGCCGCGCTCAGCTTCACGTCGGAGAGCGCGGCGAGCGCGTCGAGGCTGTGCGCCAGTTCGCGCGTCACCGATGCCGGATGTGCGAGAAGCGCGACGCGCTTGCCGGCGAGCGGCGCGCGCAGCGCGCGCTCCTCGAGCAGCCGCTCAATCCCGAGCTTCATCGAGCGTCAGTGCAAACGCGTCCGGGTGGTGGAAATCGGGCTTCGGCGCGGGATGGCGCAATGCCCAGTAGGAGAAGGCGCCGCTTGCTTCCTCCACGATCACCGCAAGCCCGAGGCGCAAGCGGCCATGGCGGTATGCCGGGGAAAGTCGCGACAGGTCGACGAGCGCGTAAAGATCCAGCCGCGCCGGCCTCGACTCGACCGCCACCTGCGGATTGAGGCTTTCATCGGCAAGCGAGGCGCCCTCCCGGTATGTGGTGAAGGCGTACGCCGCCCATTCGCCGGAGGGCGAAAAGTTGAACTCGTGATAGGCCTCGGCGCCTTCGGCGCGCAGGAAAAGCTCGCAGCAGGTATGCCGCCACAGCTTCCAGCCGATGCGGGCTGGACCGGGCGGCGGGACGTGCACGCGGCCAATGTCGCCTTTCAGAGCGTAGCTCAGGGCGAGCTTCCCATCGGCGCTTCGCGTCGCTTGCGCCGCTACAGCGTGTACCGCGCGGCTTGGCGTGTTGGGATGCCACAGGAGATCACTCATCGCGGGGCGTTACTCTACCGGGCATCGTTCCTGCAGGGGCGACGGCGTGCGTCAAACTGAAGCGCAGACTGCCCAACCCGAGCGTCGCCAGGAGCGGGCGTTCGGCCTTCCGGTCGATATCCTGCCGCCTCATCGAAGGCTATTACCTGCCCTATGGGCGCGCCGTTGAGCGCCACGTCGCGCAGCCGCTTGCGCGCGATGCTGATCGCCGCGTTCAGCGACGTGCTCGAGGCGCTTTAAAGGACGATCTCGCGCCCGGCGCCGCGCACGTCCATCTCGAACTCGAGGCCGGCGACCGGCGGTCGCGCGAGATGCCAGCTCAAGCCACCAGGAGCGGCGCCGCGCGCTGCGATCTCGGGGCCGATGAGCGCGCCGATGTCGTGCACGGTGTAGGCCTGCGTGCTCAGCGCATCGGGCCATGAGAAGCCGAGCGCCTTGAGCCGGCTCTCCATCAGGTCCACGACGAAGCGCACTTTCTCGCGCAGCGCACCCGCAGACGTCTCGCCGTGGCGCACGGTGCGCGCAGCGTAGCCTTCGACGCCGCCGCGCACTTCGGCGCCACCGGCGACAATGAAGCTCCCGCGGCGTGAATCCGCCGGGAGTGTGTAGGAGAAGGCGTAGAGCACCGGTTCGCGCGGCTTGTCGTACTGCGGGCAGACGTTGGTACGCGCCACCGGGTTCAGCTCGTCGTGAAAGATGCCCCAGCGCGCAAGCGTCTTCACGTACTCGCGGTTGAAGTCGTTGAAGCCGCGCTCGGTGAATGGCTCCGCGGAGCGCAGCTCGCACGCGGCAAATGCGGTGGCGGGCCGGCCAAGCGCCGCGAGGTGCGCCTCGACTGCCGCAAAGCCTGCCGCGACGGGCAAAGGGCGGGCAAGCCGCGCGCGCTCGATGATGAACCCCGGCTGCGCGGCAACGCCGCTCGAGAACTGGAATCCCGCCTTGATGTAGCGGTAGCCGCCCGGCTTGAATACGATGACGTCTGCCATTGCCGAATCTTAGGGGAGGAATCGTGAACCGACGCAGCTTTCTCGGCACCGCCGCGGCGGCGCTCGCCGCGCCGCGCGCGCTCGCGCAGGGACCGAAGGTGTTCCTCGACTACGACCAGGCGGCCCTCGACGCCGCGTACGACCAATCCAAATACGCGCCGAACCTGCAGCAGGTGCTGCATCGCTATGCGACGAACAGCGAGCTTGCGCGCACGCGCCTGGGTGCGCCGCGGCGCACGGCGTACGGCGCGCAGCCGAGCGAGCAGCTCGACATCTACCGCACCGAGCGCGCGAATGCGCCGATCCATGTCTTCATCCACGGCGGGGCCTGGCGCAGCGGCAGCGCGAAGGACTTTGCCTTTCCCGCGGAGACGTTCGTGCGGGCCGGCGCGCATTACGTCGTGCCGGACTTCGCCTGGGTGCAGGACACCGGCGGCAGCCTGCTGCCGATCGCCGCGCAACTGCGCCAGGCGATCGCCTGGGTGGCGCGCAACGCCGCAAGCTTCGGGGGCGACGCGAGCCGCATCTACGTCTCCGGCCACTCCTCCGGCGCTCACCAGGCCGGTGTGCTTGCCATCACGGACTGGAAGCGCGAGCTCGGACTGCCGTCCGACATCGTCAAAGGCTACGTGCTGATCAGCGGCATGTACGATCTTCGGCCGGTCTCGCTCTCGGCGCGCAGCGCTTACGTTAAATTCAACGAGCAGACGCTTGCCGAGCTGAGCGCGATGCGCCACCTCGACAAAATCGTGGCGCCCGTCGCGGTGGTCTACGGCACGCTCGAGACGCCGGAGTTCCAGCGCCAGAGCCGCGATTTCGCCGCGGCCCTCAAGGACGCCGGCAAACCGGTCGAGCTCGTCGTCGCCGACGGCTACAACCATTTCGAAGTGATGGAGACGCTCGCCCATCCGCTCCAGTTCGCCGGGCGCGCGGCGCTCGAGCAGATGAAACTCAAGCCGCCCGCCTAGCGCCGCCGGGAAACGATCTCCAGCAGATGCAGGAACGCCTTGTCCGGCGGTACCTCACGGCCCGCAAGCCAGTCGTTGATTTCTTCGAGCGGCCGCCCGAGCGCGGACGCGAGCTCGTGCGCTCCGCCGATGGCCTCGAGCGCTTTTCGCGTCGTCCGCCTGTAGACCGTTTCTTCCGCCACCCGGCTCCCGTTCGTGCGGCGGCGAGTGTAGCTAACGCCACAGGTGTACGGCAGTCACGAAACCATCGATTTTTTGTAGTGCCCCGGCAGCGTGCGCCAACACGGCGATGAGCGGCGCGCGCCGGGT
>Ga0075426_10000134_pt1 | contig 47997 bp, 52 predicted proteins | sample SoiMethybrSBSTD5_FD_75304 | JGI IMG/M metagenome (GOLD analysis project Ga0075426, IMG submission 75304) | Bulk soil microbial communities from a Populus tree surrounding site in Tennessee, USA - Soil MetaG P. TD hybrid SBSTD5 | ecosystem: Environmental > Terrestrial > Soil > Tree plantation... | reverse complement strand
GGTACATGGCCACGTCCGCGTGCTTCAGCAGGGTCTCGGCGCTCTTCGCGTCGGTCGGGTAGAGGCTGACGCCCACGCTGGCCGAGCAGTACACCTCGGTGCCCGCGATCGCGAACGGTGTTGAGAGCGCCGCGAGCAGCTGCTGCCCGATCCGCTCGCCGGTCTCCGACAGGCTGGCGTTCGCGTCCGGGTCGACGCCGGCGAGCAGGACGAGGAACTCGTCGCCGCCCTGGCGGGCGACCAGGTCGCCGGGGCGGATGGCCCGCCGCAGCCGCTCGGCCACCGCGCAGAGGAGCTCGTCGCCGGCACCGTGTCCGAGGTTGTCGTTCACGAGCTTGAAGTCGTCGAGGTCGACGTAGAGGACGACGAGGCCGGCCCGATCGCGCGCGGCCCGCTCGAGCTCGAGCTCCAGCCGCTCCCGGAACAGGGTGCGGTTCGGCAGGCCCGTGAGCGCGTCGTGGTAGGCGAGGTGGGCGAACCGCTCCTCGGCCTCGCGGCGGTCGGTGATGTCCAGCAGGTAGCCCTGGCGGTACAGGGGTACGCCCTGATCGTCCTCGACGATGACGGACTCGTCGCGCAGCCAGCGCAGGCTGCCGTCGGGACGGACGATGCGGTACTCGCAGCAGAACTCGGCCTGCTGCTCATGCGCGGCGGCGAGGTCGGACATGACCCGCTCGCGGTCGTCCGGATGGACGATGCGCGCGAACAGGTCGGGGTCGGCGACCCACTGCTCGTGGGTGTACCCGGTGATCTCGGCGTTCTTCGGGCTGTTGTAGATCGACGTCGCGTTGGCGTCGAGCGCGTCGATGTAGATCGCGAGCGGGAGCCGCTCGACCAGGTTTCGATAGCGGCCCTCGGCCTCGCGCAAGAGCGCCTGCGAGCTCGTGAGCGCCTGCTCGGCGAGCTTGCGCTTCGTCACCTCGAAGATCACGCCGTGGACGGCCTGCGGAGTGCCGTCCGCGTCGAAGACGGTCACCGCCGTGTCCCACACCCAGCGCACCCGGCCGGCCGTGTCGATCAGGCGGTATTCGCTCTCGTACGGGGCGGCGGCCGCGACGGCGGCGGTGTACGTCCGCAGCACCTCCTCGCGGTCGTCGGGGTGGATCTGGCCGGCCCAGCCGTCCAGGCCCTGCATCCACTCGCTGACCGTCGAGCCGAAGAGCTGCTCGAGCTGCGGGCTGATGTAGATCGGATCGCCCTTGATGGGCGTGGCGGCGTACGAGACGGCGGGGAGCTGCTCGATCAGCGACCGCAGCATCGACTCCGCCCGCGCCAGGGCATCGTGGGCGGCCGCGTTCTCGAGGGCCGCACGGAGGATCTGCGCGCGCCGCGTCCACAGCTCGACCTCGTCCGGGGCGAGCGCGTCGGGCGCGAATGTGAGCACCCCGTCGACGAGCTCGATGCCGTCCCGGCCGGCCACCTCAGGAACCGCCTCGGCGAACGCGGAGAGGACCGCATCAGGGCTCCGCCGCGCGTGCAGCGCGACCGCCAGGTCACTGAGATGGGATTCATGGTGCTCGTCGGCCATTGCCGACATGTAATCGGTTGTCAGAAGGCCGCATTGAGACAGGGAGGCGCCATGGACGCCTTCCGGCTCATGCCTGCGGGCGCGCCGCCTCCAGCCGCCGCACCGGGCCGAGGAACGGGATGACGAGGCAGATGACCGAGCCGGCGACGATCATGGTCGCGAGGCCTCGGGTCGCGCCGACATCGGCGATCAGGATCCCGGTGACGACGTAGCCGGCCGGGTCGGCCACCAGCGACGAGAACCAGTCGTAGGCGGTGACGCGGGACAGGACGTCGTTCGGCACCTGCGCCTGGAGCGTCGTCTCCCAGAAGACGTTCCCGGCGATCCCGCCCGCGGAGGCTACGAGGTAGGTCGCGGCGACCAGCCATGCCGGCACGGCCAGGGCGAGGAGCGCCCCGGGGACGGCGAACGTGGCGAACAGCAGCGTGGCGACGAACATCGGCCGGCGGGGACGGTGGTGGAGCGCAGCCACGCCCCCGGCGAGGTTGCCCACTCCGCCGGCCGCCACGATGAGGCCCCACGCGGCCTCGCCGCCGAGATGCTCCCGCGCGATCACCGGGCCTGCGACGAAGAACGGCGCGCCCAGGAGCGCGTTCGTCGCAGCCGCCTGCATGTTCGAGATCCACAGCCACGAACGCGACCGGAACTCGTTCCACCCTTCGACCAGCTGGCGCAGCAGCGGCGCTTCGCGGGCCCGTTCCATCCTGGGGAGCACCAGCAGCGCGAGGGCGATTGCGCTGCATCCGAAGGTGACGCTGTCGACGGCGATCGCCCAGGCCGGTGATGCCGCCGCGAGCACGATGCCCGCGACCGCCGGTCCCACGACGCCGCCGCCGGCGTCCGCCGCCCAGCGCAGCGCGTTTGCCTGCTGCAGCTGCGACTGCGGCACGAGCTGCGGCGCCAGCGCGGATACGGCCGGATAGAAGAACCCGGTGCAGGTGCCATGGATCGCGAACAGGACGAGCATCTGCCACAGCTGCGCGTTGCCGGCGAAGAGCAGCGCGGCGAGCAAGGCCTGGCTCCCGAATCGCACGACGTCCGCGGCGAGCATGACCGGCCGCTGCGAGAACCGATCGGCGACCGCCCCGCCGAGCAGCAGCGCGGCGATCGTGAAGGCCGTGCGGGTGCCCAGCACCCATCCGAGCGCCGCCGACGACCCGGTCACGTCGAGCACCGCGAACGCCAGCGCGACGGCGACCATCCCGTCGCCGAACGCCGACGTCAGCTGGCCCACGAAGAACCGCCGGTACGTGACCGACCGCAGCGGCGCGAGGGAATCGGGCAGGCGCATCCGGCGGTGCGAGCTCCGTGCGGTCGAAGGGAACGGCGAGGAGGAGAGGAGCGGGCGACGGGTCTCGAACCCGCGAACTTTGGCTTGGGAAGCCGCAGTCCTTCCGCTCTACGAGCGGCATCCTAAGAGGCGCGCCTCCCGACGCGCCAACTGGTGTCCGCCTACTTCGCCTCGTGGCCGCCCCACGAGGCGAAGAGCAGGCAGTCGCCGCGAACCGGTGATCGTGCACGCCTGGCCGCCGGAAGCGGCGGAGCGGTGGCACAACCCAGCGGGGGGAAGTGGTGTATTTGTGGTGAAGGCACCCTTCTTGCCGTGAGTGGCGGTCGTATAGTCGTGCGTGCCCGGCACTCCAAGCCCACTGGTGGTGCCCCGCAATCACCTACGGCCCGTCGGCCAGGGTACGTGCCCGTGACCGGCGGGTCGGCTTACTCGGCGTATCTAGGGCTCTGTGCGTCTGCTCGTCGTCATCCTCCTGATCCTGCTCGCCTTCGCCCTGCTCGGCTGTATCCGCCGCGGCCGGCACCGCTGGTGAACGCCGGCCACGGACGCTCACGGACTGGAGAGTCGTCCGGGCATGACCGCGGAATCTGTCATAGCCATGCCGGATTCGGTCTAGATAGAGAGGAGCGGACGACGGGTCTCGAACCCGCGACCTTTGGCTTGGGAAGCCAACGCTCTACCAGCTGAGCTACGTCCGCGCGGCGGTCGGAACACCCTACCAGCTTGACACCGGCCGGCACCCACGGCGATCCTCGAGGCGCCGTCGAGGAGGGAGCTCCCAGTGTCCGACACCACCGTTCGCCAGCCGTTCGGGTACCACCTGAGCCTGTGCCCGGCCGTCCCCGAGCCGCCGTTCGGCGACCCCGCCGAGCTCGAGCGGGTGTGGGGCCGGCGCTGGGGCGCGACCGACGAGGTCGGCCGCCTGCGCGTGGTGCTCGTCCGCGAGCCCCGCGGCGAGTGGGCCCGGGTCCGCGCGGATGCCTGGAACGAGGCGGCCGGCGCGCTCGTCGACCCCGCCGGCGGCTGGTACTGGGAGTCGCGCGAGGAGCCCGATCTCGCCAAGGTGACGGCGCAGCACCGCGGCCTCGTCGGCGCGCTCCGCGCCGAGGGCGTCGAGGTGGTCTTCGTCGAGGGGGACGGGCCGCCGCACCTGACCCGGCCGATCTACACGCGCGACCCGCTCATGACCGTGCCCGGCGGCGCGATCATCGGCCGGATGGCGCCGGCGATGCGGCGCGGCGAGGAGGCGCTCGTCACGCGTGCCGTCGCCGCTGCGGGCATGCCGATCCTGCGCACGATCACGGGCACCGGGCTCGTCGAGGGCGGCAGCCTGGTGAAGCTGCGGCCCGGCGTCGCCGCGTACGGCACGTCGATCCGCTGCAACGAGGAGGGCGCCCGCCAGCTGCGCGAGTCGCTCGCCGACCTCGGCATCGAGCTGATCGTCGTCCCGATGGTGGGCTGGTCGATCCATCTCGACGGCCACCTGGGAATGCTCTCGCCCGAGGCGGCGCTGGTCGAGGTGAACGGGCTGCCGTACTGGTTCCTCGATCGCATGCGTGCGCTCGGGATCGAGCCGATCCCGTGCCCGGAGGGCGAGGAGTGGGCGATCAACTCGCTCGCGCTCGCGCCCGGCCGGATCCTCATGTGCGATCGCTACCCACGCACCCGCGAGCTGCTCGAGCGGCGGGGGATGAACGTGGTCGCCATCCCGTACGATGAGATCCAGAAGGGCGGCGGCGGCGTCCACTGCTCGACGATGGAGCTGGTGCGCGACGCGGCCTGACCGAGTCTTCGGGAGCGGTGCTACCATACCCCTATGGGGTATCAGACGGACACCGAGCGTGAGGTGCGCCTCCGCATCGACGGGATGCACTGCGCCTCGTGCGCGGCCCGTGTCGAGCGCGGCCTGAACCGGGTGGAAGGTGTCTCGGCTAGCGTCAACTACCTGACCGAGCAGGCAACCGTCCGCTGCCCGCCCGACGTCGAGGTCGAGCGGCTGGTCGGCGCCGTCGAGTCGGCGGGCTACACCGCCCACGAGGCGGCTCACGAGCACGCGGGCGGCCATCACCATCACGACGACGAGCCGGCCGTCGTCCTGCGCCGCCGCCTGCTCGTCGCCGTCGCGCTGACCGTTCCAGCCGCGCTGATCGGGATGATCTCCGCGCTGCACTTCTCCGGCTGGGAGTGGGTCGCGCTCGCGCTCGCGACGCCCGTCGTCTTCTACTCGGGCTGGGGCATCCATCGCTCGACGCTCAAGAGCGCCCGCCACGGCGTCGCCCAGATGGACACGCTGATCACGCTCGGCACGCTCGCGGCCTGGACGTGGTCTGTCGTCGTCCTCGTCGCCGGGCTCGACGCCGATACGTACTTCGAGGTCGCCGCCGTCGTCACGACGTTCATCCTGGTCGGCCGCCTGCTCGAGGCCGGCGCCAAGCGGCGCTCGGGCGACGCCATCCGGCGCCTGCTCGAGCTCGGCGCACACGACGTCCGCGTCCTGCGCGACGGCCGCGAGCGGCGCGTCCCGATCGAGGCGCTCGCAGTCGGCGACCGGTTCGTGGTCGGCCCGGGGGAGAAGGTGGCGACCGACGGCGTCGTCGAGGACGGCCGCTCGGCCGTCGACGTCTCGATGCTGACCGGCGAGCCGATCCCGGTCGAGGTCGGCCCGGGCGACGGCGTCACCGGCGCCACGGTGAACGCGCACGGACGCCTCGTCGTCCGCGCGACCCGCGTCGGCGCCGACACCGCGCTCGCGCGGATCGCCGCGCTGGTCGACGAGGCCCAGTCCGGCAAGGCGCCGGCGCAGCGGCTGGCCGACCGCGTGTCCGCCATCTTCGTGCCGGTCGTCATGGTCATCGCCGTCGCGACCCTGGTCGGATGGCTGCTCGCCGGCGCATCGCCATCGGACGCGTTCACCGCTGCGGTCGCCGTCCTGATCATCGCCTGCCCGTGCGCGCTCGGCCTGGCGACCCCGACCGCGCTCATGGTCGGCACCGGCCGCGGCGCGCAGCTCGGCGTCCTCATCCGCGGCCCCGAGGTGCTCGAGCGCACCCGCCGCATCGGCACGATCGTGCTCGACAAGACCGGCACCGTCACGGAGGGCCGCATCGAGCTCGCCGGCGTGACCCCGCTGAACGGCGCCGGCCGGGCCGACGTGCTGCGCCTGGCAGGCGCGGTCGAGGCCGCGTCCGAGCACCCGATCGGGCGTGCGGTCGCCGCGGCGGCCCGGGCCGAGACCGGCGACCTGCCGCCGGTGCGCGACTTCGTGAACGTCCCGGGGCTGGGCGTGCGGGGCACCGTCGAGGGCCACGCCGTCGAGGTGGGGCGCGGCACCGGCGCCATCACCGTCTCGTGGGACGGCGAGCCCCGCGCCGAGCTGGCCGTCCGCGACGTCGTGAAGCCGACCAGCGCCGAGGCGGTCGCGCAGCTCCGCCGCATGGGCCTCGCGCCCGTGCTGCTCACCGGCGACACCGAGGAGGCAGCCGGGCGGGTCGCCCGCGACGTCGGCATCGACCGGGTTGTCGCCGGCGTGTCCCCGGAGGGCAAGGTGTCGGAGATCCGCCGCCTGCAGGACGCCGGTGAGGTCGTCGCCATGGTGGGCGACGGCGTGAACGACGCGCCGGCCCTCGCCCAGGCCGACCTCGGCCTGGCCATCGGCACGGGCACGGACGTCGCGATCGAGGCGAGCGACCTGACGCTCGTGTCCGGCGACCTGCGCAGCGCCGTCGACGCGATCGGCCTGGCCCGGCGCACGCTCCGCACCATCCGGTCGAACCTGTTCTGGGCGTTCGCCTACAACGTCGCCGCGATCCCGCTGGCCGCGGCCGGGCTGCTGAGCCCGGTGATCGCCGCGGCGGCGATGGCGATGTCGAGCCTCTTCGTCGTCGCCAACTCGCTGCGCCTGCGCCGCTACCGCGGCATCCGCGCGGCCGGCCCGGGGGAGGCACGCGCGTGACCTACGGCTACGTGAGCGACAAGGACGCCCTGATCACGCGCCTGCACCGGATCGAAGGGCAGGTGCGCGGGATCGAGAAGATGGTCGAGGACGAGCGCTACTGCATCGACATCCTGACGCAGATCGGCGCCGTCTCGACCGCGCTCGAGACGGTCGCGCAGAAGCTCCTCGAGGAGCACGCGAACCACTGCGTCGCGGGCGCCCTGGCCTCGGGCAGCCGCGAGCAGGCCGAGGAGAAGACGCGCGAGCTGCTCCAGGCCGTCCAGCGGTTCACGCGCACCCGCTGACCGCCTCGTGGTCTAGCGTTTGGCCATGCTCGGCCCCAGGTTCGACGAGGCGGTGTCCTACGCGGCGGTCGTGCACGCCGATCAGGTGCGCAAGGGCTCCGGCGTGCCCTACATGGCCCACCTGCTCGGCGTCGCGTCGCTCGTCCTCGAGGACGGCGGCGACGAGGACCAGGCGATCGCGGGGCTGCTCCACGACGCGGTGGAGGATCGCGGCGGCCGGCGCCGCCTGAACGACATCCGCGAGCGCTTCGGGATGCGCGTCGCCACCATCGTCGAGGGCTGCAGCGACGCGATCCCCGAGGACGGCGAGCCGAAGGGGGACTGGTGGGGGCGCAAGTGCAGCCACCTCGGGCACCTCGCCGAGACCGACGGCGACCTGCGCGAGCCGCTCCTGCGCGTCTCGATGGCCGACAAGCTCTCGAACCTGCGCGCGACCGTCCGCGACGCCGGCCGCGGCGACCAGCGGTTCTGGATGGTGTTCAAGCACGGCGCGGCCAGCCAGCTCTGGTACTACGGCCGCATGATCGACCTCTTCCACGAGCGGATGCCCTCAAGCTCGATGCTCCCGGAGCTCGACGCGCTCCTCGCCCAGCTGGCCGAGCTCGTCCCGGAAGCCGAGCGCGCGCTGGCAGAGCGCTTCCGCGCGGAGCGCTGCCCGCCGGCCGGCTGAGCGCCGGCTACGTCTCCTGCGCGACCGCGGCGGGCATGGCCGGCTCGCGCGGCGAGAACACGCGCTGGGCGATCGCCGTCGGCACGATGGCGGACAGCACGACGACCGAGATCAGGAGCGAGAACTGGGTCTGGTCGATGATCCCGCTCTGCAGGCCGTAGAGCGACGTGATCGTCCCGAACGTGAGCCCGGTGCTCATGAGCAAGGTCGTGAACGCTGCGTGCGGCGTGGAGCGGCGCGCGAGCGGGTAGACGCCGGCCAGCGTCGGCAGCATCTTCGCGAGGACCAGGAGCCCCAGCACGCTCAGGTTGGCGGCGACGTCGCCGAACGACACGTTCATCCCGCCTTTCAGGAAGAAGAACGGCGTCAGGAACGCGAACGCGACCACCCGCATTCGCTCCTGCTCCTGGCGGTGCTCGGCGTAGTGGGCGCTCATCGCCAGGCCGAGCACGAACGCGGGCAGCGCGGCCTGGCTGTTCGCGCGGCCGCCGAGGTACATGAGGCAGAAGAGGACGGCGAACACGACCTTGACCTCCGGCTCGATGACGCGGTCGCCATAGCGGGAGAAGAACCACGGCGCCATCCGCGGCAGGCCGAAGATGACCGCGAGCGAGACTACGACGAAGGGGATGATCCACACGTTCGGGGTGATGACGAGCACGGACAGCCCGAGGACGGTGAGGATGTCCGTCACGAACGTCGCCGACATGATCCGCTCGCCCACGATCGACCGGTTCAGGCCGGTCTCGACGAGCACGGCGTAGACGACGGCGAGGCTCGTCGTCGAGAGCGCCAGGCCGCCGATCTCGGACTGCTGGCCGCTCCAGCCCGCCACGTACCGGCACGCGGCCATCGCGACGATGAACGGGGCGCCGAAGGACACCGCGCCGATCGACGCGCTCGCGCGCCACTCGCGCCGCAGCTGGGGCACGTCCACCTCGGCGCCGGCCAGGAACGTGAGGACGATGCCGGCGAACGAGCCGATGAACGCCAGCCAGTCCGGCACCGCCACCGTGAACACGTTGCCGACGATCACGCCGCCGGCCAGCTCGAGGAGGGCGACCAAGCGCGAGCCTCATCGCGCGGCGCGCATCATAGAGGATGCGCGGCGAGCGGTCCTAGACGGCCGTGGTGGGCGGAAGCGCCGAGTGGCGCCGCCGCCCGCGCTCGGAGAGCGCGACCAGCAGTGCGACTACGGCGACATTCGCGCCCAGCCAGGCTCCTGCGATCCACACCAGGAACATTCGTCCCCCTTTTCCGTGCGTCACCCCTAGGATGGCGGGCGACTGCGCCATGAGGGGTGAAATTGCGGTGTCGGGGTGGTGAAGATGTGGCGACCGGGCTGCCGTTCGGCGCCCGCGAGATCCTGGAAGCCGCCGGGTGGCCCGGAGCGGCCCTCGACATCGGCTGCGGCAGCGGCCGGCTGACCGTCGAGCTCGGCCGCCGCGGGGCGGCTGCCACCGGCATCGACACGAACGAGCGACAGCTGGCCGCTGCCCGCCGGCGGGCGGCCGAGGCCGGGCTGGAGGTGACCTTCGCGCACGGCGACATGAACGAGCCGCTGGCGTTCGCCGACGGGGCCTTCGGGGCCGTGACGAGCCGGCTTTCGCTGATGATCGCCCGCGACCCGCTCGCGACCCTCCGTGAGGCGGTCCGGGTGACGGCTCCGGGCGGGGCGGTCGTGACTGCCGTCTGGGCCCGGATCGAGGAGAACCCGTGGTTCGGGGAGGCGCGGGCGGCGGCCGCCGAGGCGCTCGGCCCCGAGCGGGCGGCGTTCGCGCGGGCGTTCGGGCGGCTCGGCGACGCCGGCGAGCTCGCCGACCTGCATCGGCAGGCCGGACTGGCCGAAGTCCACGGCCACGTCGTGCGTGACAGCGTGCCCGCCGCCGATCCCGAGGCCCACTGGCGCGAGCTGGTCACCCGGATCGGGCACTACACCCGGCTGGACGCGGCGATCACGCCCGAGGAGCGCACGCGCGTGGCGGAAGCCCTCGCCCGCCGGCTCGCGCCGTTCCACGCCGAGACCGGCCTGCGACTGCCGCGGACGATGGTGATCGTCAGCGCGCGGCGCTGAGGCGGCCCGTCAGGAGATGATGCGCCGCGCCTTGCGGGCGCGGTGGGTCAGGAAGCGCGTCAACCGCTCCCTCCGCGTGCGCTTGCGGCGGGGCCACACGACGACGTCGATCGCCGCGAGCTCGCTGGCGACGCGCTGCCGGAGCGCTGTCAAATCCTCTTTCATCTGCACCTGCTCCACCGCACCTCCATACCACCCGCAAAAGTACCCGATCGGCCGGCCGGCGTCTACACCGGCATTCCCACATTGTGACAGGCCGCCGTCAGCTTCCGGTTAGGGGCAGGTAACGATCTGGAGACATCCTTGTGCACCTTGCCCGTTACACCGGCTTCGCTCGAGCGGGCCGATCGGTTCACGTGATCGCCGGGCTTGCTCCCGGCCGCCGGGGGTGCGACCATGTTCGTGATGGGAGTGACGTACGAGCTGATCGACGCCCCGTATCCGTATCTGTGCGCGGTCTACCGCTGCGTGTGCGGCGGAGTCGAGGTACGCCACGGCGGCGACTCGGCGACACCGCCGGAGCGGTGGGAGCGCAACCCGATCGACGGCCACGAGGAGCAATTCCTGTGCCCCGGCTGCGCGGCGGAGGCCCGCCGGCGCGCCGCCGAGAACGACGCGCCGGACTGAGCACCTCGCTCACGCGGAGTACGAGAAGACAACCGTCACGTCGGCGCTCACCTTCTGTGTGCCGCGCCTGATCGGCACGGCGACCGCCTTGAGGGCGGCGGGCGCGTAGCTCAGCTCGCGCTCGTAGAACGGCTGCTGCTGCGACTCGTCGACCGAGACGACCCCGCTCACGTGCAGGCCGGCGGCCGCGGCCGCCGCGTCGGCCTTCGACCGGGCGTCGGCGATGGCCGAGCGTAGCGCCGCGTCGTAGGCGCGGTGCTGGTTTCCGATCGAGAAGTCGACTCCGTAGTCCGACTGGGCGCCGGTCGCAGCGCCGTCTGCCAGCAGGCGCCCGGCCTTCGACAGGTTCCGCACCGTGACCGTCAGGCTCTGGTCGGCGCTGAAGTCGCCGTTCAGCGGCTGCGCGTCGCCGCTCACGCCGTCGGTGCGCATGTCGCGGCGGGCGACCCCGTCGGAGCGCAGCTTCGCGATCAGGAGGTTCATCGCCCTGCTCGCGGCGGCCTGGGCATCGGCCAGCGTGGCCCCGGTGCCGTGGGTCGAGAACGAGATCGTGCCGCGGTCGGGGTGCATGGTGACGTTGCCGCTGCCGGTGAAGCGCATGTAGGGCTGGAGCACGCCGCCCGGGGTGTGGGCGGCCGGCGCAGCGGGCGCGCGCGACGTGCCGTGCAGGGCCTGGTAGCCGGCGATCGCGAGCACGGCGACGGCGGCGGTCACGATGAGCTGGCGGGGGTCGGTCATGGCGGTCTCCTCGAGCGGATTCGTGGCATTTGCACCGGGTTTGACCACCGTCACCGCCCGCCGGTTCCCGTTGTCCGTCCGACCCCGGTCCTAGCATTTGGGGGAATGGATGAGCGCAAGCATGAGCTGGCGATGGCCATCGACCTTCGCCTGGCCGATCTTTGGGCAGAGATCTTCGAGGTCGACCCGTCCCGGGTCGATCCCGAGCTCCTTGGCTGGTTCCTCCGAGCGGCCTACGGGCAGGGCTACACGGATGCGCTGCGCGAGACCCGCCGGGGGCAGCTCTGCCTCGATCTGGGCTACCGCGTTCCCGATCGCGCCGCGTAGTTCAGCCAGCCTGGTCTGCAAGGGGCCGGTGGTAACCTGATTCGCATGTCCCCGCGTCCGCGCCTGGTCGTCGCACTCGTGGTGGGATCGCTTCTCGCCGTCTTCCTTGCCTACCAGGCGCTCTTCAACTCGGGGACGCTGCTGGTCAGCGTCGCACAGCTCCGCAGCGACGCCGACGGCGCCGCCCAGAAGCAGGTGACCCTGACGGGCACGGTCGTGCGCGCGTCGCGCACCTCCGACCCGATGCGGTTTGTGCTCCGCGACGAGTCGTCGGCGCAGACGGTGGCCGTGTCGTACCGGGGTTCGGTTCCGGACGCCTTCAAGACCTCGCGCCGCGTGATCGTCACCGGCCGGCTCGAGAACGGGGTGTTCGTGGCGCAGCCCGACTCGCTGCTCACGAAGTGCCCGAGCAAGTACTCGTCCGGCGGATCGTAGGAGCGTCGGCCTGACCACCCTCGGCCGCGTCGCTGTCTACCTCGTCTTCGCGCTCGCGGCCTACGCGGCGATCGGGGCGGTGGTGGCCGGGCTGCGCCGCGACCGTCGGGTGATGCGCAGCGTCCAGAACGCGTTCGCGGCCGCGTTCGTGTCGGCGCTGGTGGCGATCGCGGCGCTCGAGTACGGCCTCGTCACGAACGACTACTCGCTGAGCGTCGTCTTCGAGCACACGAGCCGCAACCTGCCGCTGATCTACAAGATGACGTCGCTGTGGGCCAGCCAGGAGGGCTCGCTGCTCCTGTGGCTGACCGTCCTGACGGGCGCGGCCGGGATCGTCATGTACCAGAACCGGCACCGCAACCGCGAGCTGGTGCCCTGGGTGGCGGCCGTGCTGGGCGGGATCGCCGTCTTCTTCGCCGGCCTGGCGGCGTTCGTCTCCTCGCCGTTCGCCCACGTGCCCGGCGCGGTGCCGACCGACGGGTCGGGGCTCGATCCGTCCCTCCAGAACCCGTACATGGCGGCCCACCCGCCGATGCTCTATCTCGGCTACGTGTCGATGGCCGTGCCGTTCGCCTTCGCGATGGCGGCGCTGATCACGCGCCGGACGGACGCCCGCTGGCTGGTCTCGGTGCGGCGCTGGACGCTCGTCTCGTGGACGGCGCTCGGGATCGGCATGCTGCTCGGCGCCCACTGGGCCTATGTCGAGATCGGTTGGGGCGGCTACTGGGCCTGGGATCCGGTCGAGAGCGCCGCGCTGATGCCGTGGCTGGCCGCCACCGCGTTCCTGCACTCGGTGATGGTGCAGGAGAAGAAGGGGATGCTGAAGGTCTGGAACATGGTGCTCGTGATCACCGCGTTCTCGCTCTGCATCTTCGGCGACTTCCTGACGCGGAGCGGCGTCGTCCAGTCGGTGCACTCGTTCGTCCAGTCGGCGGTCGGGCCGTGGCTGCTCGGGTTCCTCGCATTGGTGCTCGCGGCCTCGATCAGCCTCCTGATCGTGCGCCTGCCGACGCTGCGGGCCGACCACAAGCTCGAGTCGGTCGTGTCGCGCGAGGCGACGTTCCTCTTCAACAACCTGCTCCTGCTGGCGCTCGCCTTTGCCGTCCTCTGGGGGGTCGTGTTCCCGATCCTGAGCGAGGCCGCCCGCGGCGTGCGGGCGACGGTCGCGACGCCCTACTACGACTTCTTCCTCGTCATCTTCGGCCTGCCGCTGCTGGCCCTGACCGGGATCGGGCCGCTGATCGCGTGGCGGCGGGCCTCGCCGGGAAGCCTCTGGCGCACCTTCCGCTGGCCGGTGATCTCGGGTCTGGCCGGCGGGGCCTTCCTGGCCCTGCTCGGGCTCGGGTCGAGCCCGGCGGGCCTGACGGCGCTCTCGCTGTGCGTGTTCGTCACCGTGACGATCGGCATGGAGTTCGCCCGCGGGACGGCGGCTCGGCGGGCGATCGCCGGCGGGTCGTGGCCGCGGGCGTTGCGCGATCTCGTGAACCGCAACCGCCGCCGCTACGGCGGCTACGTCGTCCATCTCGCCATCGTGCTGCTGGTCGTGGGCGTCACCGCCTCGAGCGCCTACTCGTCGGTCGACGAGGCCAACCTCGGCGTCGGCCAGTCGATGCGGATCGACGGCTACACGCTCCGGAACACCGGGCTCTTCCAGCGCAGGGGGCCGAACTACCGGCTCGAGTACGTGCGGTTGCAGGTCTACAAGGGCGGCAAGCCGGACGGGATCCTCGAGCCCGGCCTGCGCCAGTACGACACCGGCCAGGTCGGGAACGAGGTCGACATCCGCTCGAGCCTGCTCACGGGCACCGACCTGTACTCGATCCTACAGGCGCCCGACCGCAACGGCTCGGGCGTGTCGGTGAAGGTGCTCGTGAACCCGGCGGTCGGCCTGGTCTGGCTGGCGGGCGTGGTGTTCGCGCTCGGCGCGCTGATCACGATCTGGCCCGATCCCCGGGAGGCCCGCCAGCTGGCCCGCCGCTACGGGGAGCTGCTCGCCCGCAGCGAAGCATGAGCACCGCGGCACTGGTCGTGGCGGTGGCCCTCCTGGTCACCGGCGCGGTGCTGTTCGTGGCGTGGCCCCTCGCCTCGCCCGACGCGGGGCCGCCGGAGCAGGTGCTGAGCGACCGCGACCGGCGCGTGCTCGAGCTGCGCGAGCGCCGCGACGAGGCCTACCAGGGCCTGCACGACCTGGAGCAGGAGCTCCACACGGGCAAGATCACGCCGGCGGACTACGAGCTCGAGCGCGGTCGCCTGCGAGCCGAGGCGGCCGCGGCGCTCCGCGAGCTCGACGGGCTTTCCGAGCCTGATCCGCTACGCTAGTCGGACTGCGCGAGGAGGATAAATGGCCGGTTTGATGTCTCGATTCACGACGCTCTTCAAGGTCAAGGCGAACAAGGCGCTCGACCGGGCCGAGGATCCCGGCGAGACGCTCGACTACAGCTATCAGAAGCAGCTCGAGATGCTGCAGAAGGTGAAGCGCGGCGTTGCCGACGTGGTCACGTCGAAGAAGCGGCTGCAGCTTCAGACCGCGAAGCTCGAGGAGAGCATCGTCAAGCTCGACGGCCAGGCCCGCCAGGCGCTCGCGGCGAACCGCGAGGACCTCGCCCGCACGGCCCTCGAGCGAAAGACGCTCATCCAGGGCCAGCTGCAGGGTCTCGATTCCCAGATCGCCCAGCTCGAGCAGCAGCAGCAGACGCTGATCGACCAGGAGCGGCGGCTCTCGGCGAAGGTCGAGTCCTTCCGGACGCAGAAGGAGGTCGTGAAGGCCCAGTACTCCGCCGCCGAGGCGCAGGTGCGCATCGGCGAGGCGACGACCGGGCTCGGCGAGGAGATGTCGGACGTGGGCCTCGCGCTCACCCGCGCGCAGGACAAGACCGAGCAGATGCAGGCCCGCGCGGCCGCCGTCAACGAGCTCGTGGAAACGGGCGCCATCGACGACCTGACCCAGCCGGCCGGCTCCGACCTCGACCAGCAGATCGCGGCGCTCACCGCCGGCAACCAGGTCGACGCCGAGCTGGCGAAGATGAAGGCCGAGCTGGGCACGGGCGGCGGGGCGGCCGGAGAGCTCGCCACGGGCACGCCCGCCGAGTCCGCGCCGGCCGAGGCAGCTCCCGCGGAGGAGCCGAAGTCATGATCGTGCGCATCCTGGGCGAGGGCCAGTTCCAGCTGGACGACGCCCTGCTCGGCCGCCTGAACGAGCTCGACAACGCTGTCGCCGCGGCCGTCGCGGCCGGCGACGCGAACGGGTTCAGCCGGGCGTTCGGCGAGCTGATCGGGATGGTGGAGGGCGAGGGCAAGCCGGTGCCGGACGAACAGCTGGTCACGTCCGACCACGTGCTCCCGCACGCCGACACGACGCTGGAGGAGGCCCGCGAGGCCTTCGCCGGCGAGGGCGCAATCCCCGGCTGACAATCGGGGTCAGACCCCGAACGCCGGCCGTTGCAGTTCCGTTGGAGTTCCGTTCGGGGTCAGACCCCGATTGGCGAGTTGCCGTAGCCCTCGTCCGCGAGGGTGACGGCGCAGAGCACCATGACGAGGGCAGCGAGCGGCGCGCCCGCTCGCGGCCGGAATCGGGCGATCGCCGTCGTGAGGGCGGCGAGGACGACCAGCACCGCGATGCGGCCTCCCGGGTAGTGGTCGGCGATCCGGTCGTTCGTGTTCAGGTAGTACGTGTCGGGCGAGCAGTAGCGAGCAGCACGCGAGCGATCGTACTCCGCGCACCGAGGTGCCTGGCACCGCGCGAGGCGGCGCCAGGCACCGGGATCGCTACCGCGCCAGCCGGTGGGATGCGCGGATGATCGCCTCGGCCCGGGCGATCCACGCCCGCGCCTGGGAGGCGCCGACCGGGTCGCCGTTGAACGTGGCGGCGTCGAGCGCCGGCGCGATCTCGTCGGCCAGCGTGTTTCGCCGCACGGTGAGGGCGGCGATGCGGGTCTCGATGCGGGCGTAGACCGCGTCCGAGCCCTCGATCGCCGTCGTCGAGGCGGCGATGCCGTTGCGGCCGACGACGCCGAACGGCGCGTCGATCTGCTTGAGGACGGCGCCCAGCCGCGCGGCCAGGGCCGTGTGGGTGCGCAGGCCGGCGGGCAGGGCCGCCTTCGTCAGCACCGGAATGATCGCCCGGCCGTCGTGGCCGTAGTCGTCCTGCAGGCCGGTCAGCGCGAGCATCGTCGGCCGCAGGTCGGTGTGGTCGGTCCACGGCCTCTGCGTTTCACCGAGATGGCGGACGCCCGGCCCGACCATCCCGATCCAGGTGTTCGCGACCTCCGGCACGAGGCCGCCGTGGTTCCAGGCGAACCCGGGCTGCACCTGTGAGCACGGGCTGGCGGTGGTGCAGGTCGTCCCGCCGGCATAGCCGAACATGTCCGGGTCGAGGAAGCTGATGAACGTCGGCGTCCGCAGCGGGTCGCCGGTCACCATGTGCAGGAGGCGCATGCCGACCGGGTCGATCATCTGCCGGCTCACGGCGACGTCGTGCCCCACGTACGGGTTGGCCGCCTTCAGTGCCGCGACGTCGTGCTCGAACGTGCGCGTGACGGCGGCGTCGCGGGCCGGGTCGCCGGTCAGGTAGAAGGCCGGCGCCATGTCGCTGTGGACGTCGAACGGCGTCGTGTCGTTGCGCTGCGTGGCAAGGAGGCCGCGCAGGTTCACGTTCACCTCGCCGACCGCGTTGCTCGGACAGGTCGCCGTCGTCGCGCTCGGGCAGGTCACGTGCGAGTACTGGCACGCGGTCGTGACGCCGTTGCAGGAGGGGTTCGACGGCGGGCCGCCGGCGAAGTGGTCGCCCTCCTCGACGGTGACCACGAACAGCGTGTTCGAGCGGGTGATGCCGTCCGCCTGGAGGCGGGCGAAGAAGCGCGCGAACGCCTGGTCGTAGTCGTGGAGCTGGCTCACGTAGCCGGCCTCACCCGGGCCGAACGGGCCCGTGTCGACCCCGGTCGAGTGGTTGTCGTGCGCGTCGGACAGGTACGCGTAGGTGACGGGGATGCCGTGCTCCTGCATCGCCGCGACGTAGGCGAGCGAGACGTCCGGCGTCATCCCGTCGAAGCCGGGGAAGCCGACGTTGCCGTTCGTGTCCTCGATCGTCTTGCCGCTCAGCGTCTGCATCGGCCCGCTCGGGCTGATCACCGGCGCGACGTACTTGTTGCCGAAGAGGCCGTCGAAGCCGGTGTAGCCGCCCGGCTCGTCCGGCAGCAGGTCGGGCCGCGCGTTGGCCGAGTTGGTGCAGACCGCCGAACCCTGCGCGCAGTGGACGGCGATACCGACGAAGTCGGCTGCCGCCTTGGCCGGATCGGCCGCGGCCTCCTGGGCCTCGGGAGAGTTGGGGCCGAAGACCTTCGGCACGTCCGGGCCCGTGTTCTCGAGCTCGACGTTGGCGAGGCCGGCCGCGCCGAAGTCGCAGCCTGCGCGGGTGTAGGGCACCCACGGCGCCGGCGCCTGCTTGCCCGTGTCCGTGATCATGTTCGGCGCGGTGTCCGAGGGCGTCGAGGTGGTCGGGTCGAAGATGCCGTCCGTCCAGTACGCGAACGAGACGCCCGTGCCGGTGGTGCCGTCGGGGTGGAAGTATCTGAAGCTGTTCGCGACCGCCTGGCCGTGGCGGTCGGGATACACGCCCGTCAGCGACGTCAGGATCCCGTTCGCCGTGTGCGAGATGAGCTGCGTGTGGTCGTTCGCGAGCAGCGTGCCGTTCCCGCGCAGGAAGTTCAGCAGGTGCGGCATCTGCTCGAGGTCGGACGGCACGCCCGCACGGTCGCGGCGCAGGTGCGTGTTGTCGAACTGCAGGTAGATCACGTGCTTGATCGGACTCGACCCGCCCGCGCACGGCATCGCGCCCAGGCCGCCGGGCACCGCCAGCGGCGAGAGCGTCGTGTCGGCGACCGGCGTCGCCGCGGCCGGTGCAGCGGCGGCCGGTGCGGACCGCCCGTGGCTTGTGTGCGGCGTCGCGCCGACGGCGGTTGCCCCGCCGATGGTCAGCGCAGTCGCTGCCATGAGCGCGGTCACGAACGTCCTCAAGACCATTCTGCCCACCCCCAAAGTGGCTTGGAGAAACCCGTTACGCCAGCGTACCTTCCCACCCGTGATCGGGCGGAAACGACTCGGTGCGCATCCGGTTACCGCTGCCCAAAAACGGCAAGCCTCCCGGGCCGGTGACCCTCTCACCGGCCCGGGGAGACGTTGCGGTGCGCTCGGCGGCGGACGTTGCCTGGGCGTGGCGCGTCCCGAGCCGCAAATGTGGCGCGACCGTTTGGCGTGTGCTGCCGCGGGCAAGGGTAACGGGGAGGCGTTATGGACGGGTATTGATCCCGTAAGGGATTCGGGCGGCTAGCGGAGTCAGCCGTCGGCGCTCTGCGGCATGGCCGGCGACGGGCGTCACCAATCGGTGTCGGGGTGTCACGAAACTGTCCGGAATCTGCAAATGACACATGCAAACACCGCCAACCGCCCGACCCGCAGCACCCCCGGCCCGATCGCGCCGTTCAGCCGCCGTCCGGTAGCAGGCGCTCCAGGCCCAGCCCGCTCGTGAACAGGTGTTCCCGGCGGTCGGAGAGCAGGCGCGCCGTCCAGTCGACCGACCCGCCGTCCGCGAGCTCGAGCGGCTCCCCATCGGTGACTCCATCGATGTCGAGCTGCAACCCGTCGTAGTAGCCGACAGCATGCGTCCGGGTGAGGTCGATGAGGAGCTCGCCGTCGAGCTCGGCGACCACGGGCGCGAGCGCCTCGGCTGCGACTTCCAGGCGGCGTAGGCGGCGGCCCAGCCGGCGGGCGATGTCGGCGGGGAGCGCCTCACGAGGCGCCGAGACGTCGGCCGTGACAGTCGCACCGGCCTCCATCGCAGCTGTGTGCACCACCGTGTCGGAGATGCGCACCACGGCCCGCCTCACCGATGCGCCGAGATCACGCGCAGCCGCCACGATCGCGAGATATGAGCGTACGTGCTCGACGAGCGCGTCGACCTCAGACGTGTGGTCGGAGCGCGTCCGGGTGGCGGTGACCATCGCGAACAGGAGAAAGTGCTGGAGCGCAGGCGGAGCGAAGGGCTGCTGCCGGAGCACGCGGTGTGCCGCGCATACGCGCACGACATCCACGCCGTCTCGCCTTCGTCGGGCTGCTTCGAGGGCCAGAGGAACGGTCGGATCCGCGACGAGCTCCGTGCCGCGGACGGTCGCGAGCACGTTGTTCTGGTGAACCCCCGCCAGCTGCGAGTTCAACCCGAGCGGCTCGACGGGCGACAGCTCGATGGCGTCGTACGCCGGTGTGGCATCCAGGGCCGCAACCACCAGGCGTTCGAGCGAACGTGGATCGGCGCGGCTGGGTGTCACGTTCCTGTCCCGCTCGTGTTGTGCCCTCAACGCAGGCAGACCGCGATTCGCCGCTCGCATCCGAGCCAGCTCGAGGAACAGGGCCTGGAGGTCGCTCGGTGTGACGCGTTCAGAGAGGCGCTCGAGAAGGTCCGGCATGCCGGCTTCGCGGCACACCCTCCGAAGAACCGGGCTCTCCATCGGGCGACCCTACAAGGCCGTGGCGCGGACGGCGCTCAGACCGGGGCGTCCCACAGGGGGTACCAGCGCTCCAGCTCGGCCTCGATGGGGAGCTCTTGTTCGAGCTTGCCCTGGAGCTGAAGCTCGCGCTCGGAGTCGCGCTTGTGGTTCGCGACCGGGACGAACGGATAGAAGGCGCCGCGCTTGAAGTTGTAGATAAAGCGGACGTGGCCGGGCTCGAAGCCGAAGACGGCGCAGAGGAGCTGCTCGCCGAAGCCGTCGTCGGTCATCGACTGGGCGGCGACGTGGATCGTAGTGACGAGATCCTCGAAGTCGTCGTCGGTCAGCTTCAGCCACTCGTAGCCGAACTCGTCCACCGAGCGATCCATCTGGGTGCCCTCGTCGCGGAACGCGAGCTTCACCATGTCCTCGATGTCGGCGCCGCTCTCGCGGAAGCGGGCGGAGGCCATCGGCTTGAAGCAGATCGCGGCGGTCTTCGACGGCTTCAGCCCGAGGCTCGTGTCGAGCGTGATCTGGGCGGTGGAGATGGCGAAGAGCCGCTCGAGCGTCGGCTTCGCGACCTTGGTGCGCCCCAGCAGTCCGTCCAGGAATCCCATGCGGCGCGGGCTAGAGCGTCTCGAGCTGGCGCTCGAGCTGGCGCAGCTGCTCCAGCCGGGCCTCGAGCGGCGGATGGTCGGAGACGAGCGTCGAGAGGCCGCTCTTCAGACCCGCGGGGATGATGAAGAACTGGTTCAGGCCCTCGGCCATGCGCATGTCCTTCTGCGGGATGCGACTCATCGCGCCGGAGATCTTGACGAGCGCGGAGGCGAGGCTCGACGGCGACTTGGTGAGGATGGCCGCGCCGCGGTCGGCGGCGAACTCGCGGTAGCGCGAGAGCGCCCGGATGAGGAAGAAGGAGATCGCGTAGACGACCACCGAGACCAGCAGGACGAGCATGAACGACGCCCCCGAGTTGTTGCGGTCGTCGCGCCCGCCGCCGAAGCCGCCGCCGAACATCCCGCCGAAGTAGAAGCCCCAGCGGGTGATGAACCCGGCCACCATGGCGAAGAAGCTCGCGAGCGTCATCACGGCCACGTCGCGGTGGGCGACGTGCGAGAGCTCGTGCGCGAGCACGCCCTCGAGCTCGTGCGGCTCGAGCCGGTCGAGCAGGCCCTGGGTGACGGCGACGGCCGCGTGCCTGGGGCTGCGGCCGGTCGCGAAGGCGTTCGGCATGTCGGTCGGGCAGATCGCGATCCGCGGCATCGGCAGCCCCGCGGTCAGGCACAGCCGCTGCACGATCGCGTGCAGCTCGGGCGCCTGGCTCTCGTCGACGATCCGCGCCCCGGCCGCGGCGAGCGCGATCTTGTCGGACGTCCAGTACTGGACCACGAGCAGACCGCCGGCGAGCACGATCACCACCGGGAGCGCCATGCCGACGCCCTGCAGGAGGACGACGAAGAAGATGACGTAGACCAGCCCGAGCAGGAACACGGTGCCCGTCATGCGGGCGAGCAGGCCCCTGTCGCGATCGAGCGTTTGCCGTCTACGAGCCATGGCCGAAGTGTATCCGTCCCGCCTGAGCGCTTCCTGAGACCTCAGGCCAGGAAGCGGATGTCGGGCAGGTTGCGGAAGCGCTGGTGATGCGCCAGGCCGTAGCCCACGCAGAAGCGCTCGGCGGCGGTGAACCCGACATACGAGACGTTCAGCTCGACCAGGCGCCGGTGGGGCCGGTCGAGCAGCGTGCAGATGCGCACCGACTCGGGCGAGCGGGCGCGGAGCACGCGCATCAGGTTGTGCATCGTGAGGCCGGTGTCGATCACGTCCTCCACAACGACGACGTGCTCCCCGCGGACGGGGTGGTCGAGATCCTTCAGCAGCCGGATGCGGCCGCTGCGGCGGTCGGCGCCGGAGTAGGCCGAGAGCGCCATCGTGTCGAGCCGGTGGGGGACGGTGAGCGACCGCGACAGCTCGGCCGCGAACACGGCCGCGCCCTTCAGCACGGCCACGAGCACGAGCGGGCGGCCGCGGTGGTCGCGGTCGATGGCCGCCGCGATCTCGGCGACGCGGGCCGCTAGCAGCTCCGCCGGGAGGTACACCTCGCCGGGCGCGGGGGCCGCCGCGCGCTCGGCGGTCGCCGTCATGCCGGCCGTGCCAGGTCGTAGCGGTCGGCGAGCGCCTCGATGTCGCGCCGGTACAGCATCTTGATGCGCACGTCGGGATATAGCTCGCGCAGCATCCGCATCTTGCGGTTCTTCTTCGTCACGAGCGACTGCTTCATCGTCGTGACCTCGATGTAGAGATCCTGGTCGGGCAGGTAGAAGTCCGGGGTGAAGGCGACGCGCACCTCGCCGCCCGGACCCGCCTCGAGCACGAACGTATGTGGCTCGTACTGCCAGGCGATGCCATGAAAGTCGAGCATGCGACTGAGGTCGCGCTCGGTGTCGTTGGCGAAGCGTGGTGGCATCCGGCCGCTCCAGACTACTGACCGGGTCGGATGGCGCCGGGCTGGAGCGGCACCCGCCTGGTCGGTACGATGCGGCTCCCATGGCCGAGGTCCGCCCGTTCGTCATCGCGCACCTGTCCGACCTGCACTGCGGCTCGCCGTACTTCGTCGAGAACCTGCTCCAGCGGGCGATCATGGAGATCAACGCGCTCGAGCCCGACGTGGTCGTCTGCTCCGGCGACCTGACGACGTTCGGCTACAAGCAGGAGTACCGCCAGGCGCGCGAGTACCTGAGCCGGCTGGAGTGTCCCGACGTGATCACCGTGCCGGGGAACCACGACTCCCGCAACGTCGGCCACGTCCACTTCGAGGAGTTGATCGGGCCGCGTTCGTCGGTGCTGCACAAGGCCGGGCTCACCTTCGTCGCGGTCGACTCCTCGGAGCCGGATCTCGACAACGGCACGGTTGGCCGCGGCCGCTACCCGTGGATCGAGGAGCAGTTCGAGCCGCCGGCCGACTTCCGCGTCTTCGTGTTGCACCACCATCTGCTTCCGATCCCCGGTACCGGACGGGAGCGCAACGTCGTCCATGACGCCGGCGACACGCTCGAGGTGCTCCAGCGCGCAAACGTGAACCTGGTGCTGTCCGGCCACAAGCACGTGCCGTACGCGTGGCGCCTGGAGGATCTCTTCGTCGTGAACGCCGGGACGGTCTCGTCGCTGCGCCTGCGCGGCCATACCCGGCCCTGCTACAACATCATCGAGGTGGGCCCGGCGGAGGTCGGCGTCTACCGCAAGTACCCGTTCCACGGCCGTGAGCGCCTGATCCGCTTCTCGCCGCAGACCGCGGAGTACGAGAAGCAGTCGCCGCCGCCACACGAGACCGCAGCGGGGCGGAAGTGACCGAGCGCGCGCTGGCGCTCGTCGACGGCGAGCACTACCCGCCGGTCGTGCGGGCGGCGATCGCCGCGGCCGGGCGTGACGACCAGGTCGTGGCGGCGCTGCTCCTGGGCGGCACCGAGAAGCTGCGCGGCGCGCCCGACTACGGAGTGCCGCTCGAGGATGCCGGCCGCGACACCGCCGCCGGCATGCTGGCGGCGGCCCGCAAGCACGCCGCCGGCCGCATCGTCGACCTCTCCGACGAGCCGGTACTGAGCGAGCGCGAGCGCTTCCGGCTCGTCAGCCATGCCCTCGCGGCGGGGCTCTCCTACCACGGCGCGGACTTCGAGTTCCGGCCGCCGCCGCGACACCCCGCGGGCGTGCCCGCCATCGCCGTCATCGGCACCGGGAAGCGGATCGGGAAGACGGCGGTCTGCGGACACCTGGCGCGGCTGCTGGGCGAGCGGCACCGCGTCGTCCTGGTCGCGATGGGCCGGGGCGGCCCGGAGCAGCCCGAGCTCGTGGACGGCGCCGAGCCGCCCACGCTCGCCCACCTGCTGGAGCGCTCCCGGGCCGGCCAGCACGCCGCCTCGGACTTCCTCGAGGATGCCGCGCTCGCCCGCGTGACCACCGTCGGCGCGCGCCGCTGCGGCAGCGGCCTGGCCGGGACGCCGTTCCTCTCGAACGTCGAGGAGGCGGTCGTCCTCGCCCGGGAGCGCGACCCCGAGCTGCTGCTCCTCGAGGGCTCCGGCGCGGCGGTCCCGCCGGTCGCGGCCGACCGCACGCTGCTCGTCACCTCGGCCGCCCGGCCGGCCGCCGACCTCGAGATAGGCCTCGGCCCGTTCCGGGTGCTGGTGTCCGACGTGGTCGTGATGACGATGTGCGAGGCCCCACTCGCCGAGTCGCGCCAGGTCGAGTCCGTCCGCGCCGCGGTGCTCGCCTCCCGGCCCGACGCCACCATCATCGCCACCGTGCTCCGGCCGTATCCGAACGAGCCGATCGAGGGCGAACGGGTCGCGCTGTTCACGACGGCCGGCGCGGCCATCCACGACCGGCTGGCGGGGTTCCTGCGGGACGACCACGGCGCCGACGTGAGCGCCGTCGTCGGGTCGTTGAGCGACCGCACGGCCCTCGCCGCCGACCTCGACTCGCCCGGCGTGCGCGCCGCCGACACGTACCTGATCGAGATCAAGGCGGCCGCGATCGACGTCGTCGCCGAGGCCGCGCAGGAGCGGGGCGCGCGAGTCGTGTTCTGCGACAACCGGCCGCGGTCGATCGCGGGCGAGCCCGACCTGGATGCGGTGGCGCTCGACCTGGCCGCCGGGGTGGTGGCGGTCGGTGCCTAGGCTGCCCCGCCGGCCCGCCTGGCTGCGGCGCGAGCCCGACGTCGCCGTCCCGCCCCCGCCCGCGGCCGGGCGGGAGCCGCGGATCCTGGCGACGCGCGGCGCGCCGATGCCGTTCTCGAAGGGGCGCATGGCCCAGGCGCTCGTGCTGGCCGGCGCCGACCCGGAGCGGGCGTACCAGATCGCCATGCGCATTGAGCGCGAGGTGAAGGCCACCGCCGCCGACGAGATCCCGATCGACCAACTCCACGCGATGGTCGAGGACCTGCTCGCTCGCGAGGAGGGGCCGGACCTCGTCTCGCGCTATCACGGCTGGCGCGAGGTCCTGCGGCTCGACCGGCCGCTGATGCTGCTGATCGGCGGCGCGACGGGGACGGGCAAGAGCACGCTCGCGACCGAGATCGCCTACCGGCTCGGCATCAGCCGGATCACGTCGACCGACGTCATCCGCCAGGCGATGCGCGCGTTCTTCGCCGAGGAGCTCATGCCCGAGCTGCACTACTCGTCGTTCGACGCGGCCGAGGGCCTGAAGATCCCGCTGCCCGACCCGGACGACGAGGACCGCGCCCTGTACGGGTTCATCCAACAGGCCGGCCAGGTCGCCGTGGGCGCGAACGCGGTCGTCGAGCGGGCGGTGCTCGAGGGGCTCTCGACGGTGGTCGAGGGCGTCCACGTCGTGCCCGGCCTCGTCACCGCCGACAAGCACGCGGGCGCAGTCGTCGTCCAGGTGATGCTGGCGGTCTCCGACGAGGAGGTGCACCAGGCCCACTTCTTCGGGCGCGGCACCGACTCGGGCGGCCTGCGCGCGATGGACCGCTACCTGAAGCGGTTCGGCGAGATCCGCCGCATCCAGGAGTACCTGGTGGCGCGGGCCGAGAAGCAGGGCTGGCCGGTCGTCGAGGCGGCCGACCCGGCCCAGGCGCTGCTGGCGGTGATGGATCTCATCCTCGAGCGCGCCACCGCCCGCGCCGCGGCGGTACCCTGAGAGATATGGCGTCGACGGAGCGGGGGGCCGAGCCGAAGGCTGAGGCTCGCGATGCGGGAGTCGCGGCGCGCTGCCAGTGCACCGACCTCGCGGCGGTGACCGAGCGCAGCGCCCTCGCGGCGGGCCGCCTGCTCGGCCGCGGCGACCCCGACATGGCCGACCGGGCCGCCTCGGTGGCGATGCGGGAGGCGCTCGACGCCGTGCCGATCTCCGGCACGCTCGTCATCGGCCGCGACAACGAGGCGCATGCGCTGCACGAGGGGTCCGAGCTCGGCTCCGGCGGCCGCCGCCTCGACCTCGCCTGCGACCCGGTCGGCAACGGCACCGCCGTCGCCGGCGGCCGCCCCGGCGCGCTCTCGATTCTGGCCGCGAGCGACCCCGGCGGCCTCATGCAGGTGCCGCGCATGTACATGCGGAAGATGGCCGTCGGACCGGTCGCGAAGGGCCGGATCGACCTGCGCCAGCCCGTGCGCGAGAACCTGGAGGCGATCGCCGACGCGTTCGGCCGCCGGGTCGCCGACGTCACCGCCATCGTCCTCGACCGCACCCGCCACGACGACCTCGTCGCCGAGATCCGCGAGGCCGGCGCCCGCATCAAGCTGATCGCCGACGGCGACATCATGGCCTCGATCAGCGCGGCCATCCGCGGAACCAACGACCACCTCGCGATCGGCATCGGCGGCGCGCCGGAGGGCATCATCGCCGCGGCCGCGCTGCGCTGCCTGGGCGGCGAGATCCAGGGCCAGCTGTGGCCGATGAGCCGCACCGAGATCAACCGCGCCGCCGACGACGGGATCGACGACGTCAGCCGCATCTTCGGCATCGACGACTTCGTCCGCGGCGACCAGACCGTCGTCGCGACGGGGATCTCCGGCAGCGACCTGCTGCGCGGCGTGCGCTACATGGCCGACGGCGCCCGGACGCAGTCGCTCGTTCTGTGCTCGCGCTGCAACCGCGTCCGCTTCATCGACTCGATCCACCTCTTCTCGGCCGACCGGCATGAGGAGATACGCCTCTAACGTGGGGGAACCCTGAGTTCCCCGCTGCGGCGGGCCCGGTCCTCCATAACGGCAGGGACGGGCGTCGCTCGCGGGGAGTCTCGACCGGCGCCCATCGCGGCCCTCCGCCGCCTCTCGCGGTAGGCTCACGGCCGTGAACGCCGAGCCGCTCCTCTACGAGCTGCACGACCGCGCCCGCGACGCCGGCCTGGAGGGCTACCGGCGCATGTCGAAGACCGCGCTGCTCAAGGCGCTCGACGGGGTCGAGCCGGGCCCGACGGTCGTCGAGTCTTCGGGGCGCGGCGGCCTCGGGCTGGTCACGTTCCGGGGCGGCCGCGAGAACGCGCTCGCGCTGGAGACCCTGGAGGGGCTGGCCGACGCCGCCGAGGCGCTCGCCGCCGATCCGGAGGTGCGAGTCGTCGGCATCGTCGGCGGCGGCTCGCGGATCTTCTCCGCCGGAGCCGATCTCAAGGCGCTCCAGGGCCTGCCCGGCGCGGAGGTCGGCGGCCGCGGTGCCGCCGCGCTCGAGCGGATCGAGGCGCTCGCCGTGCCCACCGTCGCGCTGCTGAACGGCCACGTCGTGGGCGGCGGCATCGATCTGTGCCTGGCCTGCGACTGGCGGGTGGCCGTCGAGGGGGCCAAGCTGCGCTTCATCCACAACGAGCTCGGCTACACGCCGCCGTGGGGCGCCGCGCTGCGCCTCGGCGCGCTGATCGGCCGCGGCGCAGCCCTACGGCTGTTCGCGACCTGCGAGCTCGTCTCCTCGCAGGAGGCGCGCTCGATCGGCATCGTCGATGAGGTGGTCGCGCCGCACAAGCTGCTCTCCCGGGCCGAGTCGCTGGCAGTGCGGGTGGGGAGGTCCGACCGCGAGGCGCTCGCCGGGACGAAACGGCTGCTGCGCCCGGACGTCACCATGGACGAACACACCGCCGCCTTCGCCGCGCTCTGGGACGCCCGTCCCGCTACCCTTCCCGCATGAGCCTGACCAGTCAAGACGTCCTCGAGGCCCTGCGGGTTGTCGAGGATCCCGAGCTCGGCATGGACGTCGTCGATCTCGGCCTCGTCTACGAGGTGAAGGTCGAGGGCGACGCGGTCTCCGTCATCTACTCGCTGACCTCGATGGGATGCCCGGCCGGGGCGCAGATCGAGCAGGACATCAAGGACGTCGTCGCCAGCATGGAGGGCGTGGGCGAGGTCACGACCGAGCTCACCTTCACGCCGCCGTGGACGCCGGACAAGATGTCCGACGACGCCAAGTTCGTCCTCGGCTTTTAACCGTGGGGGAGCCCCATGGTTCCCCCACGAGCCACCTCCTTGGGTCATCGCGGAACGCTGCTGGCGCTCCGGCGACCTCCCACCGGGGACCGACAACCGGTTCCTACCGCCTCACAGCACGACCGACCCAGCGGCCCCACGGCGCCGCCGGATCGATGATCGCGGCCGCCGCGAAGATCTTGGCGATGTCGCCGAGCACGAACGGCCACAGGCCGTAGTGGAGCGTCGACACGCCGGCGCCCGTCCACGGCGTGGGGATGGCCTGGTGCAGCCAGACGAGGCCGGTCGCGTACAGGACGACGCTTCCGAGCAGCATCGCGGGGACGGTCACGTAGAAGCTGCGCCCGTAGCGCTCGCAGACCAGGCCGACGACGAACGCGGCCAGCGGGTAGCCCCAGAGGTAGCCGCCGCTCGCGTGCAGCGGGTTGGCCTGGGTGAGCCAGCCGAGGCCGCCGTCCGCGTTCGCGAACACCGGCATCCCCACGGCGCCGACGCCGAGGTAGAGCAGCTGCGAGGCGGCGCCGCGGCGGGCGCCGAGGAGCGCGCCCGAGCCGAGCACGGCGAAGGTCTGCAGCGTCGTCGGAACCGGGTAGCCGAACGAGATCTGCGCACAGATGGCCGTGATCGCGGCCGCCCCGACCACGAGCCCCACGTTCTCCCACAGGCGCTCGGCCGTCGCAGTTTGGGTTCGACCGTACATGCTGCTGCCTCCCGGCTCGGATCCGAAGTGACCGCCGTTGGACGCGCGAGGGGCGCGGTGGGTTGCGCGGCCACATAGAGTGAACGGCGTGGACGCAGGCGAGCTTACCCGAGTGCTGCTCGCCGGGGCGGCCGAGGTGGGCATCGACGCCTGCGGCGTGTGCGCCGCCGAGCCCTACGCCGAGACCGAGCGGCTGATCGGCGAGCGCCGTGCCGCCGGCCTGTTCGCCGACATGGGGTTCACGATCCGCCGCCCCGACCGGTCGTGCCACCCCGAGGGCCTGCTGCGAGACGCCCGCTCGGTGGTCGTCGCCGCCCGCAGCTACGCCCGTCCCGAGCCGGCCAAGCCGAACGACGAGCCTCGCGGGCGGATGCCGCGCTACACCCGCCGGGACGAGTACGCCGCGTTGCGCGAGTCGCTGAAAGCACTGGGCGTACGCCTGCAGGAGCTCCGGCCGCGGACGCGCTTCGCCGTCTACGTCGACTCCAACCACCATGTCGACCGCGAGGCGGCGGCCCGGGCCGGGATCGCGGTCTACGGCAAGAACACGCTCGCCATCACCCGCCGGCATGGCTCGTGGGTCGTGCTCGGCGTGCTCGTGACCGACGCGGAGCTCGCGCCGACCCATATCGCGGAGGACGGTCCCGCCTGGGACGCGTGCGGGTCGTGCCGGGCCTGCATCGAGGCCTGCCCGACCGGCGCGATCATCGATGAGGGCGTGCTGGACGCCCGCCGCTGCCTCTCGTGGCTCTCGCAGTCGAGGCTGCCCGAGCTGCCCCATGCGGCGGCCTTCGGCGACCGCGTCTACGGCTGCGACATCTGCCAGGACGTGTGCCCCTGGAACACCGGCGCCGAGCGGCGCGCGGCCGACCACGAGCCGGACGACGTCGACGCCGCCTTCCCGCCTCTGCGCGAGTGGCTCGATGCCGACCCGGAGGCCCTCGCGACTCGCTACCGGCGCCTCTACATCCCCGACCGCGACGGCCGCCACCTGCAGCGAAACGCCCGCGTCGCGCTCGCGAACGTCACCCGCGACTGACGCCGGAAGCCGGGGACAGTCCCCGCTTCACGGGGACAGCCCCACGCCACACCTAGTGGGTGTAGTAGCAGCTGTTCGGCTTCGTCGGTACCGGGTCGATCCGGCGCTGGTCGGCGTTCAGCTTGTGGTCGAGCCGGGCGTTGTAGGGGCCGCGCCGGTTCCGGGTCGGGTGCAGGTTCTGCAGGCCGGGCTTGTAGAAGCCGGGGCCGTAGTCGCGCCACGCCACGATGGGCGTGACGCCCGGGCCGTTGGCGGTGATGCGGTACTCCGTCCCCCGGCCCGGCCGCGGTCGGCTGGGCACACCCGCGATCGCGGGGAACACGCCCGGGCAGAAATCGCCGTGCGGGCGGTGGGTGAGGAACGAGTTGTACCGGTACCAGCCGCCGACCTGGCGGTAGCCGGTCTTCCAGGGCGGCTTCAGCGTGTCCATGTAGACCAGCCGGCCGTAGCTGTCGGTGGGCGCCCCCGCCGGTGTCGCGCCGAACCCGTACACCGGGTTGCCCCTGTACGTGAACGTGCCGTAGATGTGGTCGAACGGCCCGCCCCGCGCGCCCGCATAGATCCAGTCGGCCTTGAACCAGAGGTCCGGCAGCGGCCCCGACCAGTGGCTCACGTGCAGCTCCCAGGCCGACTGTTCGCGGGACTTCGAGTTCCAGCCGTTGTCGCGCAGCTCCCGCTGCCACACCTGGAGCGCCCAGTTCGACCCGTCCGGGGCGGTACACGCCTTGACGAGGCCGAACAGCGGCGGCCCCTTGTAGCGGCCGCACACGTTGTGCCTGGAGACATGGCGCCAGTAGCCGGTGCCGAGCGCCGAGCCGAACCCGCCCGCGTAGTTCACGCGGAACTTGACCTGGCTCTTCGGGTGGGCGGCGTTCGGCCGCAGCGCGTTGATGGCGTGCCATAGCAGCGCGTGGATCGTGTGCCCGTGCGCGTAGTAGGTGACAAGGGCGACCCGGTTGGAGTCGACCTTCAGCGTCTCGTAGTGGGCGTTTCGGTCGAGCAGCTTGCTGGCGGCGGCCGGCGCTGCGAGCGGCCCGGCCGCGAGGGCGACCGCTGCCACGCATCCGATGAGGAGCTGCCTCACCGTCCTCAGCCCGCGGCGACCGCCGTGAACTCCTCGAGCAGGGCCGCGGCGGCCTCGGCCACCTCTTCGCGCACGATGGCCGGCTCGAGCACCTCGGCCTGGCCGCGGTAGCGCAGGATCTCGGAGATCAGCCAGGCTCGCGACCCGTACGTCACCTCGGCGACGGCGGACCCGTCCTCGAGCGGCCGCGTCCCCGGCCGGCCCTCGAGCTCCCAGCGCGCCCGCCCGGCCGAGAACCACACCCGGGCAACACCGACGTCGCCGCCGAGCGAGTGGTCGAGGTCGGCCATCTCGGCCCGCGGCTCGTACGGCTCGTCGATCAGGTCGGCGTCCTTGATGTAGGCGACCTTGAAGGTGCGCCGGCCGCCGCGGGTGCGGTCGTACGCCTCGACGTACCAGCCGCGGTCGTCGCGGCGCAGCAGGTACGGCTCGATCGTCCGCGTCGACAGCTCGTCGGAGGAGCGGGAGAGGTAGGTGATCTCGACCAGCAGGCGGTTGCGGACGCCCTCGTTCAGGACGGTCACCGCGTGCTCCTCGGCGCCCTCCTCCTGCGGCATCGGCGTGTCCGAGAGCGGGAAGCGACCGAACGCCGCCTCGACCTTCTCGCGCACGGTCTGGAGCGACGTGTCGGCCTCGGCCGCCACTAGCGGTGCCACCACGTCGAGCGCCCGCAGGAGCGCCTTGGCCTCGAGCGGGGAGAGCCGGGCGGGGCGGCGGAAGGCGTCGCCGTAGAGCTCCTTGTCGACCACGACGTGGCCGTCGTCGGTGGAGCAGTAGACGGCGTAGCAGCCGCCGCCGAAGTTCACGAGGTTCAGGAGCTCGAGGCTCTCCTTGAGCTCCTGCGGGTCGAGCTGAAAGCGTTCTTCCACCTCGGCCGCCTCCACCCGCGCCGACGACCCCTCGCCGCAGCGGGCGAGCAGGAATGCGAGCAGCGCCTGGAGCAGGGCGAAGCGCTCGGGTGCGACGGCGCTCGGCCCACGCGCCTGGAGCGACGGTTCCGGGGCCCGCGGCGGCTTCGCCGCGCCGGGCAGCGTCCGCGCCGGTGCGCTGTGCGCCTCGGCCACCGTGCGCAGGTCGTCGGCGAGCCGGTCGACGAGCTCGGCGGGCTCGACCGGCACGGCCAGGCCGCCCAGGGACAGGATCCAGGCCGCGAGCGGCTCGATGTCCGAGTAGGCGGTCGTGAACCGGCCGGAGCCGTCGGCCTGCTCCTCGAACTCGCCGTAGGCGCCGAAGCGGCGCTCGACCAGCCAGCTCGCGTCGGGGGCGACGTTCAGGACGGCCGTGCCCGCGTCCTCGGCGACCAGCCGCCAGGGGGCGCGGTCGCGGTAGGCGGTGACGTTGAAATCGCCGGGCATGCGGAAATCGCGCTCGCGCCGGGTGGCGAACTTGATCTCGCCGCGGATGCGCGACACGCGGAACGTGCGGCGGCGGTCGGAGTCCTCGTCGCGGTCGAGGTCGTCGCCGACGACGTACCATACGCCGTTCAGCTCGAACAAGCCGTACGGGTTGACGGTGCGCTCGGCCTCGGAGTCGGAGCTGATCGTCCAGTAGCGGAACTTCACCGTGCGCTGGCGGGAGATGGCCTGCTCGAGCTTCGCCAGGCGCTGGGCGACCTCGCTCGTGTACGAGGGGCCGAGCAGCTCGACCGTGGCCGTCTTCGGGCCCGGGTCGGCGACCGGCCAGGCCCGTCCCAGCGCCAGGTTCTGCAGCGCGAGCCGCAACGGCTCGGCGTAGGCGAACTGGCCCTCGAGCAGGTAGAAGCTCGTCTGCAGCGCCGCCAGCTCGGAGTCGGTCAGCTCGACGGGCGGCAGGAAGTACTGCTCCTCACGCAGGCTGTAGAGCTCCTCCGACGTGAACTCGTCGCGCACGGAGGCGATCGGCACGCCGAGCCCCTGGAGCTCGGAGCGGTCGGCATAGAAGCGGCGCGCAAAGGCCTCGTCGCCCATGTTGGCGTACCCCTCGACACGCAGCTTCACGTCCCGGGCGGTCACGGGGCGCTGCTCTGCCATCAGGTACGCCACGAGCGAGAGCTGGCGGATGAGCTTGTCGGCGTCGTGGGTCAAAGCAGGAACGTAGTGTACCGGCCGCGCGCGTGCCGTCGCGGCCCGTTCAGCGCCGAACCGGCGCCGAATTCGTCACCTTCGAGCACTATCCTCGGCGTGTGATCGCGCACCTCGACCTTGACGCGTTCTTCGCAGCGGTCGAGCTGCACCGTCACCCGGAGCTGCGGGGCAAGCCGGTGGTCGTCGGCGGCGATCCCGACGGGCGGGGCGTGGTGGCGACGGCCAGCTACGAGGCCCGCCGCTACGGCATCCGCTCGGCCATGAGCAGCGCCGAGGCCCGCCGGCGCTGCCCGGACGTCATCTTCCTGCGGCCCGACCACCGCACCTACAAGGACTGGTCGCGGCAGGTGTGGTCGCTCGTCGCCGCGCTGGCGCCCGTGGTCGAGCAGGTGGGGATCGACGAGGGCTACCTGGTGCTCGCCGACGGCGACCCCGGCGAGCAGGCCGCGCTGATCCAGCTGGCGGTGCGCGAGCGGCTGCGGCTCTCGTGCTCGCTGGGCGTCGCCACCTGCAAGGTCGTCGCCAAGATCGGCTCCGACGCGCGCAAGCCGGGCGGGATCACGGTCGTGCCGCCCGGCGGGGAGGCCGCGTTCCTGGCGCCGCTGCCGGTGCGGGCGCTGCCGGGCGTCGGCCCCAAGGCGCAGGCCCGGCTGGCCGAATCGGGCATCGCCACGATCGGGGCGCTGGCCGAGCTCAGCGACATCCGGCTGGGCTCTCTCTTGCCGGGGAGGGTCGGCCTCGAGCTGCGCCGGCGGGCGCAGGGGATCGACCCGCGGCCGGTGCTGGCCGAGCCGGCCGAGGCGGTGTCGTTCTCGACCGAGGAGACGTTCGCGCACGACATCGGCGACCGCGCGATCCTGCACGGCTACCTGCGGGAGATGGCCGGCTCGCTGGCCGAGGGGCTGGTGCGCCGGGGGATGACGGCTCGGACGGTGACCACGAAGCTGCGCTATCCCGACTTCGCGATCGTCACCCGGTCACGCAGCCTGGAAGTCGGCATCGACGATGCCGAGACGATCGCCGAGCTCGCCTGCGAACTGCTCGACCGGGCGTTCAAGACGCGTCCGGGACCGGTGCGCCTGGCAGGGGTCGGCGTCGCCGGCTTCGACCGGCACAAGCAGCTGGTGCTGCCGGGGACCGAAGAGGTCGAGCCGGTTTCCTAAGCGACGGCGGGCGCGCGCTCTTCCAGGTGCTGGTGCGAGGGGCAGTACTCGCGGTCGGGCAGCGGCGTGCGCTGGCACGGCTTGCCCTTGCGGGTCGTGGCCTTGCACTGCTGCGCGGTGCCCTCGCCGGCCCGCTCCAGCTCCTCCATGATGTACTCGATCGCCTGGTGGATGTGGCGGTCGATGGAGCGGTAGACGCGGGCCTGGTCGGAGATCGAGAAGAGGTGCCGGATCTCCGAGAAGAGGGACTGGCTGGGCTTCGCGAAGTAGCGCGGGTCGCGGGCCAGCCGCTCGATCGTCGCCTCCGAACAGTGCAGGACGTATCGCTTCGCCTCCGTCGCGGTGATGGTCTCCGGATGGGGGTCGACGAGATCCTTGATCTCGACGAAGATTGCCCTGCTGAATCGATACATGCGAACTCCTCGAGCTGTCACAAATCGTGGTACACGCCGGGGCCTAGTATGCCCTATCACGTGTTCAGGCAACCAGGTCGCAGTGTTAAGCGCAGGTTAACCTGCCCGGTTCATTCGGCAAAAGCCGCAAATTCCCAACGATCCTCTTTCCGGCGTCCATGTCACAAACCCCCTCGCCCCGCTGTTACATGGCCGACGTGTTCCGGTGCCACGATCCGGGCCCGCACCCGGAGCGTCCGGCCCGCTACGACGCAGTCTCCGAGGCGGTGGGAGCGGCGGGCGCGGAGGTCGTCGAGGCGCCGTCTGCGCCGGTCGAGGCGCTCGAGCGCGTCCACGACGCCGCCTACCTGGCGGCGATGGAGCGCTTCTGCGCCGCGGGCGGCGGGCGGCTCGACGCCGACACGATCGTGAACGACTGCAGCTTCGAGGCGGCGCTGCGGGGGTCGGGCGCGGCCATGGCGGCGGTCGACGCCGTCCTCGCCGGCGAGGTCGGCTCGGCGTTCACCTGCGGGCGCCCGCCCGGGCACCACGCCGAGCGGGCGACGCCGATGGGGTTCTGCATCGTGAACCACGTCGCGGTCGCCGCCGCCCACGCGCGCGCCGCGGGGGTCGAGCGGGTGGCGATCCTCGACTGGGACGCCCATCACGGCAACGGCACGCAAGCCATCTTCTGGACGGACCCGTCGGTGCTCTACCTCTCGCTGCACCAGTTCCCGTTCTACCCGGGGACCGGCGCAGCGTCCGAGCGCGGGGAGGGGGACGGTGCGGGCGCGACCGTGAACGTGCCGCTGCGGGCCGGGACGAGCCAGGGCGAGTTCCTGGCGGCGTTTCGCGGGCAGGCGCTCCCCGCGCTGCGCGATTTCGACCCCGGCCTTCTGCTCGTCTCGGCCGGGTTCGACGCGCACGCCGCCGACCCGCTCTGCCAGCTCGGCCTCCAGGCCGACGCCTTCGCGACCATGACGCGCGAGCTGCGGGGCATCGGCGCCGGCCCCGTGATGGTGCTGGAGGGCGGCTACGACCTGACGGCGCTGCGCGACAGCGTCGCCGAGGTGCTCACGGCGCTGGCCGAGTAGCGCACCAAGCGGGGTCAGACCCCTTTTGGTGCATCGCTGCGCGACACACCAACCGAGGTCTGACCCCCAATGCCTAGTAGCCGATGACCACCAGGCGCGGTTCGGTCATCTCGTGCACGGCGTAGCGGGGCCCCTCGCGGGTGTTTCCCGACTCCTTGACGCCGCCGTACGGCATCTGGTCGGCGCGGTAGGTCGGCGCCTCGTTGACCGTGACGCCGCCGAAATCGAGCACGCGGGTCGCCTGTAGGGCCTTGGTGATGTTCGACGTGAAGATGCCGGCCTGGAGCCCGTAGCCCGTGCCGTTCGCCTTCTCGACCGCCTCGTCCAGGTCACGGACGCGGGCGAGGGTCACGACCGGGCCGAAGACCTCGTCGCAGGCGACCTTCATGTCCAGGTCGACGTCGCCGAGCAGCGTCGGGCGCAGCAGCCCCGCGTCGTCGGTCTCGCCGCCCGTGAGCAGCTTGGCGCCGCCCGAGACGGCCTCCTTGACCCAGTCGAGGATGCGGTCGCGGTTACCCTCGTCGATGACGGGGCCCACCTGCGTCTGCGGGTCGAGCGGGTCGCCGGTGACGAGCGCCTCGACCTTCGGGCGCACCTTCTCGACGAAGGCGTCGTAGGCCGAGTCCTCGACGTAGACGCGCTGCACCGAGATGCAGCTCTGGCCGGCGAACGAGTAGCCGTGCGTCGCGACCGCCGTGGCCGCCTTGTCCAGGTCGGCGTCGGCGAGCACGATGACCGGCGTCGAGTTGCCGAGCTCGAGCGACACCTTCTTGCGGGACGCGCGCTCGCGCAGCTTCCAGCCCACGGCTGACGAGCCGGTGAAGGTGATCAGCCGGACGCGCTCATCCTCGATCATCGCGTCGCCGATCTCACTCGACTTGCCGACGACGACGTTCAGCCAGCCGGCGGGCTGGCCGGCGTCCTCGAACGCCTGCGCCAGGAGCAGCGCCGAGAGCGGCGTCGCCCCGGCCGGCTTCAGCACCACCGCGCAGCCGGCGGCGAAGGCGGGCGCGATCTTGTGCGCGACCAGGTTGAGCGGGAAGTTGAAGGGGGAGATCGCGCCGACGACGCCGATCGGCAGCCGCATCACGAGCCCGGCGTGGCCGCTGCCCGCCGGATGCGCGTCCATCCCGATCACCTCGCCGCCCAGCGAGCGCGCCTCGACGGCGGAGAAGAGCACCGTCTGCACGGCCCGGTCGGCCTCGGCCTGTGCGGTCGCGAACGGCTTGCCCGCCTCCTGTGCGATGGTGCGCGCGAACTCGTCGCGGCGGTCGCGGAGGATCGCGGCCAGCCGGTCGAGGACGGCCGCCCGCTCGTGCGCGGGCACGGGCGTCTTCATCGCCTTCGCGGCCGCGTCGATCGCGCGGCGGGCGTCGGCGGCGCCGCCGTAGGCGACCTGCGCCACGACGCTGCCGTCGAAGGGCGAGCGCACGTCGAGCGTCTCGCCCGTCTCGTACCACTCGCCGTCGACCAGGATCTTGCGGACGGTCTCGGTCGTCGTTGCCATCTAGACCACTCCTTCCTCGACCTTGCCGAGGTCGGCAAGGCGCTGCGAGAAGCGTGCGTTCTCGCGGTAATCGATCGGAATCTCCACCACCGACGACACGTCGAGCTCGAGCGCCCGGCGCAGCACCGGCGTGACCTGGTCGGCCGACTCGACGCGCATCCCTGCGAGCCCGAACGACTCGGCCATGGCGACCCAGTCGGGGTTGTCGAACTTGGTGCCCGCGAGGCGCCCGAACTTGCGCCCCTGGTGCATCTCGATGACGCCGTACGCGCTGTCCGTCCAGACGATGTTGACGATGGCGAGCCCGAGCCGCTTGGCCGTCTCGAGCTCCTGGAAGTTCATCAGGAAGCCGCCGTCGCCCGAGATCGTGACGACCCGGCGGTCGCGCGGCAGCACGAGCCGCGCGGCGAGCGCGGCCGGGACGGCGAAGCCCATCGCGGCGGCCCCGTTCGAGATCAGCACCGTGTTCGGCTTGCGGGTCGGCCACAGGCGCGAGATCCACAGCTTGTGCGCGCCCACGTCCGAGATGAGCACATCGTCGGGACCCATCAGCTCGCGCAGGTCGCGCAGCGCCCGCTGCGGCTTCACCGGAAAGCCGTCGTCGTAGCCCTGGTCGAGCGCCGCGCGCAGGAGATCGCGGTAGGGCGGCGCGGACACGCGGGCCGGCGGCTTGTCCGAGACCAGGTTGCCGAGGTGGGTGAGAATGTGGGCGATGTCACCCGTGAGCTCGACGTCGGGGACGTAGTGCTGGTCGATCTCGGCGGCCACCGTGTCGACGCAGATGATGCGGCGGTCGCGGTGCGGGTTCCACGCCACGGGCGACCACTCGACCAGGTCGTAGCCGACGCAGACGACCAGATCGGCCTGGCCCATGAAGCCGCCCGGGTAGTCCTGCGCGCGCAGGCCGGCGGTGAAGAGCGCGTGCGGGTCGTCGGCGTCGAGGACGCCCTTGCCCATGAACGTGGTGATCACGTTCAGGCCGGTCTGCTGACAGAAGCGGCGCAGGGCGACCGACGCGCTCTGGCGGGCGACGCCGTTCCCGGCCAGGATGACCGGCCGCTCGGCCGCCTGCAGGAGCGCCGCCGCCCGGTGCAGCTCGCCCGCCACCGGCTCGACCAGCGGCCGGGCGCGGCGGGGGACGGGGGAGCCGACGATGTGCGTCTCCATCACGTCGTCGGGCAGCTCGAGATGGGTGGCGCCGGGCTTCTCCCGCTCGGCCACGGCGAAGGCCTTGCGCACCGCCTCGGGGATGATCTCGGGGTCGTGGATGCGCGCGTTCCACTTCGTCACCGGCTTCATCATCCGGACGATGTCGATGTACTGGTGGCTCTCCTTGTGCATCTCGGCGAGGCCGGTCTGGCCGGTCAGCGCCACCACCGGCGCGCGGTCGAGGAAGGCGTCGGCGAGGCCGGTCACCAGGTTGGTCGCGCCCGGCCCGAGCGTCCCCAGGCACACACCGGCCTGGCCGGTGAGGCGACCGTAGGCGTCGGCCATGAACGCGCCGCCCTGCTCGTGGCGCACCGGGATGAAGTCGATCTGGCTCGACGCGTCGAGCGCGTCGTTCAGGTCGAGGGTCTCCTCGCCCGGGATCCCGAAGACGTAGCGGACGCCCTCGTTCTCGAGGCACTGGACGAAGAGGTCGGCGGCGCGCGGCATGGCGAGGAGTGTAGATGGGAAGGAGCGTTTCGATGAACGGCATCGTGGTGGTGTCCGGCGGCGGCACCGGGATCGGGAAGGCGGTCGCGCAGGTGTTTGCGCGGGACGGGCGGCGGGTCGTCATCGTCGGCCGGCGCGAGGGCGTCCTGGAGGCTGCGGCGGAGGAGCTCGGCGCGGGCGTCGTGCCGCTCGTCGCCGACCTCGCGGAGGTCGACCAGGTCGAGCGGGTGGCCGCCGCGATCCGGGAGATTCCCGACACGACCGTCGACGTGCTCGTGAACAACGCTGGCGGCCTTGCGTCGACCGGCGACGGCGACGGGCTGGCGGGCGTCGCGCGCGACTGGGAGGCGGAGTTCCGCGCGAACATGCTCTCGGCGGTGCTCCTCACGACCGCGGTCGACGACCTGCTCACCTCGCCCGGCGGCCGGGTCGTCAACCTGACGTCGATCGCCGCGCTGCGCCCTGGCGGCGGCTCCTACGGCGCGGCCAAGGCCGGCGTCATCGCGTGGACGTACTCGCTCGCGGCGCAGCTGGGCGGCCGCGGCATCACCGTGAACGCCGTCGCGCCCGGGTACACGGCGGGCACGGAGTTCTTCGGCGACGCGATCGCCGAGGAGCGCCACCGCCGGCTCGTGGCCGAGACGATGGACGGCCGTCCGGGCACGCCGGACGACGTGGCGGGCGCGGTCGCCTACCTGGCGTCGCCCGCCGCCGCGCACGTCACCGCGCAGGTGATCCAGGTGAACGGCGGCGCGCTCCCGGGGCGCGGCTGACGCCGGTTAGCATCAGCCCCGTGGAGGCAGCTGTCGTCGTCACCGGGAGCTCGCGCGGCATCGGCGCGGCGACCGCCCGGCTGCTGGCCGCGCGCGGCTACGCGGTGGCCGTCACCTACCGGGCGGATCGCGCGGGGGCGGAGGCGGTCACGGCCGAGATCGGCGGCGATGCGATCGCGCTCCAGGCGGACATCGCCCGCGAGGACGACGTCGTCGCGCTCTTCGCAGCGGTGGACGAGTGGCGCGGGCAGCGCCGGCTCGCGGGTCTCGTGAACAACGCCGGCGTCGACGGCGGCCGCGACCCGATCGAGGCCCAGACGGCAACGACGCTCGCGCCGCTCTACTCGGTGAACGTGGTCGGCACGGCGCTCTGCTGTCGCGAGGCGGTCAAGCGGATGGCGGCCCGGAACGGGGGCCCGGGCGGGGCGATCGTGAACGTCTCGTCGATGTCGGCGACCATCGGCGGCCGGCCGGGCGCGGCCTTCTACGCCGCGTCCAAGGCCGCCGTCGACACGCTCACGGTCGGCCTCGCGAAGGAAGTGGCCGGCGAGGGCGTGCGGGTGAACGCCGTGCGGCCGGGGATGACCCTGACCGACATGACCGCCGCACGCCTCACCGACCCGGTCACGCGGGCGGAGATCGACGCGACCATCCCGATGCACCGGCCGGCCACGCCTGACGAGGTGGCGGCGCCGATCGTCTGGTTGCTCTCGGACGAGGCCTCGTTCGTCTCCGGCTGCCTGCTCGACGTGTCGGGCGGCGGCTTCGTGGTCGGCGCGCCGCGGACGGGCGGCCGCTAGATCCCGGCGGACTTGTAGCAGGAGTCGCCGGAGCCGGCCACGGCCCGCTCCTCCGGCGCGAACGTCTGGTCGTACGCCTTGCTGTACATGAGCATGCTCCCGAGCGGTCCGGCCGGCATCGAGTTGTAGTTCGGCGGGCCGCCGTCGCCGCGGGAGGCGAACCCGCCCGGCTGGTAGCGCCCCGGGCCGGGGCCGTCCCACATGACGATCGGCGTCACACCGGGGCCCATCGCGGTCGCCCGGTACGCGCTTCCGCGCCCGGCCGGGCCGCGGCCGAACATGTTCGGGAAGACGCCGGCGCAGAAGTTCCCGCGCGGATTGTGGGCGAGGAAGCCGTTGAAGCGCATCCAGCCGCCGGCCTGCCGGTAGCCGGTCGTCCAGGCGGGCGGGTCGAGCGTGTCGACATAGATGTTGCGCCCGTAGCTGTCGGTCGGGTTGCCGACGCCGTTGTTGCCGAACCCGTGCACCGCTTCGTCGCGGTACGAGAACTTGCCGTAGAGGTGGTCGTACCTGCCGCCGTAGACCCAGTCCCACTTCAGCCACAGGACGGGCAGCGGGCCGGTCCAGTGGGAGACGTGGAGCTCGTGCGCGCTCTGGAGCGAGCTGTGAGGCTTCAGGCCCGAGTTGGGGAGGCCGCGCTGCCACGACTGCACGGCCCAGTTCTCGCCGCTCTTCGTGGTGCAGGCGACGACCTTCCACGCCAGCGGCGGGCCGGTGTAGGGGCCGCAGACGTTGTGCTTCACGATCTGCTTCCAGTAGCCGCTGCCGAAGCTGCCGTAGCCGCCCGAGTAGTCGAGCCGGAACTTCACCTGCGGCACGGACTTCGACGGCGGGCGCGCGTTGATCGCGCCCCAGACGAGCACGTGGTGCCAGGCCCCGCCGCGCAGGTAGGAGACGACCGCGCGGTGGTCGCTGTTGACCGCGATCGAGACGTGCGTGGCGTTCCGATCGATCATCTGGCTCGCGAGTGCACTCGAGGGTGCCGCGAGGAGCAGAAGGGCTGTGGGGACGACCAGGAAGCGGGTGAAGCGAACCACCGATCCTGCATCGGCACGGCCGGGGGATCGGCCCATCCCGCGGACGGGTGAAGGTGTCACGGCCGGCGGGCGTGGATCGGCGCGCTCTCGGCGCGGCGTCCGTCTTGTTCCGTTACGGCGGCCGGCGGGACGCTGTCCCCTCACGAGACGACCCGAGGAGGGGGCGATGTTGAATGCGATTGCCGGAGCCCATGTCCGGATGCTCCGGCTGGCCGGCCGTTTGCGCCGGGACGAGGGCGGACAGGGGACGGTCGAGTACGTCGGCCTGGCGATGGCGGTAGGAGTGCTGCTGCTGGCGGTGAGCTCCTTCGTGGGCGGCACCGACCACGGCATCGGCAGCGTCATCACGAGCGCGATCAAGTCGGCCGTGCAGCGGGCGGCGGGAGGGGGGAAGTAGGCGACGGGAGCAACAGCCCGGCGCGTCGTGCGGGCGCGCCGGGCACATCACGGCGACGCCAGTGCCGATTCCCGATCGCCCGCCGGCGCGGGTTCGGGCGCCCGTGGCCGGGAGCCCGTCAGGATCGAGACCGCGCCGATCACGAGGCCCAGGGCGGCCAGGGCGAGGCCGGTGCGCATGCCGGTCGTGAAGGCATTCGCCGCGACGTCGCCAAAGCGGTTTCCGAGCCGCGCCGTCACCTCGTCGATCTGGCCGCCGGCCACGGACTGGCCGAGGCCGTCGGCGGCGCGCCCGGCGCGGTGGTTCCAGGAGCGTTCGGCGACCGTGACCGCTGCCGAGCCGAAGGCGGCGATGCCCAGCACCGCGCCGAGCTGGCGGGCAGCGTTGACGATGCCGGCCGCCAGCCCCGAGTGGGCCGCTTCGACGGCGCCCATCGCGACCGTGGCGACGCTCGGCGTGATCGCGGCGAAGGCGGCGCCGAGCAGCAGGTACGGGCCCAGGAAGGCCGCGTACGGGGTGTTCTGGCGGGTCAGCGCGATGGCGCCGATCGCAGCGGCCGCCGCGACGCAGCCGACGGCGATTACGCGCGGCGTGCCGAACCGCGCCCCGGCGCGGCCGGCGAACGGCGCCAGCACGCCGAATGAGGCGCTGATCGGCACCACCGTGAGGCCGGCGTCGAACGGGCTGTAGCCGCGCACGTCCTGGAAGAAGAGGGTCATCATGTAGAGCACGATGCCGAGCGCGGCGTACGCACAGATCGTCGTCACCACGACCGCGACCAGCCCGCGGTCGTGGAACAGGCCGAGCGGCACCATCGGCTCCGCCGCTCGCCCTTCCCACCAGACGAAGGCGCCGCACCCCAACCCCGCCAAGGCCAGCATCCCGAGCGTGCGCGGCGAGAGCCAGGGGTGCGTGGCGGTGCCGATCAGCGCCAGGGTCAGCACGAGCAGCGTCGCCGCCGCCAGGGCCGCGCCGGGGCCGTCGAGCCGGCGGGCAGTGGGATCGCGCGACTCGTGCACTGCGAGCAGGGTAAGGCCGCCGCCTAGCAGGCCCAGCGGCACGTTCACCCAGAACACGGCCGACCAGTCGAAGCGGTCGACCAGAAAGCCGCCGACCACCGGCCCCGCCCCGAACCCGAGGCTGCCGACTGCCGCCCAGATGCCGATCGCCCCGGCGCGCCGCTCGGCCGGGAACGCGGCCACGACGATCGAGAGCGTCAGCGGGCTCATCGCGGCCGCGCCGACGCCCTGCATCGCCCGCAGCGCGATCAGCTCGGGGTCGTCCGGCGCCAGCGCGCAGCCCAGCGAGCCCAGCGTGAAGATGGCGAGGCCGAGGATGAACACTCGCTTGCGCCCGTAGCGGTCGCCGAGCACGCCGCCGACGAGGATCAGCGAGGCCAGCGCCAGCGTGTAGGCGTTGACGATCCACTCGAGGTTCGTGGGCGGCACGTCGAGCTCCGACTGGATCGACGGCAGCGCCACGTTGACGATCGTCATGTCCAGCATGATCATCACCTGCGCGACGCACATCGCCGTGAGCGTCAGGTGCTCGACTCTGCGCGAGGTTGTCGCCGGCCCGCCCATCGCTCGGCTATTCCAGCAGAGGGGCTCGACCGGCGCCAGGTCGCGCGCTACGCTCGTCCGTGTGACGATCGTCGCGTTCCTCCGCAAGCTGGGCGCAAGCTCATGCCGCCGGGCAACCGCGGCTCGTACGACTCCGAGTGGAAGCAGCCAGACCGCCTGCCGGGTCTGGACGTCTCCAGCGGCCCGCCCGCGCGTGACCCCGGCCAGACCGGGATCTGAGCCCGCCGGCTCCGCGGCCCACCCACGCCGCGAGGATATCGCCGCCCTCGCCCTATAGGCTCGCCCGATGAGGCTCGAGTCGCTCTACCGCGTCGAGTTCACCTACCCGGAGGGCTGGAGCATCCAGCTCGCCGGCGAGCACGGCACCCAGTGGCAGGACTTCTACCTCGCAGAGGGCACCTGCACGGGCCGGATCGCGGGGCGCATGCGCGGCGCCAACCATCCCCGCCGCCGCACGGACGGCACGTTCGGCCCCGACTTCCAGGGCGTGATCGAGACGACCGACGGCGCCGAGATCTTCTTCGACTGGCGCGGCTACGGACGTGCCTACCCGGCAGGGCGGCGCCAGATCGTCGTCAGTGGCACGCACCTGTCGCAGGACAGCCGGTACCGGTGGCTGAACGACGTGGTCTGCGTCGGCACCGGAGAGGTGCGGTCCCGCGCCGACCGGGACAGCCCGGATCTGGTGATCGACGTCGCCGAGCTGATCTGGGAGCCGCCCGCCGAGACCGGCTGACCCGCCGGGGCGACTACCCTGCAGGCATGCCGAACCGCGAGCTGGCACCGCCGCCGGGGCTGGAGCAGCAGGTCGCGTGCGTGTGGATCGGCGACGGGAGCGCCGTCCGCGTGCTCCCCGACGCGTGCGTCGACATCGTGTGGACGCGCGGGGAGCTGGTGGTCGCCGGGCCGGCCACCGGCCCTGACCTCGCGCCGGCGACGCCCGGCCAGGGCCGCTGCGGCGTGCGCTTCCGCGTCGGCGCAGCCGGGGCGGCGCTCGGCCTGCCGGCATCGGAGCTGCTCGACGAGGTCGTCCCGCTGGCCGAGATCTGGGGCGCGGAAGGCCGGCTGCTCGAAGACCGGGTCGCGCTTGCCGAACGCCCGCTCGAGGCGCTCGTGGCCGGGATCTACGACCGTGTCGCGGGCGACGGGGACGACCTCGTGCGCGAGGCGGTCTTCCGGCTGCGCCGGGGCGAGGACAGCGTCGAGCGGCTCGCCCGCGCGACCGCCGTCAGCGAGCGCCAGCTGCGCCGCCGCTTCGACCGCGGCGTCGGCTACGGGCCGCGCACGCTGCGGCGCGTGCTGCGCTTCCAGCGCTTCCTCGGCCTCGCCCGTGGCGGCGGCTCGCTGGCCCGCCTGGCCGCCGACGCCGGGTACGCCGACCAGGCCCACCTGGCCCGCGACTGCCGCCGGCTGGCCGGCGCGACGCCCCTGGAGCTGCTCGCCGTCGGCGCCGGTCCCGCGGGCGAGCGCGCCAACATGGCCGAAACGTTCAAGCCCGGCCCGGGCGGCGCTGCGACACTCGTCGCATGACCGACACACTCGCTGCGCGACGCTTCGTCACGCTCCACGCCCGCCTGATCGACCGCCGCCGCATGGACGGCGATCCGGCCCTGATCCGCTCCGCCCTGGCCGCCTACCGCAACCCCGACGGCGGCTTCGGCTACCTCGAGCCCGACCTGCCCGACCCCGCCAGCCAGCCGATCACGGCGCTTGCCGCCCTCGAGGTGCTGCACGAGATCGGAGCCGCCCCCGACGATCCGCTGATGGTCGACGTGGCCGGCTGGCTCGAGACCGTCACCCATACCGACGGCGGCCTCGATTTCGTCCTCCCATACGACGCCGATGCGATCCCGCACGCGCCCTGGATGACGCCGCCGGCCGAGCGGACCTCGTCGCTCCACATGACGGCCGCGGTCGCCGCCGCCGCCCACCGCGCCGGGATGGGCGCCGGCCCGGGCCGGACATGGCTCGACCACGCCTCCGCGTTCGTCTGGGCACGGCTCGACCACCTCGACCCGCGCCCCGGCTACGAGTGGAAGTACGTGATCGACTTCCTCGACGCGGTCGCCGACCGCGCGCGCGCCGCACCGGTGCTCGACACCGTCGCAACGACGCTCGCCGGCCGGGAGTCGATCCCGGTCGCCGGTGGCACGGAGGGCGAGGTCATCACCGCGCTGACGGCTGCGCCGACGCCCGGGCACCTCGGTCGGACCCTCTTCGATCGGGCCGCGATCGAGCGCCAGCTCGACGAGCTCGAGCGCGGCCAGCAGGACGACGGGGGCTGGACGTTCGACTGGCTGCACTGGGACGACGCAGTCGCCTGGGCGTGGCGGGGCAAGCTCACGGTCGACGCCCTGCGGACGCTCGCCACGAACGGCCGGCTGGCTGGGGCGCCTGCCTGATAGGTTCCGGTCTGTGATTCCGGAGTCCGGCTACGAGAAGGTGGAGAACGGGATCCTCCCCAAGGGCGAAGGCTGGTTCGTCGTGAACGCCCGGGAGGCCGCCTGGCGCGACAGCGACTTCGGCGCGTACACGCGCTTCGAGGGCGACGTCCATTTTCCCCAGATCGGGATCAACATCAGCGTGCTCACCCCGGGCCAGCCGTCCTGCATGTATCACGGCGAGGACGAGCAGGAGGACTTCCTCGTCCTGTCCGGCCAGTGCCTGCTCCTGGTCGAGGGCCAGGAGCGGCCCCTCAAGGCGTGGGATTTCGTGCACTGCCCGGCATGGACGGAGCACGTGTTCGTCGGCGCCGGCGACGGCCCGTGCACGCTGCTCGCGGTCGGCGGGCGCACCGACGGCGACGTGATCTACCCGGAGGCCGAGGTCGCCCAGCGCCACGGCGCCGGCGTCGAGAAGACGACGAAGGAGCCGAAGGAGGCGTACGCGGGGTACTCGAAGGACGTTCCCGCCGGGTGCCGCGAGGAGTGGCTGCCGGGCTAGGCCCCGGGCGGTCTGTGGGCCCGCGCTACGCCGTCCTGCGCCTCGACGAGGTCGAGACGAGCCAGGATTTCGCCGGGCTGCGGTTCCGGCCGTTGCGACCGCTGCTCGGGATCGAGGCGTTCGGCGTCGCCGGCTGGGTGGCGGACGCCGGCGAGGAGGTGATCGTCGACCATACGGAGCCGCAGGACGGCCAGGAGGAGCTCTACGTCGTCCTGGCCGGCAAGGCGCGCTTCGTGATCGGTGCCGACGAGGTGCTCTCGGCCGCGCCTGGCACCTGTGTCGCGGTGCGGCCGGGCGTGCGCCGGCGGGCGACCGCCGAGGCCGACGGCACGAGCGTGCTCGCGGTCGGCGCGCCGCGCGGCGCCGCCTACACGGCGCCCGGCTGGGAGCACTCGGCCGTCGCCGCCGCCGAGTACCGCCGAGGCGACTTCGCCGCCGCGGTGACGCTCCTGCGCCAGGCCGAGTCCGAGCACCCCGACGTGGTCGGCGTCGTCTACAACCTGGCCTGCTGCGAGGCCCTGAGCGGACAGCGCGACGACGCCCTCGAGCACCTGCGCCGCGCGGTCGAGCTGGAGCCGCGGATGGCGGCCCACGCCCGCTCGGACACCGATCTCGACTCGATCCGGGACGACCCCCGCTTCGCAGCAGCGGTGGGCTAGCGGGGCTCGACCGGGAACGCGATCTTCACGAGCGCGTTCCAGCGGGCGATCTGGCCGTCCTCGACATCACAGGTGATCGAGACGACGTCGACGTGCGAGATCCCGCGAATCGAGCGCCCCGCCGAGCTGACCGCCTCGCGCACCGCGCCGTCCGCGCCGTCGGCGGAGCTGCCGATGACCTCGATCACCTTCGTAACCGGCATGCCGGTCAGGCGCGCGAGGAGGGGTTCGGCTCCTCGTGCGACTCGGTGGAGCGGAAGAGGTCGCGGACGCCCGACTGGCGCGGCCGCTCGACCGTGACCTGGAGCGGCTGGTCGAGGCGGGCGGCGACGCCGGTGACCGACGAGTTCATGCGCGAGATCGTGCCCGAGACGTCGGCGACGTCCTGACGCAGGGCTGCCATCCCGCTCGAGATCAGGTCGACGAGCAGCTCGAGATCCTCGATCCGCCCCAGCCGCTCGGCCAGGAGGTCGCGGTTCACCTGCTCCATCTGCCCGGCCAGCGAGCGCACGAGCTCGCGCAGCTCGGCCAGGCGGCGCGGCGTGGCCCGCTCGTCCATCGACCGCTCGACGGCCCGCTCGACCGCCTCGGGCAGCGACTGCTCGAGGGCGGCGGCGGTCTGGCGCAGCTCGCCGACGTTGGCCTCGGCGCGGGCCAGGATGGTGCGCAGATCGGGCATCGCGGCCGGCGTGTCGCCGGGGCCGCCGGAGGGCCGCTCGGCCCGCGCGCGGGCCCGCAGCTCCTGGATCCGCCGGTAGAGCTGAGCCTCGGCCTCGGCCATCGGGTTCTGCTCCTCTTCCATCAGCCCGTCAGTCTATCGGCCGTCCGCCCTCACTGCTAGGCTCGAAAGGCGTATTTCTCCGCCATCCAGGAGCCGAGATGGACGACGATCAGCCCAGCTTCACGCGCATCATCGAGCCGGCGGCCGCCGGAACGGCCCCCCAGCCGGTCTCGGCGGGCGAGCATCCCACCCTGGTGTGGCGGCCGAAGCTCGGCGACGAGCAGGCGTTCCCGCTCGAGCACCGCACCGCGACGATCGGCCGCAACGCCGAGAACGACATCGTCCTCGCCGGCCCGACCGTGTCGGCGCGGCATGCGACGGTGCGGCGCGAGTCGGTCGGCGTCGTGCTCGAAGACGAGGGCAGCCTGAACGGCACGTTCGTGAACGGCCAGCTCGTGCAGCAGCACCTGCTCGAGGCGGGCGACCAGATCCAGGTCGGCCCGCACCTGCTGGTGTACGTCCCGCCGGCCCGTGGTTCCGCGGGCGCCGCGTAGCTGTCGCCCGGGCCGCCGTGTGGCCCGGCGCTGCGGGTCAGCCGGTGTACTGAAGCGGCGCCCAGCTCGGCACTGGTGCCACGTCGACGACCGGGGTCTGGTCGGTCGGCATCCGGTAGGCGAACCGGCCCTGCCCCTCGTCGAAGGTGACGTCGAGCTGGCCGGTCTTGAGCCGGTGGTCGAGCCACGCGCCCCGGAAGACGAGCTTGCGCAGCCAGTAGGCGAGCGAGTCGCCGTGCAGGCTGTCGAGCAGCCCGGCGTTGGCGGCCAGGTGGCGGCCGAACCGGCTGCGGGGGTGGTCGACCCGGCCGACGCTCGCGAGCTCGACCAGGTCGGCGGTCTCGGCGTCGGAGAGGTCGCGGGCGGGCACGAGCTCGAGCCGGACGGCCGCAGCGGTCACGCGCTGCTCGAAGTCGGTGTGGGAGAACCCGTAGCGGTAGTCGAGGAACTCGACCACATAGTCGTCCCCGGACACGTACTCGAACTCGGAATGCTCTGTGGGC
>Ga0075426_10000129_pt1 | contig 48734 bp, 34 predicted proteins | sample SoiMethybrSBSTD5_FD_75304 | JGI IMG/M metagenome (GOLD analysis project Ga0075426, IMG submission 75304) | Bulk soil microbial communities from a Populus tree surrounding site in Tennessee, USA - Soil MetaG P. TD hybrid SBSTD5 | ecosystem: Environmental > Terrestrial > Soil > Tree plantation... | reverse complement strand
CTGAAAAACGCCCGCGACCACGAGGAAAAATCCGGCAATAAGCGAATACGCGGCCTCAGCAAATCGACGGTGCGAGCAAACCAAGAGCGATCACGCCCATCTGCTCCCGGAGCAGCGCCACCGGCCCATTCCGGCTTCCACAAGCCGCTGCGCTTTAGTTCGTTTTCCACTTCAGGCAGCAAATCCTCGATCGGCAGCCTTTGCAGATACTGGGTATTGAACCATTCGAGTTTTGGCCGGTCGAAGACGGCGTTGGTGCGGCTCACGCCTTCGAGTGAAAATTTTTCAATCAAATCCTTGGTTCGAATGAACTCTTCGTCGCCGCCGGGAGACCATCCGAGAAGCGCCAGGAAATTGCGGAACGCCTCGGGCAAGAACCCTTCCGTGCGGTACATGTTCACGTCAGTCGCACCGTGGCGTTTCGAAAGCCGAGACTTGTCGGCGCCCAGAATCAACGGCACATGCGCAAAAACCGGCGGCGGCGCGCCAAGCGCACGGTACAAGAGCACTTGCTTGGGCGTGTTGGAAAGGTGATCTGCGCCGCGAACCACATGTGTGACGCGCATGTCGATGTCGTCCACCACGACTCCGAGTTGATACATCGACTGGCCAAATTCTTCGTCGCCTTTGCCGGAGCGCAGCAAGACGAAATCCTCGATCTCATCGTTGGAAAATTCGCGCTCGCCAAAAACAGCGTCTGCAAACTTAGTGCTTCCGCCAATTGGAACTTTGAAGCGAATTGCGGGCTTCGCGCCCGGCGTCGAGGGCTTGCCATCGCGGCACGAACAGCGCGTTACGCGCCGCGGTCCCCCGCCCTTCGGTTCCTCGTCCTGACCCGGCTGGTCTGGCTCGGCATAATCGCCACCGGCATATTTGTCCGCGGGACAATAGCAGAGAAAAGCGCTGCCGTTCGCAACGCACTTTTTCGCAGCCGCGCGATACAGTTCTGTTCTTTGCGACTGGTAGAACGGCCCTTCGTCCCAGCCCACGCCCAGCCATTTCAACCCGTCAATGATGCTCTGCACCAGTTCGGGCTTGTTGCGCTCCGCGTCCGTATCCTCAATGCGCAGAATCATCACGCCACCATGACGCCGCGCAAAAAGCCAGTTAAACAGAGCGGTACGCGCTCCGCCGACATGCAAATAACCCGTGGGGGAGGGAGCAAAGCGGACTCGCACGCCCGTGTTCTTTTGCGTGGTATCAGTCATTTCCGCCGCATCTTTTGCTGCGTCCAGTGCGCCTTTTTCTGCAGTCAATCGTTCAGTGTAGCGAAAGCTCCAGCTTCCGTCCAACAAACCTCTTTTGCGCCAATTTGCGGCGTCGCGACCGCGCCGCATCACCTCTTAAAGTACAAATAGGGTAAGAAATAAGTCAGGGCCACGCCGAAAGCCACAAGGAAAGCTGCGATCCCGATCCAAATCAGCACGAAAGTACGTTCATTCTGGTCCTCGGGCGGCGCGGACACTCCGAAAATGAGGTGTACGCCGCGAAAGAACCTTGCCAGAAGCTTGATCAAGGCGTTTCCGTCCTGGTTCTAGAACCAGCATCACATGTCTTGCTGCCACACGCTAAACTTATGGGTACGCGCTGTTGGCATTTTCCGTTTGTAACGCTTCATGCTCCCAATTACGTCTTATTCCTTGGTGCTTGACTCTCCACGTTCCAAGGTTCGAGTCTGACTATGGTGCAGCAAATTCTTTCTTTAAGCAAAAACGTATTTTGCCTAGGACAAATGCCTGTACGTGGCGTCTAATAGAGAGCCAGCCGGTCGGGGAACTGCCTAGTAGGGTATTCCATGGATACTCCCGGGTTTTACGGTGAGTTAGACTAAGGGCTTACGGAAGGATCGGCTCAGTCTGACGTCCGCCGAAACAACCATTTCCCCGGCCCCGAGTTCCAACCGCCCTGGAGGGCGTATTCTCCCCGGCTTCTCAGGGGTGCACTGAGGTCATGCGCGCCGAACCGATTTTCCGCAGCAAACCTAAAGTCCTTCTCCTGGGCGCCTTTGCTCTCCTGATTCTTGTTCTCCTCCCTCGCCTTTTTGTCCACCTTCGCCGGGCACAGGCGTCCGCCAGCCGTGGAGAATCGATCTATCGTGTCGAGAAAAAGAGGTTTTCACGGACACTCCGGCTAAACGGCACCACCATGGCGGCGCACTCGTTTTCGGTATTGGCTCCGCGGCTCGAAGGAGCCCAAGTCGGCTCCATGGTCATTACCAGGCTGGCTCCCGCCGGAGCGCCCGTGAAGAAAGAGGACGTGCTAGTGGAATTCGACGCGCAGGCCCAGACCAAAGACTATCTCGACAAGAAAATCACCTACGACAATCTGGTCGGCCAGGTGGCCCAAAAGCATGCCGAAGAGGACATCGCCCGCGCCAAAGACGACACGGGCTTGCAGCAGGCGGAAGACGAATTGAAGCGCGCGCAACTGGAGATGCAGCGCAACGAAATTGTTTCGCGCATTGACGCGGAAAAAAATCAGGAAGCCGTGGATGAAGCGCAGGCGACGTTGAAGCAGCTCAAAGAAACGTATCAATTGAAGCGCGCTGCCGCGGCCGCCAGCATTCGCATCCTCGAGATTCAGCGCGACCGCGCCATGGAGGCCATGCGCTATGCTCAAAGCAACGCTTCCAAAATGATTGTGCACTCACCCATGGCGGGCGTGGTCGTCTACAACACCATCTGGCTCGGCAGCCGCATGGGGACGGTCCAGCAAGGCGACCAGGTTCGCCCCGGTTTGCCTTTCATGGCTGTTGTAGATCCGTCCCAAATGGAAGTGCGCGTCGAACTGAATCAGGTTGACCTGTTGAATGTTCACCCGGGCCAGCACGCGAAATTGCGCTTGGACGCTTACCCTGGTATTGAGCTCGCAGCCACTCTTGAGGATCTCTCTCCACTTGGCCACAATGGCCAATTCACCGATACAGTCCGCGTATTCGCCGCTCGCTTCTCCGTCCAAGGCACCGATCCAAGACTCTTGCCCGACCTTTCCGCCGCGCTGGACGTGGATCTCGGTTCGGAAGAAAACGCGCTGGTCATTCCACGGCAGAGCGTGCAATTCGATTCGGGGAGCCATCCTTTTGTTTGGGTAGAGAACTCAGGAGCTTTTGAGAAGCGTAACGTTAAAATCGGACCCCACAACGATGCGGAAGTCGTGCTCCTTTCTGGTTTGCAGGAGGGCGACATCATCCGCCGGACCGCCCAGGGAGAGCCGTCACCAGGAGAGGGGCAATGATTCGGGCCGCGGCTCGCAGAATCCTGTCGTGGAAACCGTGGCAGAAGGCCGCAGCTAGTGCTGGTGTCATGCTCCTCAGCGGACTTGGCTTTGGGGCCTTTCGGCTGGCGAGCTCCGCACCCGCGATTCCCACGGCCGAAGTGCAGCGCAAGGATTTCGTGGACACGCTGGAAATCAAAGGCGAAATCAAAGCCCTCCGCTCTAAGATCATCGTGGCGCCTTACAGCTCTGGCGATTTGCAGATCGTCAACTTGGTGGCGAACTCGGCAAAGGTCAAGAAAGGCGACGTGCTGGTTCAGTTTGACGCCACCACCATGCAGCAGAAACTCGCGCAGGACAAATCCACAGTGAAATCGGCCGAGGCCGAAATCAACCAATCCCAAGCCGCAGCCCGGCTGAAGGAAGAGCAGGATCTCACCGACGTCATGAACGCCAAGTTTGAAGCAGAGAAAGCGCGCATGGACGCCAGTAAACAGGAAATTCTCTCCGCCATTGAAGGCGAACAGGCCAAGCTAAAAGTTGTGGACGCCGAGCAGACCCTGAAAGCCGCCGAGGCCAAGCTCAATGCCGACCGTTTGTCCGCTGCCGCGGATTTGGCGAGCAAGAAGGAAAAGTTGAAGCAAGCCGAGTTTCAGGTGCAGCAAGACGAACGAAGCCTTGAGTCGCTCACGTTGCGCGCTCCACTGGATGGCGTGGTGGCTCTCCAGAACCACTGGCAACCTCAAGGCGGGCCTACGCCGTTCAAACCGGGCGACCGCGCCTGGCCCGGAATGGGGATCGCCGAGCTGCCGGACGCGACTTCGCTGAAAATTTCCGCGCGCGTGGAAGAAGCGGAACGCGGACAACTGAAAGTCGGACAAACCACCGAAGTGCATGTGGATGCCGTTCCCGACCGCACTTTTGAGGGCCATGTGGAAGCCATCAGCCCCACTGCGAGTCTGGATTTCACCGCAGGATGGCCGATCCCGCGCAACTTCTCGGTGGACGTCGCGTTTTCGGAAAGTGACCCGCGTCTCACTCCCGGGATGGCCGCGAATGTGCGCGTGGCCGTAGCCAAAATTCCCAATGGGATTGTCATTCCATCCGGAGCGTTGTTTCGGAAGGCCGGCCGGACTGTTGCCTACGTGCAGCGAGGAGGAAACTTCGAAGAAACACCCGTCGAGGTTTCGCGGCGAAACACGGAGGAAGTCTTGCTGGCGAGAGGGCTCCAGCCGGGCGAGCGCATTGCGCTGAAAGATCCGACGCTGCCACGCTAGGAATCACCATGAGGAAAAACATCACACAAAATGCGGTCTTCCTGGCGCTGCTGACCCTTGCCTGCTGTAGCGCCGCTTGCCGCCAGGCCAGTGCCCTGGCAGGCGAAGTGGATGTCCCCATCGCCACCGTGAAAGAGGCCGATGTTCAATTAAAAGTTCTCACAACGGGCGCATTGCGAACCAAAGAATCGAGGACGATTGCCGCCCCTGCCATTGGCGGCGGAACCCTGCAAATCATCAAGCTGGCGCGTTTCGGCTCTCTGGCTCATAAGGGAGATGTCGTGCTCGAGTTCGATCCCAGTGAGCAGGAATACAATCTCGCGCAGAATCGCAGCGATCTTCTCCAGGCCGAGCAGGAAATCGCCAAAGCCAAAGCGGACGCCGCGGTGCAAGCCGCCGAAGACCAGACCGCGCTGCTGAAAGCCAAGTACGCCGTGCGCCGCGCAGAACTGGAAGTGAGCAAGAACGAGTTAATCAGCAAAATCGATGCGCAAAAAAACATTCTGGCCCTGGATGAGGCCAAACGCGCGTTGGCCCAACTCGAGCAGGATGTTCGTTCTCACAGCGCCTCCAACAAGGCGGCTCTGGCAATCAGCGAGGAAAAACGCAACAAGGCTCACCTGGCCATGAATCAGGCGGAAGATAACATCAAGAAAATGAGGATCACCACCCCGATCGACGGTCTTGTCGTCATTCATTCCAATCTCGATTCTACAGGCGGATGGTTCTTCGGTCAGGCTCTTCCTGACTACCACGTCGGCGACCAGGTGAATCCCGGCAGCGCCATCGGAGAAGTGATTGATGTTTCGCATCTCGAGGTCTACGCGCAAGTCGGGGAGAACGAGCGCAGCAACCTTAAACAAGGCCAGCACGTGGACATTCAAGTGTCCGCAGTGCCCAATGACAACTTCACCGGCAAAGTGGATACGGTCGGAGGCGCAACTTCGCATGAATTCTGGGACGACAACTCCTCGCACAAATTCGATGTCACGGTTCTCCTCGATAAACCTGATCCCCGGCTCCGGCCTGGCTTCGCCGCACGCTTGAATATCCACGGCGATCAGCTCTCCCACGCAGTATCCATCCCCAGCGAAGCTGTGTTCGAGCGCGGAGGCAAGAAGATTGTCTATTGCAAGCGCAACCGCGGATTCGAAGCGCAGGAAGTTAAGGTCCGCGCCCTCAGCGAAGGTCGCGCAGTCCTCGAGGGTATCCAGCCGGGTACGGTGGTGGCGCTGGTCAATCCGGAAGCGCGTGGCTCCGAAAAGACCAAGGAAAGCAATTCTGGTCCTCCGTTGGGTCCAGGCACGAAATGAGGCGGTTCTTACCACGATGAACACTCGCTCCCTGGCTGAACCAAGATCCCTGGCGCAATGGATCCCCGATCTGGCCTTCGGTTTCGAAAACCTCGCCAGCCACAAGCTCCGTTCTCTGCTGACCATGCTCGGAATGATTTTTGGCGTTGCTGCGGTCGTGGCCATGCTCTCCATCGGAGCCGGGGCGCAGCAAAAGGTGATGGCCTTCATCGAGCAAATGGGCGTGCGCAACGTTATCGTCGAGGCCAAGGAAGCCCACAATTGGCAGGAGCTACAAAAAGTTCGGAAGGATTCGCCGGGGCTCACACTAATCGATTATCAAATCATTCGCCAAAACGTCAGCGACATTCAGAGCGGAACGCCCCGCAAACGCTTTGCTCCGGTGAAATTTCTGCCGAAACCGCAGCAGGATTCCCCCGTCGTCTACGGCGTCGAGCCCAGCTATCTCGAAATCGGCCATCTGCGCGTCACCGAGGGACGCTTCTTCGATGAAGCGGACAATGCGGCAGCCGCCCCGGTTTGCGTCCTCGGAGCGGCCGCAAAGGATAGTTTGTTCGGCGCGGCCCAGGCTGTCGGCGAATACGTCAAGTTGAACGACCAGTGGTGCCACGTGATTGGCATCGTCGCCCCGCAAATGGCTCCGCAAAGCGACGTTTCCGGCGTCCGCACCGAGGACATGAATAATCTGATCTACTCGCCTCTGAATTCCGTCCGCTATCGTCTTGAAGATTCACAAACACGGCTGAAAGACGAAATCGACGGCATGTACCTGCATCTCGCCTCCACCGACACCAGCACCACGGACGCCGAAGTCGTTCGCGGCATCTTGAATTCCTCGCATCACAATGCTGGTGATTTCAGCGTCATCGTCCCCGCCGAACTTCTGGCTCAGCAAAAACGCACCGAGCAACTTTTCAACACCGTGATGGTCGCGATTGCGTCCATCTCTCTTTTGGTTGGGGGCATCGGCATCATGAACATCATGCTGGCGGCAATACTCGAGCGCACGCGCGAAATCGGTGTGCGCCGGGCCATCGGGGCGCGGCGCTCGGACATCGTTCGCCAGTTTGTCATCGAAGCGGTGTTGATTTCCTTCGCCGGCGGCTTCCTGGGTCTCGTCATGGGCTTTGCGATGTCCAAATTGATCGCCCTGCTGGCGGGATGGTCCACGGTCGTGACCATCAGCTCTGTCCTTCTGGCTTTCTTGGTTTCTATTTCCGTGGGCTTGATCTTCGGCATTTACCCGGCCGTAAAAGCTGCGCGGCTCGATCCGGTGGAAGCTATTCGCTACGAATAAAGTTTTCAGTTCGAAACAAATCTTCTGGGGGTGCTCTCTTGCGACGGCTATTTCCTTTTCTATGTCTGGTATCGTTTGTTCTCTTGTGTGCTGGCCCTTCGTACGCGCAATCCACTCCGCCACTGAAGACATCTCTAGGTTTTAATGGCAGCCAAAAAGCTGTGATGCCGCTGCCCGCGCCCCAGGGCCTGGAAGATCACGTCGCCAACGGCAAGCTCGTGCTCACCCTCGACGATAGCATTCGCCTTGCTCTTGCCAACAATACGGACATTCACATCGATCGTTCCCAGATTGATTTCGCGCTCGATAATCTTCAGCGTTCACGTTCCCCCTTCGACCCAGTGGCAACTTCGAACTTCTCCGACAGCCGAGCAAAAGCCCCGGCCATCAACACGACTCAGGGCGCAACCATTGTCAACACGCTTTCGCAGTCCGCAGGGCTTGGCTATGCGCAAACTTTTCAAAGCGGCACGAACTTCCAGGCCACCGCGAGCGGCGCCAAAATAGCGACTAACAGCAGCAATCAGTTTGTTAACCCTTCCCTTTCAACAAACCTACAATTCACTTTGACGCAGCCACTCCTGCGTAATTTCGGATTCTTTCCCAACCGCGCTCCCATCTTCATTGCTCAAAGCAACTTGAAGCAATCGCGTGCCAACTTCACCGCTCAAGTCAACAACATCATTCTTCAAGTCGTAGGAGACTATTGGAGCGTGATTCTCGCCCGCGAGAATCTTAACGTGCAGCGACAATCGCTCGATGAAGCCCAAAAGAGCTATGACCACGACAAAAAAGCTCTCAGCCTTGGAGCTTTGCCTCCCCTGGACATCTATCGCTCGGAGTCACAAGTGGCTTCGCGGCGCGTCGCGTTGATTCAGGCCGAGTACGCTCTCAAACAAACCGCAGACACCTTTCGGCGCGATATTGGCGCCGACTTGGACCCCAATATTCGCGCTTTGGATCTCGATCTTACCGACCAGCCCGCGCCCGTCGGCGATTTGCCAACTACGGACATTGCCGCTGCTCTTTCCCGCGCTCTCGCCAATCGCCCTGAGTTCGAAGCCACTCGGGAACAGCTCACCAGCGATGAGTTCAACATTCGTTTGGCGCACAATAATCTGAAACCGGACCTCGAACTCTCCGCGATTTACGAGGGCAGCGGCATCGCCGGCAACACATTCGATCTAACTAAAACGCCGCCCGTACAAACCGGCAGCACGGGTTTCGGCCATAGCTTCGACCAGACCTTTCACTTCACCTACCCAACCTACGGCGCTTCGCTCACCCTCAACCTCCCCGTGAGGAGGCACTCCTCGCAAGCCAATCTTGCCGATGCGTTGATCAGCCGCAGCCGCGACCAATACCAGGAACGCCGTACCAACCAGAGCATCACGCTAGAAGTCTCCAACGCCGTTCACGCTCTCGAACAGGCCAAGCTCTCCATGCAAGCCGCCAGAGTCGCCGAAGACCTTGCTCGCGAAACTCTGCACGCCGACGAGCGCAAATACGAACTGGGCGCCGAGACGGTATTCTTCGTTCTGGACGCCCAAACCCAACTGGCCCTGGCCGAGCTGAGTCTCATTCAATCCCAGGTCAATTTCCAATTGGCCGTTGCCGCGCTCGATCACGCCACCGGCGACCTCCTCGACCACCACCACGTCCAACTCGTTGAACCTCACAAATAGGGGCGGCGTCAAAAAAGTCGCAAAAAAGGGATGGAACAAGCACCAAGGGAGTTGACTGCCCAAGTATTTCCCTAAGACTTGAGTTTCCCCTAACTTCCTTTGCATTGAATGTGTTACCCGCGCCGTACTGTCTTTTTGGCAACCAGTACCGCTGTACGCTTGCTTCTGGAAAATTTCCTAATCCATAATCTCTGTACCTTGTTTTGTGTCTGGCGCGGCTTTTCTGCGTTGCCGCACAGGTGCCTCTTTGTGGGACTGGGGCATGCCCGCAGGTCACAACACTAAGGAATTCTGCGCTTTGGTATTTGCGCACGGCCACCCCTTTGAAGGGGCGGAGAATTGATTGTGGTCTTGATCCAGCAAGGCTTCATTTCCCTGGCGCTCTTGATCGCCACACTTCTTGTGGCGGGCTTCTTTGCCTACATCTACACTCTCAAGCGGCAGAGCTATTTGCTCCTCTGGACCATAGCCTGGTTCGTTTTCGGACTTCACTACGTTGCGCCTGCCCTCACGCAAGAAAGCATTCCCGGCTTCCTCGAGAGCGCGCTGGGCCATTGGCTCTTCGCAGTTTCTGGCGCGCTCTTCTTCCTCGGTGCCCAAATTTATTCGCTGCGCAAGCCCTGGAAATTCCCCGCGCTTCTGGTTGTGATTCTCATCGGGTTCTGGGCAGCGGCTAACGCTACCAATAGATTCTCGATCTCTGCTGTCATCCCGGCATCGCTTCTTTTCCTCGCCGTCGCCGTCATCTTCTGGCAGGAAAGCCGTCGCCAGGAGACTCTTGCTGACCGCCTTCTCGGACTCTCTTTTGGCTCCTGGGGAATTCTGTGGCTGGCACTGCATTATCTGAAAGCCACGCCCGAGCTTCAGGGCCCGAGCATGAACGTGGTCGCCACCGCCCCCTGCGCCTTTGTCGCCATGCTCATGGTTATGGCGCTCTACGAAGAAGAAAAGCGCCGCATCGAGCGCAACATGCTGGCGCTCTCCAACCTCAACCTTGCCACTTCGAGTTTTGTCGGCGGCGAAATTCAGCGCATGCTCTCACAGGCTTTGGATCGTGTCCTCGGTGTCGTGCGCCTTCCCGCCGGAGCGTTGTTCCTCCACCACGGTGACCCACAGGGGCCGACTTCCGTCGTCGCCGTTGGATTGTCCGACGAATTCTGCCGCGCCACACAAAATGAAAGCCTGGACGACTACCTCGTCAGCCTGGTCGCTCGCCTCGGTGGCTTGCTCGGATTCCGCGACCTTCGCGACGATTCGCTCTCCGCTTTGGACAAGGAAAAATCCATCCGGCGCTTCCGCGAGTTGGCTCTGGCTCAGGGTTTGCGCAGCGTGGTGGCCATCAGCCTTCAGGCCAAGGAGCAGGCCTTTGGCGTTCTCCTGCTCGGCACTCCGGATAACCGCCGCTTTACTTCGGCCGAGCTCCGTCTCCTGCTGGCTCTCGGCCACCAAATCGGAATGGCCGTAGAGAATAGTTACTTGATTCAGCAAACTTCCCGCCGTTCCGAAGAATTGCACGTGCTCAACGAAATCGGGCGCGTCCTCAGCTCGACGCTGCAGAGAGAGGAACTCACCAAGAAAGTTTGGGAGGAGCTGCGCCGTCTCTTTGACGTTGAAAATTTCTATATCGCTGAGCTCGATCCGGTGCACGACGAACTTCGCTTTGAACTGGAAATCATCGGCGGCAATCGCGTGCCTCGGCGCACGCGCCCCGCCGGAAACCATCTCACCGAATACGTCATTCGAACGCGGCAGCCGGTTCTGATTCGCGAAAATTATGTCAATGAAGTCAAAAAGCTCGGCGTCGAACCCATCCGCAAGGGGGGCTGTTTCTGCGGCGTTCCCCTCGTGGCTTACGACCACGCCATCGGCGCCATGGCCGTTTTCTCCGACAACGAGCGCGCGTTTGACGAGGGCCACCTCGAATTGCTCCGCGTGCTCGCCAGCGAAGCCAGCATCGCCATCGAAAACGCCCGGCTCTTTCACGAAGAACGGACCAAGGCGCGCCACCTGTCTCTGCTCAATACCATTTCTCGCAACGCCATCGCCACGCTGAATCCGGACGAGATGCTCGCAAAAATCACCGAGCAACTCGAGGCAGGCCTTACCTACGATCACATCGGCATCGGTTCGCTGGACTACGCCACGCGCGAAATCGTGATCCAGGCCGAAGCAGGCACGCGCCGCGGCACTCTCGGCCAGCGCATACCGCTCGGCACGGGCCTCGTCGGCCACGTCGCTCGCAACGGGCAAATGGCGCTTTTCCGCGCTGGCTCTTCCGCGGACAGCGCCTTGAAGCCGCTCTTGCCGGATTCCGTTGCAGCCATCGCTCTGCCGGTTTTTTACGCCGAGCAGCTTCACGGCATCCTGTACATCGAGTCGTCCACGCCCGTGGACTTCTCCGAAGAAGAAATCTTGCTGCTTCGCACGCTCGCCGACCTCATCGCCGGCGCACTGCACAATGCCTTGTCTTTCCAGAAGGCTCAGGAACAAGCCATCACCGACGGCCTCACTGGCGTCAAGACGCATCGCTTCTTCATGGAAGCTCTTTCTTCCGAATGGAAGCGGTCTACGCGCGCGGGCCGTTCTTTCGCCCTGGTCCTCATGGACCTAGACCGCTTCAAATTCGTCAACGACTTCTACGGCCACCTCGAAGGCGACCTGGTTCTCCAGCGCGTCGGGCAGATTCTTGAGACCAATTGCCGCCGCTCCGACGTCGTCGCTCGTTACGGCGGCGACGAATTCGTCATTCTCATGCCGGAAACCACCATGGAGCACGCCCGGCAGCTCGCCAGCAAGCTCCGCGGATGGGTTTCCGCCGATCCGCTGCTGCGCGAGAAAAATATCAGCGCGAGTTTCGGCATTGCCTGCTATCCGCTGCACGGCTCATCGCCGCAGGAGCTCATCCAAGTCGCCGACGCTTCGATGTACCTTTCGAAACATCAGGGCGGCAATGCTGTCTCCACTGCCGACCATTTCGACCCCAACGAAGCCAAAAAATGGAAGCGCGACGTTCTCGAAGCTTATTTGGGCGTGACGCTGAAGCGCCTCTTCTCCACCGGTCCTGAAGCGTTCGAAGAAATCTATCAGCGCTTGCGCCAATTCACGGAATCGCTCAGCGCCACGGAACCGGGCAGCAAATCCCTTGCTTCGCAGGAGGAGGGCCCGCACGCCCTCCCGCAAGCCGTTCTGGACACTGTCACTTCGCTGGCCTATGCGATTGACGCCAAGGATCACTACACGCAAGGCCATTCGCAGAAAGTTGCCGCGTACGCCGCGCTTATCGCCGAAGCCCTGGGAATGACCGACGCCGAAGTCGAGGAGATTCGCCTGGGCGCGGTGCTCCACGACATCGGCAAAGTGGGCATCCCGGAAAATATTCTCAACAAAAATGGCCCCCTCAATCCTGAAGAGTGGGAAACCATGAAGTCTCATGTCAGCTTTGGCGCGAAAATTCTCGACCCGCTCACGCCGCTCGCCCGCATTCGCAAAATGGTCCTGCATCACCACGAATTTTTTGATGGCTCGGGTTACCCCAACGCGCTCTCGGGAGAAAGTATTCCGCTTGGCGCGCGCATCATTGCCATTGCCGACGCCTACGACACCATCACCAGCGACCGCACCTACAAGAAGGCGCGCAGTGCCCCCGACGCACTTTCCGAACTCGAACGCTGCGCCAACGCGCAATTCGACGGCTCGATCGTCGAAGTGTTCGTCCGCACCATGCGCACTTTGCCCAATCCCATCATCGAAGTCGCCACCGCCTCCGGCACTCAGCGCGCCTCCTGACCCTTCCACTTTTTATTGACCCAAATCATCCTGAGATTGTCATTTCGAACGGAGTCCTCGGAGTGAGAAATCCCTCCTCGCTTTTCTTGCTACCGTTTTCTCCGTCTTCCCGTCGAACGGACAAGAGGGTCGGCGTGTGTCCCGGTTCCACTGGTTGCGTTGCGGGACGCATTCCGCTGGGAGTCTTGCCCCGAGGGAGGCGTGACATGATCTGCCGTAGATTCGTCCCGCTGGTTGTGTCTTTCGCGCTGCTGACTTCCCTGATCATTCCTCTCGTTGCGGGAACGCCCGCGGAATCCGCCTTCAAAAAGCTGCAATCGCTGGCCGGTCAGTGGGAAGGCAAGGACGCTCACGGCATGGCCGCGAAAACCAGCTTTGAGGTGCTGGCCTCGAACACCGCGGTGATGGAAAAGCTCGCTCCTTCCGGCATGGAGGAAATGGTCACGCTGTACAGCATGGATCGCGACGGCATCGCCCTCGTACATTATTGCCCCACCAACAATCAGCCGCGCATGCGCGTCGTGCCGTCATCGGACGATGTCAAGGAACTCAGCTTCGATTACCAGGGTGCAGGAAACTTGCCATCGCCATCCGCCGGCCACCAGCACCACCTCGTTCTTCGCTTCGAAGATGCCAATCACATTACGGAGACCTGGACCTGGCGCGAAGGCGACAAAGACACTCCCATGGTCTTCCACTTCGCTCGCAAGACCAACTAGCTTCGAACCAGTAAGACAAGGGAATTGCGCTACGCCGAAGCTTCTCTTCTTCCCCGCCGGCGAATCCAAGTTCGCTCAAGAACTTTCCATTTGGTTAGTGCCTTAGCTTCTCTTCGCCGGTACATTTAGCGCTCGTACCACTGGGAAACCAAAGCGCTACGTGCCTCGGTGACAGTCCCTATAATTCGCTAAGAAATATCACCAGAGATCCTTTCGGTGGTTCGTAGATGCGCTGAAGAAAATGGTGGAGTGAAGCAGGCGTACATTTCAGACCAGTTGGAGACGTTTCACCAACTCGGCGGCAATGGCGGAAATGCGCCGCAGCGTGGCCTCCGGAAGCGAAGCCCTTGGCCGTGCTGCAGGATCGAATAAAACAATCCATAAGCCCGGGCGGTAGATTTCATCCTCCGTCGGACAGATAGCGCCCGTGAGTTGCGTAATCTCGAGAGGGTGCGGGCGCGCCTCTAGGTCGATTTCGAGAACTCTCTCACCCTTATGATGTTCATTCGGCGGAGCAGCAATCAACTCGGTCAATATGCCGCGCGCATCGTCCACCAGGTCGCGGAAGCCCTGCGTAACCAGGATACCGTCCACATCGCGCGGCGTAGGCTGCTCCAGTTCCTCCAGGTCATAATCGGGAAGCGGTTTTTCGAGAGGAATCTCGATAGCCACCGAGGGCTGGTTCTCGTCCGGAACGATGCGCATGGGCATGGCAGCTAAGGTTGTACACCACACGGGCTATTTCGGGTAGGGGCTGCCTGAGAGAATCGCGAAGGCGCGGTAGAGCTGCTCGGCAAGCACTACCCTCGCCAGTTCGTGCGAGAGCGTCATGGCGCTAAGCGAAAGTTTTTGGGCCACGCGCTCGCGCAGGGATTCGGGGAACCCGCCTGCATTTCCGCAAATGAAAATCACCTGGCGCGTGCCACGATCGCGCAAGTCGCCAAGCCACCGCGCGAGGGCGTTCGAATCGATGGTTCTGCCGCCTGCATCGAGAAGGATGGGTGTTGCGGTGCGGTCGGCCTCAATTTTCTTGAGTGCTCCTTCCGCACCGCGAACCTCCAGAATTTCAATCGGACACGACCGGCGAATGCGATTCACGTAATCATCGATAATCGCGCACATTTCCGGCCGCCGGGTCTTGCCGATCATGAGCAGTTGCAGGCGCATGGGGAGCCTTCAATCGTCCGCTATCACGAAGGGGAAATGTCGCTCTCTATTCTCCAATTTCTACTTTCCAATTTCTATCTTCATTTCAATCCATACTTCTTCCGCTTCTCCAGCAAAGTTTTCCGGCTGATGCCAAGAATCTCCGCCGACCGACTGATCTGGTAATGCGTAGCTTCCAGCGTCGCAGCGATGACCTCGCGTTCGACGTCTTCCAGCGAACGCAACCCCGCAACCGGGCTGGCCGCACCCGGAGCCGCCGCTCGAACCGTATCGGGAAAATTCTCCGGCTCCAAAATGTCGTTCTCTCCGCCCGTCGCACCTCGGCCTGCGCCGGAGAAGACGACTGCGCGTTCGAGGGCATTCCTCAATTCGCGCACGTTTCCCGGCCAGGAATAGGCCGCGAGCATGCGTTGGGCAGACTCGCTCAATTGCGCGTGAGGATGTCCGTGAGCGGAGCGAAGCCCCGCCAGCAAGTGGTCCGCAAGCAGCAAAATATCGGCTCGTCGCTCGCGCAACGGCGGAACCGTCAGCGTGAGCACGTTCAGACGGAAAAACAAATCTTCGCGAAAGCTACCCGCTTTAACGGCTGCTGGGAGGTCCACGTTCGTTAGCGCGATGATGCGCGCCTCAATCTTCAGGGTTTCCGTGCCGCCCAGCCGTTCGAACGCCCGCTCCTGCAGCACGCGCAGCAGCTTGCTCTGCGCATTCTGCGAAAGCGAAGCTACTTCATCCAAAACAATCGTTCCATTCCCGCCCAATTCGAAGCGCCCCAGCTTGCGCTCCACTGCCCCGGTGAATGCGCCACGCTCATGGCCAAACAATTCACTCTCGACAAGCTGGGGGGGCAAACTGGCGCAATCGATTTTCAGGTAGGGAGCATCGCGCCGTGGACCCAGTTCATGAACCAGCCGCGCCAAATGGTCCTTGCCGGTGCCGCTCTCTCCGGTGATCAGAAGCGTGGTGGGCGCAGCCGCCACTTTCTTGGCAAGTTCCAGCAGTCGCAGCGACGCCGGGTCTTCCCCAATCCACGGCAATCGCTCGGCGGTCATGTCCCGGAGCGTCGCCCATGCCCGCGGCTGGATAGATGCTCGTCAGAGTAGGGAGCGCGCGGAAAGGCTGGCTCGCTTGCGTCCTCCGCAGCGGCGAACCCTTCCACGGTGTCGGGAATTTCGAGTTTCGGCGACGCGCGCCACAGTCGCTCGAGGTCGTAATACCGCCGCGCCTCCTCGCTGAAGACGTGCACGATAAAGCCGCCAAAATCCAGCAGCGCCCAATCCGCGGACCGGTAACCCTCGCGGTGCCGCACCGACCGACCCATTTGCTTTTCGAGCTGCTCTTCGATTTCCGTGCAAATCGCCTGCACCTGCGGCGTGCTGAAGCCCGTGCAAATCACAAAGTAGTCGGTGAACGCGCTCGCCCCGCTGAGGTCCAGGACGATGATGCCCGCGGCTTTCTTTTCTTGTGCGGCCTGAACAGCGAGGCGGACGCCTTGCGGCAGGGATTCGAAGGTCAAGGTCAACGGTATAGGCTCTGTTTAAGAATGTATTCCTCGACGTGCGCGGAAACAAGTCCGTGAATGGATTGGCCCCTTTGCGCGCGCCGCCGAATGTCGGTTGCCGAAACGTCGTTCGCAACGTTTTCCAGTAAGTAGACTGTCGAGCAATGAAGATGCGCCACCACTTGCGACGGTTGCGCTTCCGTTTCCTTCTTGCTCCCGGGCCTCGCCGTCAGCTCCGGAGGAATCACCAGCCGCAGCGCCTCCGGGCGAATTCCCGGGCGGTTGGCAATGATAAAGTCGCAAAGCCCCAGCAGCGTTTCGTACTCCTTCCACATCGGAATGTCGAGAAACGCGTCCGCCCCGATGATGAAATAAAGGCGGTCGCCTTGGTCGTGATAGGTGTGCCGGAAATAGCGCACCGTGTCCACCGAGTAATGAAGTTGCGTTCCGCTGAAATCCTCGCCTGCTTCCGTCAGCGAAGGCACAAAGTGCGGATGCTCCGTGCACGCCAGCGCCACCATCGCGAAGCGATGCGGAAACGGCGCAAGGTGCTGCTTGAGCTTGTGCGGCGGCCGGCTCGCTGGAATGAAGTGGATTTCGTCAAAATTGAACCGCCGGTCCGCGGCGCGCGCCACGCTGAGATGTCCGCTGTGGATGGGGTCGAAGGAGCCGCCGAACAAGGCGATGCGGCGAGGATGATGTTTCGCGGCGGTTCGGTGCGCCTGCGGTGTCGTCAATGCGCCTCCCAGGGAGTCTCTATTCCCGATTTTCTCATGAATTGCGGTCTTCGGCAGCGTGTTGCGTGGCCTGTTGCGTAGCCTCTTGCGTAGAACGATCAACTTCAACCGCGGCGTGCTCGCTCTCGTCGCCCGAAGCGAGCTCCAGGCTCGCGCGCGGAATCTTATCCAGCGCATCCGCGATGGAGCGGACCAGCTCTTTCACGCCTTCGCCGGCCGCTGCGGAAATCGAATGAAATTCCAAACTGTGCTTCTTGCAATAATCCCGCAAAGCTTCCAGGCGCGTCCGGTCGGTCGTTGCATCCAGCTTTGTTGCAACCACAATCATTGGCTTCCGCGTCAGCGACTCGCTGAACGCCGCCAGCTCGCTGTTGATGACTTCAAACGAATGCACCGGATCATCCGCATTCGCATCGCTTGTATCGACCAGGTGCACAAGCAGCCGCGTGCGCTCCACATGCCGCAGGAAGCGAATCCCCAGCCCCGCCCCAAGGTGCGCGCCTTCAATCAAACCGGGCAAATCCGCAACCACAAACGTGCGCCCGATTTCCCGGCCTTCTTTGCCCGTTCCGCCGTCTGCGTTCACCACACCGAGATTCGGCTCGAGCGTCGTGAATGGATAATTCGCAATCTTCGGCCGCGCCGCAGAAATCACCGAAATCAACGTGGACTTGCCCGCGTTCGGAAACCCCACGAGCCCCACGTCCGCCAAAAGTTTTAATTCCAACCGAAGATGCCGCTCTTCACCAGCGAAACCATCCTCATGTTCGCGCGGCGCTTGGTGCCACGGCTTCGCAAAATGTTGATTCCCGCGCCCGCCGCGCCCGCCATGCACCACCAGCACGCGTTGTCCCGCCGTGGCCAAATCCGCGATCCTCTCTCCGGTCTGATCGTCCAGCGCCAGCGTGCCCACCGGCACTTGCAAAATCATATCTTCCCCGGAGTGCCCCGTGCAGTTCGAGCCTTCCCCATGCCGCCCGCGGTCAGCTTTGAACTCGCGGTTGTAGCGGTAGCGCAGCAGCGTATTGTCGTTCGGGTTCGCCTCGAGATACACGCTGCCGCCATTTCCGCCGTCGCCGCCCGACGGTCCTCCGCGCGGAACGTATTTCTCGCGCCGAAACGCCACGCAGCCGTTCCCGCCGTTCCCCGCCTTCACGTAAATTTTCGCTTCATCAACAAACACAGATTCTCACTTCGCGCGCTAGGCGCTCCCTCTCAAAAACGATAACATAAGCCAACTAGCGAAACTCGGTTTCCCCGAACGGAGGCAGTACCCTGATGCTTCGCGTCCTCAAGCGCATTCTCTTGCTGCTTTTTGCCTTCGTTGCAATCGCGGCCGCCGCGTTCTACGTGCTTTATCTCCACCGCACACGGCTTCCCCCCGCCCCACCGCACGCGCGCGTCGCTCCGACAATTGCCAGTCTTCCCGGCCTCTCCGCCTGCTGGATCGAAACCGGAAAAACCTTCAGCCGTTTTCCCATCGGCATGACCGCCGGCAGTATCCTGGTTCGCCATCCGGCGGGAGACCTTCTGATTGACGCGGGCAATTCCAGCCATTTCAAACAGGACGTCAGCATCTACCCTTTCTGGCTTCGTCTGAAACTCCAATCGCTCGCGGGGCAGTTGAATCCCGAGGCTCCGCTTCCCGAGATGCTTCACCGTCCAGGCGAAGATCCCGCCAAACTCCGCTGGGCTATCCTCTCGCACGTTCATCTGGACCACGCCGGCGGCCTCATGGATCTTCAGCACCTCACCGTCTTGATGACGCGTGAAGAAATCCTCTTCGCCAACGACTCTGCCGCCCAAGCCAAAGGCTACGTTCTCGCCGCTTACACCAAAGCGCTGCCCAACCCCAGTGCGCCCACGTTGCAATTCGAGCCAAAGCCTTACGAAACCTTCGATGAAAGCGCCGACCTCTACCACGATGGCTCCGTCGTTGTCGTGCCGCTGCGCGGCCATACTCCAGGAAGCGTCGGTATTTTTGTGAATCTCTCGCCCGCGCGGCGCTTCTTCTACGTGGGTGACAGCGTGGACGACGAAATCGGCTTTGAACAGCGTGTCGGCAAGACGCTTCTCTTACGCGATAGCGACAATGATCCCACGCTGGCAAATCAAATCGTCAGCAAACTCAGCCAGCTCCACGAAATGGTTCCGCCTCTGGCGATCATCCCCGCCCACGGCCGCAGCGCCTACAAAAAATTCTTCCCCGCCGGCCCGCTCACCTGCGTCTCCGCCCAATCTCCATAGCCACTCCCCCGGGATCGCCAATCTCCAGATTGGCGTCTAGCTCGGGACCAGTTTCATGACCGCCAACACCTGCGTTCAAAACAAAAACGCGGTCCATCTCGCTCGGACCGCGCACGTAACAACTATCTTCTCAACCAATCGTCTTTAACTGCGAACGGTGTACTACGAACGGTGAACCTCTTCCATCAGTCCCTGGATCACCAGTCCTTGGTCTTTCAGTTCGCCGCCGCCTTGGCTTGCTCCGCCGGCTGAATGCTGATGAACCGTCCCTGGCGGCCTCGCTCCTGAAACTTCACGTAGCCCGTGACCATCGCGTACAGCGTGTCGTCACTGCCGCGCCCGACGTTTTCTCCTGGCTGATGTTTGGTGCCGCGCTGCCGCACCAGGATCGTGCCCGCATTCACCAACTGCCCGCCGAAGCGCTTTACCCCCAGCCTTTGTCCGTGGGAATCGCGGCCGTTCGTTGACGAGCCGCCGCCTTTCTTATGTGCCATAACTCAATCCTTTTCCCCGAATCTTGTAGGGGCGCGCTTTAGCGCGTCCCCCGCTTATTCGATAAACCTTTTTTAACCCACACTAAATCTTGATGTCGCCCACTTCCACCGCCGTGTAATTCTGCCGGTGCCCGCGCTGAATCTTGTACTGGTTCCCCCTCTTGAACTTCAGCACCGTCAATTTCTTCGCGCGCCCCTGCTCCACGATCTTCCCGGTCACCGTCGCGTTCTCGGCCTCCGCGCCCGCAAACACCTTCTTGTCCCCATGGACCGCCAGGACGTTGCCAAAACTGACCTTTTCCCCCACTTTGCCTTCCACCCGCTCGATGCGGATGGTGTCGCCGGGCGCGACACGATACTGCTTCCCCCCGGTCTGTATAACGGCGTACATCTCTCCTCCAGGTTCCTTCTAGGCGCCCATGAGCGCACTCTTAGCGCTTCTTCGCGCCCAACGGAAACTCCCATTATACGTGCCGCCCCAAACAATCGTCAACGCACCTTTTAAGTCAGTTCGGCTTTCAAAATGGATTGATTCTTGGCGCATTGTCGATAACCCGCAAGTAATGATGCGAATCGGGTGTGCCGGGATTCCTTCCGGTTTGCCCGTGATCCAGACACAATCTCGAAACTGATTGGGCGGACCACACCTACCGTTGTTCGACTCCCCCCAAAGGCTTCTTGCTGCGCGCCCCCGATGACGAGTCGAACTTGACGCCGAAAGGCACCGGGCGTAAGTTCCTCCACAAACCGACGCTGAGTTATCGAATGGGAAATGTCAGATCGTATCGTTTCGAAGATAGCTGTTCCCAATGGGAGATGAGAGATGAAACGTCGAGCATTCCTTGGGGTCGGCAGTAAGACACTGGCGATCGCTTTAGCGCCCTGCGCGACTAGGTCTGGGCTGCTATTTGACCAGCAGCAATCGCAGGTCTTACCACATGCGCTTGAGCAACGCATTGCCGCTGTGATTCAGGCCTATGACTCCCAAGGAAACCACCGCACGGGGACGGAAGTGGACAATGCATCGGCCGAATGGCTGGCCGAACAAGTGCGGCAGTTGGGCGCGGAGCCCTCGCTTGAACCCTTCACTCTTGATCGGCTCGACCCTCAGTCCTGCTGTCTGCACGTCGAGGGTCGCCGCATAGATGGCGTGCCCGTGTTCGACGGGGGTTTTACCAACGCGGAAGGGGTGCGTGGCAGGCTCGGCCCTCTCGGCAGCGAAGCCGAAATTGGGTTGGCAGAATCTGAACCGTACAAGCTCGCAGAACCGGGGATCGAGCACCGAAGCCAAGTTTCGGAGGCGCGCCGCAGCCGGCATAAGGCGGTCGTCGTTCTGACGCGTGGCGCTAGGCCAGGACTTTTCCTGATGAACGCTTCGGCCTTCCGCAAGCCGTTCGGCCCACCTATGCTGCAAATCTCGAGCGTAGAAAGCAACTGGCTGAACCAGCAGGCCCAGAGCCACACGAAAGCAACGCTCGTTGCTCAGGTACGCCGCACCACTGCACAAGCCTTCAACGTTACCGTCAAAATCGCCGGCAGCAACGCGACTCTTGCGCCCCTCGTTCTCATGGCGCCCCGCAGTGCATGGTGGCAGTGCGTGAGCGAGCAAGGGAGCCGGCTGGTTTGTTGGCTGGAAGCGATTCGGGTTATGGCTACAGGTAAGCCGGCGCGTGATTGCTACTTCGTCGCGTTGAGCGGCCACGAGCTCGACCTTTTGGGAATGGATGCATATATCAAACGCCGTCCGGACCTGATAAGGCGCGCCCACGCGTGGATTTTTTTTGGCTCTGATATCGGCGCCCCGCGACAACCTAATCTCATCCATGCATCCGACGAGGCGCTTGAGCAATGGACGGTCGTAGCGATGGCGAAAGAAGGACTGACTGTGAACGGGACGGCGCGTCGCGACTCGATGGCTCGCGGAGAGGCCGGTGCCGTCCAGCAAGGAGGCGGGCGGTTCGTGACTGTCGCCTGCGGCAGCGAGCTGTACCACAGCGTGGCAGACCGCTGGCCGGAAGCGCTTGATGTGGCGGCGCTGACCCGCTATGCCAAGGCGTTTGCGAACGGAGCTCTAGAGATTGCACAGCAGAGCGTCTGACGAGACGCGCTCTGCATCGCAATAACTTCCGGATGGTCGGCAAGCCGGAAGTAATCCATTTCACCCGTCAACCCTTCCTCGGGCTTCCCTACCGCACACAATGCAAACAACTTACAAATCCCTGAAAAACAGGCAATCCAACGGAAAATTCCTTCCGTTCTAACCTCCGGCATCCAAACGACTTATTTATTTCTTGACAAATTATTAAAAGTAGTATACTATGTAGATACGGGTACGTTTCTTTACCCCTGCTTGCCCCGATCTTAGAGGGGAGCCTCGAAGGGTCTCTGCAGTCCGCCCCTAATTCTGATTGCCGTGACTTCGGAAAGAAGCTTCGATGGGACTCAGCCCCATGTATGCCTCATATACCCCGTGCGTTTCGCCGCGACGCCCCCGCCACTCGCTCTCCACAATACAACGAATGTTTTCTCTTTATCCCTTTTCTTTTCTTATGTTTCCGCACTCTTCGCGCACAATAGAGCCCCGCAACTTCTTTCTTACCAATCATTTCCGCACTCTTTCCCGTGCAATGGAGGGGGGAGGCATGAATCTTCTCTTCCCACGAGTCACCAGTCACGGCTCACGAGTCACCATTTCGCAGATTTGCCCCTTTAGTTTCAACAGTTTCCACGATACCCCTCCCGCAACGCCTTTCTTTTCATGCTTTTGCATTGTTGCCGGAGAGTGGGTGGGGTCCTTCTGTTCTTCTGCCTTCTGCTTTCAGCTTTCTGCCTTGTGTGGGTCACCACGCGGGAGGGACTTCGAGCATCCAGACGTTCGAGCCGCCCGTGGCTTCCCAGATCGCGAGGTGCTTTCCGTCCTGCGAAGGAATGGCCCAGCCCACATACGGCTTGCTTTCCTGAAGGACGGCTTTCGCGTGGCCCTGAAGATCAATGCTAATCAGCGTAGTCGTTTCTCCATGAAGCACCGCGCTCGCCCAGAAGCTTTTTCCGTCGGCGGCCCAGTCAATCGTGGCAAGGCGTCCCCAGTCTTTCACTTTGAGGACGTGCTCCGCGCCGCCGCGCGTCGGGACAAGCCGGATTTCCGCTTCCACCGCTGCGCGCATCTTCTTGGCCAGCGCCAGCGTGCGCCCGTCCGGCGAGAGGCTCCAGTTGAAGTATTGCCATTCCGGCTCGCTAGTGCGCAGCAATTCCTTCTTCGCGCCAGTCTTGGCGTCGAATTCGTAAAACACAAGCGCGTCTTTCGTGTACTTACTGTAGACGCACTCGCGCGAAGGCAGCCGCGCGCACTGGAAATTGTTGATGCCGGAATCTTCCAGCGCGAGTTGCGAACTGCCGCCGTCGAGCGGAACGCGCATCAGCCGCAGGTTGCGCGATTGAAACTCGCCTTCCGGCTGCGTATTTGTAGCGGCGTGGCCCGCCGCGTTCGAGTTCTGGCTCGAAGGCGCGCCGTTTCCCGCGTCTGCGCTCTCTCGGTCCGCCTCGGTCAAATAGAGAACCTCACTGCGCTCCGGATTCAGACGCAGAATGGTCGGCGATCCTTGAACGCCGGCGATGAGCTCGGGATTTGCGGCGCCAATCTGCTGGCGAAAAATGCGAAACGTGCCGTCGCGGTCGGAAACATACAAGACGGATTTGCCGTCGGGCGTCCATTCATACGGACGGCTCTGGTGTTCTTCCATAGTGAGGCGCTGCAACTTGCCAATTTCCTGCGTCCTGGCATCCACGTCTGCCACGAAAACGGCCGGCGCGATGTTCGTGCGAATGAACACCGCGTGCTTTCCATCCGCCGACATGTTGATGACCGGTTTCCAGTCCGGACCATTGGTGAGACGAACAGGTGCACCCCACCGCCATCCCGGCCGCGTGTCCACTTTCAGCGACCACACGTTGGATTCTCCCTGATTGGGAGGCTCTTCGGCGCGCGAGAAGAGAATCCGGTTGTCGCGCGTCCAGACCAGGCCGTATTGCAGGCGGTAATCGTTGAGAATCAAGTCCGTTTTGCCGCTGGCCAGTTCGTACATTTCGATTTGCACGTCCTCGGCGCTGTAGCCCGGCCAATAAACGTCCTTCAGGTAAACGAAGCGCAGGCTGTCCGGCGACCACGCTGGCGGGCCAATGACAAATCCAGGAACATTGACAGCCTTACGCGGTTCGCCGCCGTCAGTGCCGGTCAGCCAAATCTCGGGATGGTCGAATTTGTCGCCGCGCAAAAAAGCGACGTGCTTGCCGTCGGGCGAGACACTTGCAGCTTCCCCGTCGGCGACCAGTTTTCGCGGAGCTCCTCCGAGCAAAGGGATGTTCCACAAACCGGAGCGTTCTTCGCTGCCAGCGACGGCTTCCGCGAGCAAATGGTTCCCATCCGGATACCAGCTCACACGATGCACGCGGAATCCCTCCGGAAGCGTCAGTGCGTGGGATTCGTTCGTGGCAATCTCCCGCAAAAATGCCCCACGTGGGTCAATGTAAGCAAGGTAGCGCCCGTCCGGAGAGATTGCCCCCAAGTAAACCGGAGCATCCGGGGAATTGGCGGTCAGCCGAATCTCTTTCGGAAGAACCGGCTGCAGCGCGCGGGATGCGCGCATTCCTACATGGAGGCCCAGGCCGAGCGCAATCAAAACAATAACGAATCCCGCAGCCACAAGCCGCCACCGCGATTTACTCGCGTTTGAAAATGCTGCATCTCGAGACGAGGCGAGTTGCCCGGCAGGGGATTCTGCCGAAGGCGACTCAACCGGGGCGAGGAAGCGATACCCACGGCGCGCGAGCGTTTCCACAAACCGGGGATTCTCTGCCGAGTCACCCAAGGCATCGCGCAAGCGCTTCACGGCTGCGTTCAGCCCGTGCTCGAAGTCCACGAAAGTATCAGCGGGCCATAGCCGGGTGTGAAGGTTCTCCCGTGTGACAACTTCACCAGGATGCTCAAGAAGCATGGCCAGGACCTGAAAAGGCTGTTCCTGGAGGCGAACTTTGAGCCCGTTGCGGTGGAGCTGCCCGGCGCGCAGGTCTACCTCAAAGATTCCAAAGCGGATAACTCCGTTCGCGGCATCTCCTGGCATTTGGCCCACCTTGGCCGGGCTCCTCAAGTAATAACGACCCTCTCTAAGACAAAGTTTCCTGCAGCGATCCAATTGAGCCAGAACAAATAGAAGCCGACGTCACAAAAGGTTCCCATTTGTAAAGAACAGGCTAAAGGAACTGGTCACAAGCAAAACTCGGTGTAATTTCACACCCTATCTCTTTGACGCAAGAGAACTTATCTCGTCATCCGGAAATGAGAACCTCGCCTCCTCCTCGCTATTGAGGTACCCACCAGTCCGAACCATTTTTGGCGCCATCACGAGGTGCGCGCCATGTTGGTCACGGGAGTCAAGACGTTTCGGACGGGGCTTCGGTTTGCCCTCCTTTTTTCGCTTCTGCCGACGACAAGCACCAATCTTTTGGGCAAGGCTCCCGCGAGGGTCCCTGCAAGCGCGCGGTTAACCATTTCGGTGTACAACGACGCGGAAGTGCCCGTGGATGTCATGGGCCGGGCGCAGGAGCAGGCTGGGCGAGCCTTTCGGCACGCGGGAATTGAGGTGACTTGGCTGAATTGCAGAGTCCCCGCTGTGAGTGAGGAGGCATCGCGCACCTGCCGGGAGGCTGTCTTTCCGGAGCATCTGCATTTGCGGATCGTGCGAAAGTCGCTTGGCTTGAAAGGGGAGACGCTGGGGATTTCCTTTCAAGGGGAAGACGGCAGCGGATGCTACGCGGACTTGTTCTACGAGCCGATGGAGCAATTGCAGAAAAGCGACGGGGCGGACATTGCGAGCCTGCTTGGCCACGTGGCAGCCCACGAAATAGGGCATCTCCTGCTTGGCAACAATTCTCACGCTGCAGCGGGAATCATGCACGCCCACTGGACGACCGAAGAACTTGCAAGCGCGAGAGTTGGCGGTTTGGCTTTCCTGGAAAAGGAGTCGCGGCGAATGAGAGCAAGGCTAGCGACCGCAACGCAAGCTTCCAAAGAGGGGCCATCGACCGCAGCGCGGATTCCAGCACGAACCGGGGACTAAAAAGTGAGCTAAGCCCTTGCGAAACAACTAGTTTGGGGCCTGTACTAAGGGGCAGTAATGGGTCGGCCTTAGGGACGGCTCGCGATGCAAAACAGTCATCTAAGCTTGAGGGATGCGAAAACGGCCCCTTTTCGCGCTTTGGGTATGCGCAACGGCGTTGCTGGGGCAGGTGTCTCTAACCCTCGCAAATCAGGCGCAAACTTCGGGGCAGCAGAGCGCAGCGCGGCCGAGCCAACAAACGGGGAAACAGGCTTTGGGCCAAAAGGTGCAAACGCCCCGACCGCCAGCAATACCGCCAGGCTTCCGGCTCCTTAGCCTGAAAGAGGGGCGCACCATCGTCCAGGAAATGGCGTGGGCCGACGACGAAGAGGGTTTGGCGCCCGATTGTTCCCACTTGGTGCACCACTTGTATGAACAAGCAGGATACATCTATCCCTATGCCAACTCGCTGGATCTTTACAGCGGCACCGGCCAATTCTTGCGTGTGCGCACACCGCAGGAGGGCGACTTAATCGTTTGGCGCGGGCACGTAGGCATTGTCGTGGATCCTAGAGAGCATTCTTTCTTCAGCTCGGTTACTTCGGGTACACAGGTTCAGAATTATCGTTCGGCCTACTGGCGGGCGCGAGGCTATCCGCGGTTTTTCCGGTATCTGACCAAGGGGCCGCTGAAGGGTGACGGGACGAAAGAAGCGTCGAATCGGCCTCCGGGGCTGCAGCCTCCCGCACCACAAACCCCCACATCGCAACGCAAAAACCAAGCCGTCGTTGGAGGCGAGAATCGGCCCAGTCTGCAGGTAGTGAAGGCAACGCCGATCCCTACGGGACATGCCGCAGACAAATCGCAGGGCGACACCGCGGCAAGCAAACCGCTCGAAGAAACTGCGTCCGCGAGCACAGCGCGAACCGAGAGTTCTTCGCGAACTGCGTCCTCACAAGCGTCTCTCTTGCAAATTCCCCTGCGGACATCGGGGCATGCGCCCCAGGCATCGGACGTGACTTTGGCGCTCCAGGACGCGAATCTCGAGGCGGGCGAGATTTTGCGCGCCGGGAACCTGGAGCAACTGGAGCGACCGGTAGTGGTTTACCGGCAGTTGCAAGTGAGCGGGGTCGAGGTGAAAGGGAGACGCGGCGTCGCGCAAATCCGGATGGAGGCTGTGGCGGCGCTCACGGCGCAGCGCGTGGAATCGCAGTCCGGCTGGGAAGATCACCAACTGGAACTGCAGCGCACGAAAAAGGGATGGGTGGTGGTGCAAGGAAACGAGATCGCCTACGTGCCGCGGGATGGGGCGATGCGCATTTTGGCGGCGCGGCTGGCCGCCCTGACGCAAAGCACGGAGCGCGGCACGGTAAAAGACCGCGAGCAAGCCGACATCGTGCGATTCATGAATTTGTTGGTCGAGTAGAACAGAGCTTTTTCTCACCGCATCAGTCCCAATCCTAGAAACAATCTCGAACCTCTAAATTCGGTACATGGTGATGCCGCTGAGAAGCTTGGGATAAAAGTCGGTGGACTTCTGGGGAAGGACTTCGCCGGCGGTGGCGATTTTCATGACCTGGTCCACGCCGCAGGGGTTCAAGAGGAAAGAAATTTGCGCGCGGCCAGAGTCTAAGGCGTCGAGAGCGGCGATTGCTTCGCGTTCGTAGGTGAGATGGGCCTCGGCAGTGACGGCCTGCGGAGTGATGCCGAGAGCGGGCTCGAGGATTCCTTCGTGAAGGAGAACGACATCGAGTACGCGTTGGAGCGGCGAGACGTTGGGGAGAAGCTGGGCGAGATTGACGCCGTTGCGAAGCGTCAGCACATAAAAAGCACACTTCTGCGGATCAGCGGGATAAACACCGATGGCGCGGCGCGCGCGCGCGTTGATGAGGCAAGCGAGGAATTTCTTGAGCGCTTCCTCTTTTTTCGCGTCGCTCGAAAAAGGAAATTCTTCAGCGGCGAACCACGGTTCGAGATGGCGACGCACGGCAGGCCAGGAAAAATCGTGAATGTGCGAGGCGACGCGATGCGTGGGAAGAATGGTGAGGCCTTCGCTGTGCGTGTTGATGAAGGTCATCATGACGCGCTCGAACGGCGCATCGGAATCATTTTTTCCAGTACGGGAGCGGCATTCGTTGCGGTAGGCGAGCGCGGTTTCGTAGCGGTGATGGCCGTCGGCGATGACCAGTTTTTGGTCCTGCATGGCTTTTTGAATGGCAGCCACGTGCTGAGGGTGAGAGATGATCCACAGGCGGTGCGTAACGCCGTATTCATCGCGAAGCTCGGTTTCCGGGGCGCTCGTTTCCGCCTCGGCAAGAATTTCGTCCACGCGGCGCTGGGGATCGGAATAGAGCATGAAAAGCTGGCCGGTGTGGGTTCGCGTGTGACGAAGAAGTTCGAGGCGGTCAGCTTTGGGGCCGGAGAGGGTTTGTTCGTGGCGGAAGATGACGCGAGCGGAGTAATCTTCGAGCTGGCCGGCGCCGATGAAGCCGCGGCGCGTGTGGCGCTCCTCCGTGCCGGGCACGGTGTATTCCTGAGAGTAGGCGTAGAAAGAAGGGGTGGGATCCTGTTGCACGATGCCGTTGCGAATCCAGTCTTCGAGGCTTGCGGCGGCGCGCGTGTACACGTTGTTCTGCGGCGTGTCGCTTGGGTTGCTGCGGCCCTTTTCAACGGCGATCAGATTATGCGGGTTCGAAGCGTAATACTTGTCCTGCATGGCAGGAGAGATTTTGTCGTAAGGCTGGGTGAGGACGCGGTCGAATGGGGCGCGGGCCGGATTGTAGCGGAAGGCGCGAAAAGGAAAAACCTGAGCCATGGAGTCTCCGGAATGTAAATTCGCCGAGGGCGAAGCCTTCCAGTTTACGCGAAGAGGAGGGGGATTTTGAAATGGCGTCTAACAGCCCGGATTATTGGAAAGAATTGTCAGCCGCCGCTGATGGCGGGAACGATCGAAATATCAGATCCTGCGGCAACACGGCTGGTCAGCCCACCGGTATAGCGAACGTCTTCGTCGCCGATGAAAATGTTGATGTGCTCGCGCATCTGGCCTTGCTCGGTGACGATGCGATCGCACAGGCCGGGATAGAGCTTCCAAAGGGCAGACAAAGCTTCCGCTAGAGTAGCGGGCGATTGCTCGATGGTTACGGCGCTGCGTCCCGCGGTGAATTCGCGCAAAGGGCCCGGAATGAGAAAAGTTACGGGCACGAATTACCTTTTCTTTTGGTGCGACTGGCGACGCGACTGGCTTGCCGTGCGAGACTTGCTCCTGGAAGACGGCGGTGGTTGAGGCGCTTGGCGGGGCGTTGCGATCGAGTGCCCAAAACCATCCTCGATGAGGGCGCTTCGCAAACAAACGATGGCCGGCAGACCTTCGAGGATCTTGTTCCAAGTCTTTCCTTCGTCGCGCGAGCTAAAAAGCTGGCCGCTTCGCGTGCCGAAATAAATTCCGGCGGGGTCGAGCGAATCCACGGTCATGGCATCGCGCAAAACGGTTTCGTAGGCTTGCTTTTGCGGGAGGCCCCGCGCCAAGGGCTCCCAGGAGACGCCACTGTTGCGGGTACGAAAGACGCGCAACCGGCCATCACAAGAGCAACGGAACTGGTCGGACTCAACGGGAACGATATAGACGCAATCGGGGTTGCGGGGATGCATGACCATAGCAAAACCGAAATCGGAGGGCACGCCATTGGCGACGTCCTTCCAGTTTTCCGAGGAATCATCGGAACGATAGATGCCCCAGTGATTTTGCAGGAAGAGGCGTTGGGGCCGGGCAGGGTGCATGGCAATCTTGTGCACACATTGCCCGAATTCGGGATATTTCATGGGCAGGAACATGGCGCGGATGCCGCGGTTTTGTGCCGACCAAGTGTTTCCACCGTCGTTCGTGCGATAAACGCCACCGGCCGAAATCGCCACGTACATCCGTTGCCTGTCGGCAGGGTCGAGCACGATGGTGTGTAATGCCAATCCCCCGTTGCCGGGAACCCAGCGGGGCCGGTGAGGATGATCGAACAAGCCTCGCACAAGCGACCAGGTTTCCCCGTCGTCATGAGTATCGAAGAGCGCCGCGGGTTCTACGCCGCAATAAAGTGTATTGGGTTCGTCGGCCCGGCCGAGCGAAATCTGCCAGATGTTTTTTAGGGAGAGGCCGGTGTCCGCGGGAAAGCGAATGGCGGCTTCCTGCGGGTTGGTCCAAACCCTGCCAAAATCGTCGCTGGAGCGCAGCATGGTGCCCCAAAAACTTGCCGTGGATGCCCAGATGCGGTGCTGATCGGCGCGATTGTCATAGGCCAATGCGTAGACGGCTTGTCCGTGGAAATAGGGACCACCGACCTCCCAACGCGAGCGGTTGACGTTGGAACGAAGGATGAAGGCTCCTTTTGTGGTTCCGACGAGCAAAAGAAAGTCGCCTCTTCGCACACGGGCGTGCCGCACGCTGTGGTGAGCCATGGTTTGCGGCTCGCTGCGTTCGGCGCTCGGGGCCGCGGCAAAAACCGCGGCACCTTGAATTGCTTCCAGAGCCGCCAGGACCTCTCCTGCGCGTTGATAGCGCTGCGCGGGTTCCTTCGACAGACAGCGCTGGATAATGGCCCAAAGACCCGGCGGAACAGGATGACCGAGCGGCTTGGGCATCTCGCGCATAATGGCGGAGCTCAATTCAAAGCCAGTGCGCCCTTCGAACGGCCGGCGGCCGGAAGCGGCTTCGTAAAGAACGACTCCCAAGGCCCAAAGATCGCTGCGATAGTCGGCCGTTTCGCCGCGCAAAACTTCGGGGGGCATATAGGCCAGAGTGCCGCTGAACGTGGAACTGGTCTGCATGGTTTCAAGAGTTCGCGTAGGGCCTTCGAAAGATGCATCGCGCTCGCTCACGCCCACCTGCTTGGCCAAGCCGAAATCAAGGACCTTCACGAGTCCGCCGGACGTGACGACAATGTTGGAGGTTTTCAGATCGCGATGAATGATTCCTCGATCATGAGCACGGACCAGCGCGCCGGCAATTTGAACGCCACAACGGATGACGGTTTCCGGCGGCAATCCCGCGTCGCGGGACATTTCGTGGAGAGACTTGCCTTCGACGAGCTCCATGACAATGTAGAGTTCGCCTTCGGTCTCGCCCACGTCGTGGATGGTGCAGATGTTGGGATGAGAAAGAGAGGATGAAGCGCGCGCTTCCTGAAGGAGATCTTGACTGCCGGAGGAGCCCAGGCGTGCATCTTTCTTGACGACTTTTACCGCAACATCGCGCTGCAGCACTTCGTCGTAGGCGCGATAGACGACGCCCATTCCGCCTTCGCCGATTTTTGCCTGGACACGACAATGGCCAAGAACCTGACCAATCACCGGATTCTCCCTATGCGCCTGTTCTTTTCGCACTTCATGCTAGGCTCTGCGCGAGAGGTCCGTCAATGCGGAGTGTTGCGCGTACTTGCCCGACACGTTCGCCGCGGCTGTCCGCGAACAGGATTCGGTCGATTTGGTTCTTGCTGCCGTGTGAGAGGTAACTTGAAAACGGTGCGCAACTATCACAGAATGGAAGCGATCCCCGGTAGCTCAACGGTAGAGCATTCGGCTGTTAACCGAAGGGTTGCTAGTTCGAATCTAGCCCGGGGAGCCAAATTCTCTTTCTCTTTCAATGACTTACGAAGATTAGTTTTCCCTATTCTTTATTCAGAAAATCACAATGTCATGTAGGGGTGAGGTATGCAGGGAAGCGCATTTCTTTGCGATTGAGGTGCGGGCAACGAACTGGGTTATCGCCTGCCCGCGCTCGCGCCGGGCCAGTCGTCCGTGCGGAACGGAGAAGCGGGCAGTCCATTTTTGTTGTACAGATTGCAGTCCGGGCTATTCGCCCACGCATAGCGCACAGCAGCGGGCGCGCTCACTTGTTTGCTCGAGACGACGACTTCGCCGCCTTCGATCCTGGCGTCCGCCCAGTGGAACTTCTTGTCCGCGCCCGCAATTGAAAATCCCTTCAGGGTATCCCCGCGCGCTTCGAGCCCGTCGCCCGCGTAACGAAACCGGATATGGACTTCGTCCCCGCTGATTTTCATGGAGTCATAGATGGGCCCGGAATAGACAATCCTTCGGCCGTACGTCGTGCCCAACGCCCAGAGCGCCAACCGCTCGCCAATCTCCGCTTTGCGCGGTGGATGCAGATTCTTCGAGTCACCAACATCGATCGTTACCGCGAGGCCTGTATTCGGCACCGTCTTGGCAGTATGCAACTGGGCATCGCGCAGTTCCGCCCAGATAGAATTGCCTAATTCCGGACTCGTCCCGAGATTCGGTAATTGCACAATCAGAAAAGGAAAGTCCGGTTCACTAAATCCTTTGCGCCATCCTTGAATCAGGGAGGGTAGCAAAGTTCGATACTGTTCCGCACGCCAGGTATTCCCTTCCCCTTGATACCAGATTGCCCCTCGGATGCGATATTTCTCGAGGGGCGCGATCATGCCGCGGTAAAGGCCCGATGGCGGCCGTTCCTCATTTTCAATAGGAGCAATAATGTTGAGCACAAGACCAGTAAGCGCGCTTGCGGTGAAGGATTCGGCTACGCCCCAACCAGCCTGTCGCAAGTCCTTGAACCAAATCGTGACTTCCTGCCATTCCGGCGTCGCGCGAATCATTTCCGCGGAATAATTATCCCAATCGGAAATCGTCGGCTGCAGCATTTGGAATTGAAACGCGCCACTGCCGCGAACCCAGAAACGAATTCCCATAAACGCACTGAGGTCTGCAGGAGAACCGTCGCTTTTGAAGCTCGCTTGTAAATCCGAGGAACTCGCGCCATCTAATTTCCCCGACACGCGCGCGGCGTAGCCTACGCCTCCCCTTCCCGGCGAAGCAAGTTCAAATCTTGTAGTGGCTGCATCCGGCCAGTTGTAGGTCCAGACGCCACCCGTCTCCGTGCGAGACCCGCCGTCGTCAAAATTGCTAAGTAATGTGGGAGTGCCCGCACTTCCCGCGGCGGGAAGCAGCTCAAAGTCATCGAACTCCAGCAAAATCTCGGCTGGCACCGAAGCAAAAGTCTTTACACGCTCCGGCTCAGCCTCCCATCTTTGGACAATCGGCCGCAAGACCGGCTCGCGCTGTAAAGAGTCAGGGTCCGTCCACTCTTCGCCAGCGGTCCCTGGCCAGGAACTCAGAATGATCCCAATCGGGACACCAAGTGACTTGTTTAAATCTCTGCCAAAAAAATACGCCACAGCCGAGAAAATCTTCGCGGTGTCTGGAGTGCAAATCACCCACACAGCAGGCAATGTGTCTGCCTGCGGTTCTAGAGCGATTTTCTTGGGCATGGTGAAAAATCGCATCTGGGGATAGCGGGCAGCGGCAATTTCTTCCGCAGCTCCCGTCGCTCCGCTCAGCGCGTATGTCATATTGGATTGCCCGGAAGCAATCCAGACCTCGCCGAGCAGAACGTCTTTTACTTCGACAACCTTCTTTCCGCGCACAATGAGCGTAAACGGTCCACCGGCATGCATGGCCGGAAGTGAAACATTCCAACGCCCGTCCGCCGCCGTGATTGTCTCTCGAGTGTTCGCCCCCAAGGTGACCGCGATGTGTTCCCCAGGATCGGCCCATCCCCAAACAGAAATGTCCATGTCTCGCTGGAGAACCATGTGGTCGGAAAAGAGATGAGGAAGAGTGGGCTCCGCATAGGCGGATGGAAGAAGAAGAATTAGCACGAAGAATAAGAAGTGTGCGGCCGCGAAACGGCCGTTTGTAAGAAATGGTTGCTTCGGCATATTTTTGGAACTGCGTGGCCTCCGAGGGAAGCATAATTTCGTACCCGTGAATAGTTCAAGTCTCGCAATAAAGTTAAACCGTCTGACCGTTAAGGTGCGTGGCGCAGAGGTTGGGCAAATAGATGGAAACGGAGTTGTCATACCAGCCTAGAATGGAGAGGCTCGAAGATGGCGGCAACGCAGAGAAGTGCGGGTTCACTGGCGGAGCATGAATTGACCACTCCTCGCAAGGCAAAAATTGAATTCGGCCGCGAGATTTGCGGCTCTCTTGAAATTGCCGAGCAGCGCGAATGGTTAGTCACCAACGGGATGGGCGGGTACGCCTCGGGAACGGTTAGCGGCAATTTGACCCGCCGTTATCATGGCATTCTGGTCGCCGCCCTCCATCCGCCCGTCGGACGAACTCAGTTGGTCGCAAAGTTGGAAGAATCTGCCAGCTATGACGGCATAAGCTACGCGCTTTCGACGAATCGCTGGGCGAGCGGCGCCGTCGAACCTAAAGGCTATGTGAACACCGAGAGTTTTCGTTTGGAGGGCACGACTCCTGTCTGGCGGTTTGCGCTTGCCGACGCACTGCTCGAAAAGCGCATTTGGATGCAACAGGGAGAGAACACCACTTACGTTCAATATTCGTTCCTCAGGGGAAGCGGACCCGCTCGTCTTGCGACAAAAGCGCTTGTGAACTATCGCGACTTTCATTCCAGCACCCACGCTGGAAGCTGGCAGATGAGGATTGAGGCCGTCAAGCAAGGAGTGCAAGTTACTGCGTATGATGGGGCCATTCCTTTCTATCTCCTTAGCTCTGAAGCTCAATTTGAGCGAAGACATGAATGGTATCGGGACTGGTTCCTGCCAATGGAGAGATACCGCGGGCTCGATGATCATGAAGATCATCTGCTAGCTGCAACGGCGAGCTTGGAGCTCGCTGTGGGCAAGAGCGCTACCTTTGTGTTTACGACCAACGCTGGCGCGGAACTGGACGGCCCGCGAGGACTTGCCAAGCTCGTTGAACGAGAACGGAGTCTCTGCTCACAATGGCAGGGAAGTGATTCTCAAGGCGCATCCGTTGCCCCGGCTTGGGTCCGGCAACTCATCCTTGCTGCCGATAAGTTTGTGGTAAAGAGAAGTTTGCCTGAAGAATCCGACGGAAGATCCATCATTGCGGGCTATCACTGGTTTGGCGACTGGGGCCGCGACACCATGATTGCGCTTCCCGGACTCACGTTGACAACCGGCCGCCCCGAGATTGCCAAGAAAATCCTGTTTGCATTTTCCCGGTACGTAGACAGCGGAATGTTGCCCAACAATTTCCCTGACGCGGGCGGGCAGCCGGAATACAACACGGTGGATGCGGCCCTGTGGTATTTCGAGGCTGTCCGCCAATACTTCGAAACAACCAAGGACACAGAGACCGTTTCGAAGCTGCATCCGGTCTTGGCTCAAATCGTCAATGCCTATCGCAAAGGCACTCGATACAACATCCATGTGGACGATGCAGATGGTCTCCTTTTTGCGGGAGAGAATGGTGTTCAAGTCACCTGGATGGACGCGAAAGTCGGGGACTGGGTCGTAACACCGCGAATCGGCAAACCTGTGGAAGTCAACGCGCTTTGGTACAACGCATTGAGAACCATGGCTAAGCTGGCGCCTGTCGCTGGAAAATCCGCAGAGCCTTTCCAGAGAATGGCCGCGATGGCCCAGAAAAGCTTTTCAAAATTCTGGAACTCCGCAGCCGGCTGCTGCTATGACGTGATCGAGGACCCTCAAGTTGGCAACGACGCGTCTCTCCGGCCCAATCAGATTTTTGCGGTGTCGCTGGCGGACAGTCCTCTTGCCCCAGAGCAACAAAAGGCTGTCGTGGATGTTTGCGCACGACACTTGCTCACGTCGCATGGCCTTCGCAGCCTCGCCCCTGGAGAACCCGGCTACCAGGGACATTACGGCGGGGGCCCTCGCGAGCGAGACGGCGCTTACCACCAGGGAACCGTTTGGGGCTGGCTGCTGGGGCCCTTTGTGCTCGCTCACCTACGGGTTTACAGTGACCGCCAAGCAGCGCAGAGCTTTCTCGAACCGCTAGGAATGCAGATTTACTCCCATGGTCTAGGGACGCTCAGCGAAATCTACGACGGGGACGCTCCCTTTACGCCGCGTGGGTGCATCGCGCAAGCATGGACGGTTGCCGAAGTTTTGAGGGCTTGGCGAGCAACAATCGCCTGATCCTAGGAGCTTTTGCGAGTCAGACGTTAATTCTTGAATCCGGCCCCTTCTGGTGGTTATCCAAACACGAGAAAGGCCGGAGCGGGCCGCCAAACTAACATTCAAATACGGAACCGCTGGGTTCAATGCCTTCAACGGTTCGCGGACCGTCCTTGCGTGACGAAGACGAGGTGTGCCTGTTCCTTGGTCAATTCGGAATACCAAGCGGATTTGCCATCCGCGGAAGCGGAGAGCCAGAAAGAAGCGTTTTCAAGCCTTCCGAGTGGCCGGACCCCGCGAGTGGCAAAGTCAAAGTATTCCAGTGTGGACGCGGTCTCACTATATTCGCTCAAGAATAAAATACCCTCTTCCGTCAACGCCCAATTAGCCCACGTGCTCGGCTGGAGCAGCGAAGAAACCCGGGCTTCTGCTCCCCCCTCTGGTGGAACTTCCCAAATTTCGGGACTTGGATAACGCGTCTTTGCATAGTAAAGCGTTCGCCCATCCACAGATTCGTAGGCAGAAAATCCTCCGTTTCTGGTGAGTTGGATGACGCGCGCGCCGTCCTTGGAAATTTTCCAGACTTGAGTTTCCTGACTATGATCTACGCGATTGGAGGCAAAATAAATCCATTCACCATCTCGCGACCAACTTGGAACCATATTGTTCCAGTGATCATCGACAATGGCGCGTACCGCGCCGCCATCAGCCGAAATCACATAGATGCTTGCCCCCCCGTGCATCCCATCCGAATCGAAGGCAATCCAGCGGCTGTCCGGAGACCATCGCGGCGTGCCGCACCTTCCAAGACTTGTGAGCTTTTGCGCAGACGAGCCATTCACATTGCTGACCCAGATATCCATGTTTTCGTTTCGTCCAGACATGAAAGCCAGCTTCTTGCCGTCAGGCGAAGGCTGCGGTCCCGCGATTGCCTCTGGACTGGACGTGACCAGGGTGCGGCTTCTAGGATCCTCAGCGTGAACAACATCCAAATGCCAGATTCCAGGCGCCGTCGAGTGCGATTTCTCAGCGGCACGCTTTAATTTGAGTTCACGCTCGGCGGCTGCCGACGCATCAGGATTTCGCCAGTCAACCCAAACTCTGGTAATAGCCACTGTCGCAAGCAAAATCAGCGTAAAAAACGCACCTGAATAAATATAGACAAGCGTCTGCCGCTTCACGGGAACTCTTGCCTGCCAATCGTCGTCCACACTGTTGCCTCTCCAGTCCGCGCTCTTCTTCATTGCAGGCATGGCGGGGGCGATGGGCGGAAGCGCCGCTTCCGGCTCTTCGATTTTGCCTACAAAGCGATAACCTCTCCGAGGTAGGGTCTCAATGTACTTCGGCTCTTCCACGGAATCACTTAGTGTTTCGCGGAGCTTATTCACGGCGGCGTTCAGGCCATGGCTGAAGTCTACGAAGGTGTCTTCCGACCAGATCCGTTTTTTCAGTTCGTCTCGAGTTACCAATTGCCCCGGCCGCTCCACGAGCATGGTCAGGATCTCAAACGGCTGGCCGCCCAGTTTCAGCTTCATGCCGCCCTTCCAGAGTTCCCGCGTCTTGAGATCCGCCTCAAAAGGGCCAAACTTGATCCGTTCGTTGTGTAGGTCCATCTTGGGCCGCCCAATTCCATCCGTTTAAATAGACGAATCGTCCCGTCAGATTGTCCCGTCAATTGCTAACGGTTTCGATGAAGCGAGGCATCGAAATCGATTCTAACATTCCATAAGACGGTCTCGGCCCCGGTTTAGTTCCTTAAAACTTCATAACTTCTTTCGATTAAGCCGTTTACGCAATGACCCAAATTGGACTTGGAATCTACCAACTTTGCATTGAGGTAGAGGGCCGGCTGCGGCACGTTTTGCCTTGAAAGGCCGAATTCTCAGAACAAGATTCGGCCCTGTGAGGAGATCATGGCTGGCAACTGTATTCCCACCCATCATTTGAGGCGATTCATCTTCGTCTCCCTGCTTTCCTCTGTCCTGCCCGGCTATCCGACTCAGGCACAGCAGTTCACCACCGCCACCAACCCCATCGAGAAATGTCTCCCGTCAGCCAATGCGCCGTCGGGACATTCGGCCCCATCTTGTGATCAACAAGCGATCGCAGAGCTGGCCCATGTCGGCCACGCTTACGCGCAGAATCAAATGGGAATTGAGTCCGCGCTTGTCTTGAGTTCAAACCGCACCATCCAAGACGCCCGGAGGTGGTTCGAAACGGCTGCGGAGCAGGGTTACACCCCTGCCCAAGTGAACCTCGCCGTGCTTTACATCAACGGCTGGGGAACCCCCCAGAATTACGGCGCTGCTCTCTATTGGTTGCAGGTTGCCGCGAAGAAGGGTGATCCGAGAGCGCACACGAATCTCGGAATCCTGTACCTCAAGGGCTGGGGGGTGAGGCAGGATTATGCCGAAGCCCTGCGGAACTTTCGCTTCGCTGGGGAACGTGGCGAGACCGGCGCAATGGTTAATCTGGGATTCATGGCTGATGAGGGCCTCGGAACGGCGAAGGATCACTCAACGGCCGCCGAATGGTATCGCAAGGCGGCGGAGCGCGGCGATTCGCTTGGAGAGAATGATCTCGCGGACCTTTACTTGCGCGGAGAAGGCGTTCAGCAGGATGATGCCGAGGCGTTTGCCTGGTTTCAAAAGGCCGCCGCTCAAGGGCACACAGGCGCCCGCATCAAGTTGGGTTTCTTGTACATGACCGGGCGCGGAGTTCCGAAAGACCTCGAATCTGCCTACGCCTGGATTCTCTCCGCGTCTCTCGCAGGCGATCAGCGCGGCCGGAAGTATTTAGATCAATTGGGAAGACTGTTGAGCCCGGAACAATTGGCAAAAGCAAAGGAGCAGGCCGAAGCGTTGAGTAGCGAGCCCGAACATAGAGTCCCGGAAACAGCTTTTGTGCGATAAGTCATCCTCTTACAATTCTTCCCTTCACAGCCTTGCGGCAGACGATACTCCTGAACCCTGCGCTCCCGCTGAAACACCATTGAGGCTTTGATTCCTCTGTTATAGACTTCGCCATCGCAATTTTTGCCGCCTCTGATGGCATGGTCGCTCCGCGGGACCGAAAAGGAGGAGTGGATGCTCTACGCATCACTGGTTGAGACGAGTCACCGGGCCCTGGCAACCCCGGATATAGTCATCATTGGATTCTATTTCGCCCTGGTCTTCGGAATCGGCTTGTATTTCGCGCGCCGCGAAAGAACCTCGGAAGAGTACTTTCTTGCTGGCCGCGACATAGGATGGTTCTTCATCGGCGCATCGCTGTTCGTTTCCAACATTTCCACCGAGCACTTTATCGGCTTGTCTGGATCCGGCGCATCCTCGGGGCTCGCGGTCGGACACTTTGAGTGGCTGGCTTGCCTCATTCTGCTGATCCTCGGTTGGGTGTTCGTGCCTTTTTACCTCCGTAGCAACGTCTTTACCATGCCGGAGTTCCTCGAGCGTCGTTTCAACCGCCAGTCCGCCGTCTATCTGGCAGGCATCTCGATCATCGCTTACATCTTCACCAAGATTTCCGTGCAGCTTTACGCAGCCAGCGTGGTTCTGGAGCGCGTTGCGGGCTGGTCGTTGTGGAAGACCGCCGTCGTCCTGGTAATTGCTACTGGCGTGTACACTATCGCAGGCGGCTTGGCTGCAGTCATCTACACGGACACGGTACAGACGCTCATTCTCATTACTGGAGCCGTCGCACTGACCGTGATCGGCCTAATGAAAGTTGGCGGCCTTGCTCATCTTCGCACCATGGTCCCGCCCGATTATTTCCACATGATCAAGCCCGTTTCGGATCCCAACTTTCCTTGGACCGGAATTTTCTTTGGTGCCCCTATCCTTGGGATCTGGTATTGGTGCACCGACCAGGTGATCGTGCAGCGTGTGCTTTCCGCTCGCGATGAGGGCCATGCCAAAGCAGGAACAATTTTTGCCGGCTTTCTGAAAATCCTGCCAGTGTTCATGCTGGTCCTTCCCGGAATCATCGCTTTCGCGCTGTTTCCTGAGCAAGTAAAGAAACCGGACTTTGCGTATCCAACGCTGGTGCTCAATCTCCTGCCTGTCGGTCTGGTCGGCTTGGTAATGGCTGCGCTCCTTGCGGCCGTGATGGGAGCGATGAGTTCCGTCTTCAACTCTGCTTCGACTCTGGCTACCCTGGACTTTTATAAGAAGATACGTCCGCAAGCGTCGGAAAGGCAGCTAGTCAATTTTGGACGTGTCGCCACCGGCATAATGGTTTTGCTCGGCCTCTTATGGGTTCCTTTCATTCACTACATCAGCAGCCAGCTCTACATCTACCTGCAAAGCGTCCAGGCGTACATCAGCCCGCCGATCGCCGCTTGTTTCGTCCTCGGGATTCTCTGGCCGCGCCTCAACGGCGCAGGCGCCATAAGTTCACTCCTTACGGGATTTGTGCTTGGGGCGACGCGGTTCATTCTCGAGCTCATAGATCGCGCGGGCGTCAGTCATTTCACGTCCTCGGCCGTTCGCTGGCTCATCGACATGAACTTCCTCCATTACGCCATTTTTATGTTTGTGATTTGCTCCATTGTTCTGGTCGGCGTCAGCCTGATGACCCCGGCTCCTGACCGCAAACGGCTTGCTGGTCTGACGTTTGCGACTGTGGATGATAAGATCGAAACCGTTGCTGTCGGTGGCCCGCCTATGCGCAGGCCCGCCAAGGAAACGCCTGCAGAGCATGCTATCAATATCGCCTTCAGCCTGGTGCTGCTCGCGACCGTCATCGGATTGTGGATTTATTTCCGCTAAGGAGATGCGGTGAGGCCTCTGATGAGCGCAGACTGTATCCGGGTCTTAAAACCGAACGTCACTCAGGAAGAGGCGTTGCGAATCTTTTCCGCGGCAGGGTTCTCGGGTCTCTATTGGCGAATCCGCAGTGGGCCCTTGCGGCGCATTGCGGACGTCTATGTGCCGTATTTTCTGTTTCGAGTGAAATGCGGAAACGCGCGGGCTCGTCTCTTCGCCATGGACGCGGTCGACGGCTCTCTCGACTTGTTCGAATTCCCTCGAGTTCCGAAGGAAGGCGAATTCCAATCCTTCCGCGATCGCAATCGCCTGAAGGCCGCTTTAACCGAGGAGCAAGCCGCCGATCTTTTGCGCGACAAGGCCTTGCGCATTATTTTCCAGCAAGGGTTCTTCAAACTTCGCGATGCCCATCTCGAAATTTGTTTTGTTCCCTGCGAACTGCATCTGCCCTATTGGCTCGGCTTCTACGGACGTGAGAGTTCCGCCCGCTGCCGCGTGATGGATGCCGTCAGACGGCGGATCGAAGGAGCGAAGGCCTCCGCTTTCTTCGAACAATGGCTTGCGGCTTGACCCAGGTGTGAGGTCCGATTCCTTCGGGTACAATTCAATCGCATCCAAATCCTTTTTACCCCTCCAAAGATCGGGAGAACGCATATGAGACCGCTGTTTCAACGCATGGGAGTGGGGCTGCTGCTTTGTGTCTTGGGGAGCGCTCCTGGCCTTGCTCAGGGCTGGCAGCACATCGGCAAAGTAGAACGCGTCGAGGCCTTCAAAGAGGGTTTGCAAAACGGTGTGGAGTTGACAGCGGGTCAGGCCAAGGTTCGTGTTACGCAGTTTTATAACAGCGTCATCCGTGTGCGAGTCGCTCCGCGCGGACGTTTTCCTAAAGATTTCTCCTGGGCCTTGGCTGAGACGCCTTTGAATTACATTAGCGGCCCCGTTCAAATCCACGACGACAAGAATGAAGTAAAGATGATAGCGGGCTCCGTCCATGTGTCCATCGCGAAATCGCCTTTGCTCATCACGTTTTCCGACGCTTCGGGAAACGTTTTGCTCGCCGACGAGCCCAGCCTGCCAATGGCCTGGGATGGTCCGTGCGTGCATGTTTGGAAAAAAATGCCGCCCGATGAGAACTACTACGGCCTGGGCGACAAAGCGGGGCCAATGAACCGGCGCAACCGCGCCTTGACCAATTGGAACACGGACGAATTTGGCTGGCAGGAGTCTTCCGACCCGCTCTACAAAACCATCCCGTTCTTTATCGGCTTGCGCAAGGGCGTGGCTTATGGGGTTTTCTTCGACAATACTTATCGAAGCGATTTCGACTTTGGCAAAGAATCCCGCGATTTTTTTTCATTTGGCGCTGAAGGCGGTGAATTGAACTACTACTTTATTGCCGGTCCAGAACCGAAAAAAATCGTCGAGCAATACACGGCTATGACTGGGCGTTCCCCTCTGCCCCCGCTCTGGTCCCTCGGCTACCAGCAATGCCGCTATAGCTATTATCCCGAGTCCCGCGCCCGCGAAATTGTCAAAACCTTTCGTGACAAAAAAATCCCCGCCGACGTCATCTATTTCGACATTGACTATCAGCAGGGCTACGCGCCCTTTACCATCAACCGCGAATACTTTCCGACTTTCGAAAAGATGATCTCCGATTTTCGCTCCCAGGGCTTTCATTCCATTCTCATCACCGACCTCCACATCAAGAAAGATCCGAACCACGGCTACGTGCCTTATGATTCGGGCATCAAGAATGATGCGTTCGTCAAGAATCCAGACGGCTCGATTTACGTTGGCCCTGTTTGGCCCGGCGATAGCGTGTTCCCCGATTTCACGCTGACGCGTGTGCGCGACTGGTGGGGCGGTCTCTATAAAGACTTTGTCGGTATGGGCGCCGCCGGTTTCTGGAACGATATGAATGAACCGTCCGTGTTTCTTCGTGCAGACAAAACCATGCCCCTCGACACCGTTCACCGCCTGGATGACGGCACCACCATCGACCACCGCGCCGCTCACAATATCTTCGGAATGGAAAACGCCCGCGCGACCTACGAAGGCTTGCTGAAGCTGCAAGCCGGAGAACGCCCCTTCGTGCTCACGCGCGCGGCCTACTCTGGCGCGCAGCGCTATGCCGCCACCTGGACGGGCGACAACAGCAGCACTTGGAATCATCTAAAAATGAGCACACCCATGCTTATGAGCATGGGCATTTCCGGGATGCCTCTGGTGGGAGACGACATCGGCGGCTTTGCCGGTTCGCCCACGCCGGATTTGTTGACCCGCTGGTTTGAAGTGGGCGCGCTCAACCCCATCTATCGCGATCACACCGCGAAGGGAACAGCCGATCAGGAGCCTTGGGTTCACGGTCCGGAGCACGAAGCCATTCGCAGGAAATACATTGAGCTGCGCTATCGGCTGCTGCCATACGTCTACACGGCCATAGAAGAAACAACGCGGACGGGCATTCCCTTGATGCGGCCCCTTTTCCTGGAATATCCGCAAGCTTCAGAATTCTACGGCGACGATCGCGATTTTCTTTTCGGCCGCGATTTGTTTGTCGCTCCCGTGACCACGGAAATGGTGGACGCCGAAGATATCTCTTTTCCTCCCGGCGATTGGTACGACTTTTGGACTGACGTTCGTCACGCGCACGACGAAAAAATCCAATTGCGCCCACGCCTTGAGGAGATGCCTCTTTACGTTCGCGCCGGAGCAATCTTGCCCATGCAACCTGTTGTTCAGAACACTGGTGAAACTCCCGACGGACCTCTTCAATTGCATGTTTATCCCGGAGAAGATTGCCGCGGCTCGCTCTACGAGGACGACGGCCACACATTCGCTTACCAGAAAGGCGAAATCCTCCGCATCAACTATTCCTGCGCCAGTTCCGCCTCCGCCGTTTCGGTTACCAGCAGCATCGAAAAGAATGCGTACAAGCCCTGGTGGAAGAGTACGGCATTGACTGTCTATGGCGCCACAAACGCTCCCAAGGAAGTTCGCGTTGGCGATCGTGTGGTCCAGGACTGGCACTTCGACGGTCAATCACACACTGTCACGCTCACCGTGCCCGATGCCTTAAAAAACTGGAGCGTCCGTGTTCAGTATTGATTTTTTCTGTCATCCTGAGCGAAGCGAAGGATCTCAGCTCATCTACAGCTACACCCAAGCAATCGGCGGAACCTTGCGCTAATTCACCAAGAAAATAGACAGCGACTGCGCGGGCATGGAAAGGTGCAACTCGCTCCCAGCCAGCTCCGCCTTTGCTCCACCGAATAGCAGCGACAATGCGGCGGCGCTTTGCAGGGGTGTCGCTTTCAGCGGGACCTGCAAGGCCCTGTTCTTGTCTGCATTGTTGAACGCGACCACCACGCGTTCTTCTTCCGACTCTCGCAGAAAAACGTAGGCTGTTTCATCGGAAGCCAGATGCCAGAGCTGCCCGCCGCGTAGGGACGCGTGCTCGCGGCGAATCCGCAGCAATTCCTTGACGTACGAGAAAATCTCCTGTTGTTCGCGGGTTCGTCCCGCTTCTGTGAATGCGTCGTTCGTATCGCCAATCCATCCACCGGGGAAGTCGCGCCGGTTGTCCGGGTCGCCGCCTCCCAGCATCCCAATCTCATCGCCGTAGTAAAGCTCCGGAATGCCGCGCAAGGTCAGTGTCAGCCCGAACGCCAGCTTCAGTTTCCCAAACGAGCTGCCCTCGGCGCTCGCAAAACGCGGCACATCGTGATTCGCGAAGAACGGTACCAGCAACTCTGGCCGAGGATACAACGCGTCATGCCTCAACACGTCTGCGAATCGCCCCACGGGCGCGTTGTGCAGCAACACGTCCCGCAGAGTGAAAAACGTGGGGAAGTCGAAGACTGTGGAAAGCCCGCTATCGATACCATCGTACCGGCGCACGCCGCCCTCAAAAAACGAGGTCACGCTCGGATCCGGGTGAAACACTTCTCCGATCGTCGTCAGATTCGGATAAATCCGCCGCTGTCCCGCATGCCAATGTGCCCAGAACTTCCGCCCAACGTACGGAAACGTGTCCACCCGGTAGCCATCCAGTCCAGAAATCTCCGCCCACCATAAGCTGTTCTGCAAAAGATATTCCTCGACGAGCGGGTTTTCCGTATTCATGTCCGGAAGAATCCCGAAGAACCAACCTTCCGCCAGGTTCTGCTTCATCCACTCCGGCGCGTGCGGATCAATCAGCGATTCGAACGGATCATTCATCGCTTCTTGTCCACCTGGCTTGCCGTAGAACGCTCCCTTCAACGGCGAAAACGAATCCAAATGACGCTGCTTCGTGCCGTGAAACCAGTCCGGGAGCGGTGGATTCGCAACCCATGGATGCAGCGGCCCAACGTGGTTTGGCACAACATCGAAAAAAATCTTCAATTTCTCCTTGTGTGCTGCCGCAACAAGGTCTTGATAATCCTTCAGCGAACCCAGGTGCGGATCCACCGCGTACAAATCCACCGCCCCGTATCCGTGGTAATCCTGCGCGGCCCCATTCTTCACAACTGGCGTGAGCCACAGAGTCGTGACTCCCAGCTCCTTCAAATAGGCAAAGTGATTCTGGATTCCACGCAAATCGCCGCCATGGTACGCACGGGGTTTTGCGCGATCGTGTGAGCCTGGCGCCTCCGCGGGTTCATCGTTGGTCGGATCGCCGTTCGCGAACCGGTCTGGCATGATCAGGTAAATCACGTCCTCTGACGAGAGTCCCTGAAACTTGCCGAGCGTCGGCGCTCGCGCCGCGAGTGGTAATTCGAAAGACGCTGTGCCTTTCGCCGCCGTAATACGACACACGGCCGTAGCGGGTCGCGTGTCGGCCCCGATCTTCAGCCAAACAAAAAGGTAATTGCCGCCCGCCGCAGCCTGCGTGCGCGAAACGCGCAGCGTCGGCAGATTGCACGATACATTCGTGGCCTCCAGATCCTTCCCGGAAAGCAGCAGCATCACCTCCGGCGTGAATCCCACCCACCAGTTCGGCGGCTCGACCTTCGTCACTTTTACTGTCGAAATTCGCGCATTTTCTTGTACCCCCGAACACGGCGCGAACCCGCTCCAACTCGAAAGGCAAAGAAGAGCGAAAACAACGCTTCGATTCACACTTCGTTTCAGCAGGCTGATTCGGCTAGGAAGAAAGATGTCTTTCACCGCAAGAGAATAACAAAAACAAGGTCATGCACGAGTCTCAAAGGAATATTCCTGACGTATCCAGGTGCCAGTTCTCCGTCGTCACTCAGCCGTCTACGAAAACCAATTCCCCGAAAGCTTCCGGCACGTGGAAATTCGGCACTGCCGTTCCGGTGGGTTGCCATGCCGAATAAAACCTCGGCTCATTGGCGCCTTCGACTCTATAAAAATTCACTCTCCAGACAACGGCCGGATCAAATCTCGATATCAGACACTTCATCGGTATCGCCAGTTCTGCGGTCCAACTTTTCCGCGCTTTATCCAGAATCACGCGCCGCTTCAATCCGCTCTTCAAATCATGTTTCTCGCCCGGCGCGATGTCCAAATCAATCCAAAACCCGTTGGGACTCACTTCGAACTCTTTGTATCGCCGAAGGTTCGAACGGTCCGGCTGCAAAAACGCTTCCGCCACGTCGCGGTCCCAAAGCTGATCCCTCCTGCCATTAGGCGCCGAATCAGGAAAGACAGTTATGGCGCGATATTTTGCCAGAAATCGCAGAAACAGAATCTCCGGCGTCCACAACAGCCGCACTTCAGTTTCACGTTCCGGGTCCGCGTTTTTTCCTTGCCAGTCTGCGTTAAATCGCGACGAAAGGGCACGCACCCAGGAAGCTGGCAATGGGAGTCCTTCTGCATCGCATCGCTCCGCCATTCGAACTGCCACTGCCTTTCCCTGTTTCGGAAGCTCTTCAGTTCTATTCATGCTTGATTCCTGGTGCTCCCCTCCCGCTTCGGGCCAACTCTTTGCGCACTATTCTCTTCATTGGCGCCAACCCCAGCATTATGCCGTGCTAGCATCGAATTTGACCCATTGAGCCAATCCCTTTGTCGCCGGGGTAACCGTCCAAAGGAGTGCGTGAAAATGATCGAGCCTGTCAACGAAGATTTCTCAACACCCGTAAAGCGCACGCCCGACGAATTCAAGTTCGTCAAGCTTCGTTGCGACAATGGCGTCGCGCGCATGACCATGAGCCGCCCCGAGCATAATCTTCTCAACGAAGCCATGCTCCGCGAAATGGCCGACGGCATTAGCTACGCCGGCGAACGCAACGACGTCAAATTGATTGTTCTCGATTCCGCTTGCAAAGTCTTTTGCGGCGGCATTGACGTCGGCGAATACACTTCCCAGCGAGTGTTCCAGATGCTCGACGCCTTTCATGCCACTTTTGCCGGTATGCTCGAACTCGGCAAGCCCGTCGTTTGCGTGGTCAATGGTCCCGCCATTGGGGGCGGCGCAGAACTCGCGGCCTTTGGCGACCTCGTCATCGCCACGCCCAAGGCGCGCTTCGCCCAGCCCGAAATCAGCATCGGCGTTTTTCCGCCGCTGGCGTCCACCATTCTTCCTTTTCTCGTCGGTCCCAAAATCGCACTCGAACTTGTGCTCACAGGCGAACCCGTTACCGCCGAACGCGCTCTCGACCTCGGCATGGTCAATCGCCTCGTCCCCGAAGCGCAGCTCGAAAAAACGGTCGACGACCTCGTAAACCGCATCAACGGTCACTCCGGGCCCGTGCTCACCATGGCCAAGAAAGCAATCCTTGGCGGCATGGGACTCTCGCTGCGCGACGGTCTCAAACACTCCATGAACATTTTCCTCAACGAACTCTACCGCCTCGAAGATTCGCAGGAAGGTTTGCGCGCGCTCGTCGAAAAGCGCAAACCCAATTGGAAAAACCGCTGAGTCTTTTTCTTTGCTTGCCCCCATTCAACACGCCAGCAAACGCTCGCATTGACACTCCTGCAGTCGCGGCTTACACTGAGTTTTCAATTTGCAGCCGGGGAAGCGGGGAAGGCCGTGCGAATCGGCCGCGGTCCCGCCACTGTGATCGGCTCGAGCAGCCGTAAGCCAGGCCACCCTCCCTTTGCGCAGAGACCCGCGCCCTTCGCGAGAAAGGGCGAAGTCGGAAGCCCCCAGGCGTCTCGTGGGGCTTTTTTGTTTCAGGAAGACTTCTCGCCGTCGTGGGGGACTTTTGAAAAAGTTGCTGCTGCCGCGCTTTCATCCCGCAGCTTTCGCTGTTCTGGCCGCTTTTTCCTGCGCCGGGGGGCCCTCGCGCGCACAAAGTGCGACCCATTCCTCCACGGAGCCGCCCGCTTCCCGCGAAGTCGTCGATGAAACCGGCCGCAGCATTCGCATTCCTCAGTCGGTTCGCCGCATCGTTTCGCTCGCCCCCAGCCTGACTGAAACTATCTACGCACTCGGCCTCCAGGACCGCCTCGTAGGCGATACCGACCAATGCGACTATCCTGCGGACGCACAAAAAAAGACGAAAGTCGGCGGCGGAATCAACCCCAGCGTGGAAGTGATTGCTTCTCTCCACCCGGATCTCGTTCTCGTCACCAAATCGTACAATCGCCCCGATACGGTTCATTCTCTCGAAGAATTGGGAATCGCTTCTTACGCCACCGATCCTCACACGGTCGCAGACATCCTTTCGTCGGTAAAGACATTGGCGAACGTACTTGGTGTTCCTGATACGGGCGCTTTCGTCGCCGAGGATATGCAACACCGCCTCGACGATCTCCAGAATCGCATCGGTGATTTGCCTCCCAAGCGCGTCCTTTTTGTCGTTTGGACTCAACCCCTCATTTCCACGGGCCAGCATACGTTCCTCGCCGATGCTCTGCGCCACGCCGGCGCCGTTTCCATCGTGAATTCCTCGCAAGACTGGCCGCAGGTCAACCTGGAGGAAGTCGCAAAGCTACAGCCGGATTTCCTGGTATTTGCAGAGTCCCACTCGGGCGACGCGTCCCGCGAAATGGAAAAGCTTGTCACACTCCCGGCTTGGAAGATTCTCCATGCCGTCCGCGATCGCCGCTATGCTGTGATCAGCGACGCCGTGAACCGCCCCGCGCCCCGCATCCTCTCTGCTATCGAAGAACTCGCGCGTCAATTACATCCCGACGCTTTCACAGAAAAATCCGGCGACAGGAAGAGAAAAACAGAAAAAAAGAATTCTCTGTCACGCTCATCAGCCTTCGCGCCAGTTCCCTGGAGCCCGCCTCATTTGTCGCACGGTCATACTAGCGTTACCGGAGCCTGCTAATGCGGCCGCTGACGTTCCGCAAGCTCTTTTCCCAGTGCTTCATCCTTGCCGTCATTTTGTTTTTCGTTGTGATTGTCGCTTTGAAGTTTGGCGCGGTGCCCGTTTCCCTGTATGCGCTTGGGCGTGACTTGCTGCGCGTCCTCCTCGGCCAGAGCAGTCAGATCTCCAGCGACTACGGCCTGATCATCCAGAACATTCGCTTCCCTCGCATCATTCTCGCCATCATCGTCGGAGCGTCTCTTTCCGTCGCGGGCACCAGTTTCCA
>Ga0075426_10000128_pt1 | contig 48809 bp, 45 predicted proteins | sample SoiMethybrSBSTD5_FD_75304 | JGI IMG/M metagenome (GOLD analysis project Ga0075426, IMG submission 75304) | Bulk soil microbial communities from a Populus tree surrounding site in Tennessee, USA - Soil MetaG P. TD hybrid SBSTD5 | ecosystem: Environmental > Terrestrial > Soil > Tree plantation... | reverse complement strand
TTCTAGCGAGGGGGAAACACCCGTTCCCATTCCGAACACGGCAGTTAAGCCCCTCCGCGCCGATGGTACTGCACGCGTTGGTGTGTGGGAGAGTAGGTCGCTGCCGGGAAGCTAGTTTTTCACTGAATCTCGCCATGCTGCAGCGGCCAACTCTCTTGCGGCTCGCCGCCCTCGGCGCGGTGCTCGCTGTCGGCGTCGGAGGGTTCCTCCTCTGGCCTCGGCGGAACGCCCGGCCGGTACACCGTTCCCTGGTCGTGATCGGCATCGACGGCGGCGAGCGGAGGGTCCTCGATCGGCTCTGGGGCGAGGGAAAGCTGCCCCATCTGCACGCGATCGCCCGGCGCGGGGTTCTGACGACTCTGCACACGGCCTACAACTCGTCGCCGGTCATCTGGACCACCATCGCCACCGGCGTCACTCCCAGCCAGCACGGGATCACCGATTTCGTCGTTGCCACGCCTCAAGGGGACGTGCCGATCTCGTCGGATCTGCGCCGGGCGCCTGCCCTGTGGAACATGCTCAGCCGGGTGGGGCGGAGGGTCGCGGTCCTCGGCTGGTGGGGCTCCTGGCCCGCCGAAGAGGTGAACGGCTATGTCGTCACCGATCGCCTTCTTCTGGATCTCGACCAACGCGTCTATCCGCCCTCCTACCTTCCGGAGCTCCTTCGCGTGGCCCGGGCGTCCGCCGCCGAGCCGAGTCTCTTTCACAGTGACGACGAGGCCGAGGTACGCGACCGGGTCATCGCCCGCGCCGCGGTCGACCTGGCGGACAAGGATCTCGACCTCCTCCTGGTCTACTTCCGCAGCACCGACATCGTGAGCCACCGCGCGTGGAAGTGCTTCGAGCCCGATGCCTTCCCGCAGGCTGACGCGCGTGAGTTGGCTGCCTGCCGCGACCGGGTGCCGCAGGTGTACGAGGCGGTCGACGAGGCCATCGGCCGCATCCTCGCCGCCGCACCGGACGACGCCGACGTGGTGGTCCTTTCGGATCACGGCTTCCATGCCGCTCGCAAGGAGGAGGTGAAAGTGTTCCTGGACATGGACGCGGTCCTGGCTCGGCTCGGCTACCTGACCCGCGGCGCTGGAGGGATCGACTTCGCGCACACCCGCGTCTACACCTACGCGACGCCCGATTTTCGCCGGCCGAAGCTCCTCCGCTTCGCTCTCGCCGGCCGCGAGCGCGGAGCGCAGGTGCGGCTCGAGGAACGCGAGGGGATCGAGCGCCGGCTCTTTGCGGACCTCGCCGGGGTGACCTATGAGGGTGGCGCGCCGGTCTTCTTCCTGCGCGAGCCGCGTGCGCGGGAGCTCGAGCAGGGAGCCGACTTCGTGGTCGGTGTCTCCACCGACGGAGCGACCCGGACGCTGCGCATCGGCGGCAAGCCGTTCGCCGGCGCGGTGCGCGAGGTCTCTCGTCTGTCCGGCACCCATACCGAGGGTACTCATGGGATCCTCCTCGCCGCCGGCCCGGACATCGATCCACAGGCCCGGCTGGCCGGGATCCACGTCCACGACATCGCCCCGACCCTGCTGTATGGTCTTGGCCTGCCGGTGGCGGAGGACTTTGCAGGCCGGGCCTGGACAGAGCTCTATCGCGAGGACTTCCGGCGTAGCCATCCGTTACGCACGATCCGCTCCTGGGGCGTGCGCCGTGCGGCCGGCGCCCGGGCTTCGCAGGCGGACGGCAAGCTGCTCGACGAGCTGCGTGCCCTCGGCTACATCAACTGAGGTTGCGCGTAGAGGCGCGTCCGCCGGCTGCGCTGACCCGGGCGACGAGGTCCGCAAGCGCGGTGTCGGCCTCGCTGGTCTCCCCTTTGAGCTGCATCTCGGTTTCCAGGAGCTCGGCAGGGAGGCGAGCCAGGAACGGCTCGGGCAGGCGGGAAGCGGCGAGATAGGCGCGGTGGAGGCGGAAGGGGTGAAGCCCGGTGACCGGGTTCTTGCCGCCTCCGGGCACCTCGCCCTGGAGCGCCGGGGCGTGGCGGTCCTTGAAGCGGGCGTAGTTGGCCTCGCCGGCCGGCACCCGAACGGCGCGCATCAGGCCGCGGATGGCGGTGAGCTGGCGGCAGAAAGAAGCGAAGAGGGAGAAAAAAGAGAGACGGGCGGCGAGGACGTCATCCGCCGAGCGGAGCAGCCGGTGCAGGCGATCGAGCGCCTCGCCGGCGCGGCCGGCCGCCACCGCGTCCAGGAGTTGCCAGACATCCTCTTCGCCGCGGTCTTCGACCGCCTGTTCCACCAGCTTGCGGTCGATGCGTCCCCCGGCGGCGGTGAGGTTGGCGAGCTTGCGGTACTCGGCGGCGAGGCGGGCGGTGGAGTCGGCGGCGATCCCCTGCTTGCGGCCGTCTCCCTGCTGGCGGAGAGTGCGGCGCGCGAGCTCCGCCATGGCATCGGCGGCGATCCCCGTCCCGGTCTGGCGCTCCAGCTCGGTGGCGAGCAGGTCGAGCCCCTGCCAGCCGCCGCCGCGCTCCGCGGCCTCGACGCTTCCCAAGGACACGACGGCATGCCGCTCGGCGAGGAGGCGGACCACCGGATGGTCCGCCGCGGCGGCGCGCTCGGCGAGGACGAGAGCATGGCCGGCGGGGAGGCCGCCCCGGATCACGTCCGCGAGGGCCGCCAGATCGCCCTGTCCGGCGCCGGAGATCCCTGCGTGCCGCGCCGCTTCGAGGAGGCCGGCGAGGGACGAGCGCAGCTCTTCCACCTGCTTCTTGCCGCGCGCCCGCGATCCCCGGCCGCGGCGGGCCGTGCCCCCTTCGAGCACCCAGGCCGGAAGCTCGCCGAGAAGCTGATCGGAGGCTCCCGCATAGGGATCGAGATCGAAGAGATGGAGCGCCTGGAAGAGGCGGGAGGCGGCCTGCCGCTCGCGGGCGGTCAACGCGCGATCATCGCCGAGCGGTAGTGCCTCGGCCGCATCGTCAATCAGGTCGGCGGCCGCGCCGCGGTCGGCAAAGACGGCGGAATCGACCGCCAGCACCACCTTGGCGGAGGCAAAGAGGGAGAACGTCCGGAGGTCCTGGAGCAGGAGGGAGAGCGACGAGGGGCGGCGATGCGTCTCGATGCGGTCGGGAGGACTGCCGAGCGCCTGCATCAGGGCTGCGGCGATCCGCTCGCCAGCCGGCTCAGCGAGCACCAGGTCGCCGTGGACGAGGCAGACCTGGGGAGGCTCCCCTTTGCTCAGTCCAGCCAGAAAGCCTTCGATGGAGGCGGCGGCCATGCCCCTCAGGAAGCCTCGGCTTCGAGCAGCCCCTTCTCCGCCAGCTCCTGGCAGTCGATGCAGAACCGAGCCCACGGCACCGCCTCCAGCCGGAGCGGGTGGATCGGGTTGCCGCAGTTCGTGCACCGCCCGTAGGTGCCCAAGTCCATCCGGCGGAGAGCGTCCTCGATCTGCAGCAGCAGCAGGCGCTCGCTGTCGGAGAGGGAGAACATGAGCTCCCGGTTGTAGGAGTTGTTGGCGCGGTCCACGATGTCTTCCGTGCCGTCGTCCGCCGATTCCTGGCCGGCCTTGACGTCCTGCTTGTACAGATTGACGATCTCTTGCCGCTGCTGGAGGAGCCGCTCGCGCAGGGCATTGTAGCGCTCCTTGGACATCTCGGTGGCGGTAGTCGCCTTGGCCTTCTCTGTCTTGGCCACGCTTGCAGTCTCCTTTCGAAACGAAGGGCCCGTTGGCAACTCGGGGGACCCGGCCTGACGTCAGGGCACGCGATGATAGCTCATTCCGGCCTCGATCGAGAGGGCCCGGAAGAGCTGTTCGTAAAGCACGGCACGTGCCAGCTCGTGGGAGAGGGTCAACCGGCTCAAAGAGAGGACCCAGCGCGCCGCCTCGACGACTCCGCGATCGAGCCCCAGATCGGAGCCGAGGAGGAAGACGACCGGGTGCGGCCAGTCGGCTTTGAGGCGGGCGAGGCGGCCGGCCAGCTCCGCTGAATCCGGCATCTCGCCGCGGCTGTCCAACGCCACGGTCCACGCCGGCGCGGGGACGGCGGCGAGCAGGGCCTGCCCCTCGGCTCGCTGGCGCTGCGGGTCGTCGGCGCCCCCGCGTGCCCGGACCGGAATGTCGCGGATCGGGATCATGTGGGCGATCCGGCGCCGGTAGGAGGAACAGACCTCTTCCCAGAGCGAGCGGTGGTGGCGTCCAGCCCAGAGGATGATGAGCTCTCGCGCCAACGGTTCAGCCGATCGCGGTGTCGTCGAGGTCGCCGCCGCCGCTCAGGTACCGCCCCCACTCTTCGAGGTAACTCAGGGTGCGGAAGTCCTTCATGCGGTCGAGGAAGACCACGCCGTTCAGGTGGTCGAACTCGTGCTGGACGATCCGGGCCGCGAAGCCGCGGACCACATAGTCGAGGGGGTGCCCCTCGCGGTCCAACCCCTGCACGCGAACCGCCGGATGGCGGGGCACCATGCCGCGCAGATCGGGGATCGAGAGGCACCCCTCCCAGTCGTAGACCAGCTCTCGCTCGTGCGGCGCGATCATCGGGTTGATCACCACTCGCAGCGGGATGTCCGCCGCGGGATCCGGATGCCCCACCGACTCGTAGACGAAAATCTGGACCTCGGCGCCGACCTGTGGGGCGGCGAGGCCGACCCCGTGCGCCTCGCGCATGGTCTCCACCAGATCGTCGACGAGCTGCTGGATCTCGGAACCGCCGATCTCTTGAGGTGAGATGGCGCGCGCCGGCGCCCGCAGCGAGGGATGGCCGAGCCGGACGATGGGACGGACGGGCATGGTCGGGGGTTAATGAGAGACTCAGTCGGCGGCGCATTATACCCGAATCGGCTGTCAAAGCTTCACGCAAACAGTGGAGCGCCGAGCCCGCATGCTATTCTCCACCGCCATGAAGCGGCCATCGACTCGCCGGCTGGAGCGGGGCTCCGGGAAGCGGTCCGGCGCGCGCCTGGCGAAGGGATTGCTGCTCGCGGGCGCGGCCGTGGGCCTCCCTGTGTTGATCAGCGAGGTGATCCGCCGGCGCGCGGAGCCGCCGCAGGCGCCGCGCTGGGGCAGGGCGCACCGCTTTGCCGGCGCTCTGGGTGAGGTGGTGTTCCAGGAGCTGGGAGCCGGGGATCCCCCGGTCGTGCTCCTGCACTCGTTCGGCCCGGGATACGACGCGGACCAGTGGCGCGCTACGGCCGAGATCCTCGCTGAGCGGCATGCCGTCTACGTCCCCGACCTGCCGGGCTGGGGCCGTTCCGAGCCGCCGTTGGGTGGACACAGAGCGGAAACGTGCGTGGCGACGATCGAGGACTTCCTGCGCGGCGTCGTCCGGCAGCCGGCGGTGCTGGTGGGAGCCGGGATCTCCGCCGCTTATGCCGTGCAGGTGGCCGCGGATCACCCGGACGGAGTCCTGGCCCTCGTCCTGGTGGGCGCGCTCGGTCTGCCGGGAAACGGCGGCATCGTGCCGGAAGGCGCGGGTCCGGCCTTCCTCCGCCGTGTGTTGCGGGTGCCGGTCGTGCGCGGCACCCTCCTCGACCTGTTGACCAGCCGGGCGGCTCTCACCCACCATCTCAGAAACGAGGCGTACGCGGCGCCCGAGCGGGTCGACGCCGCCCTCCTCGACCACCACTACCGCGCGAGCCATGCACCCCGGGCGCGCGCCGCCCTCGCCGCCTACCTGCGGGGAGACCTCGGCGTGGACGTCGAGAAGGACCTGGCGCAGGTGGACGCCCCGGTCCTCCTTGCCTGGGGCCGCGCCGCCGCGGCGTCGCGCGTCGAGAACGCCGACCTCTGGCTGCGCCTCCTGCCGGGTGCCGAGCTCGAGGTGTTCCAAGGCAGCGGCGATCTGCCTCACGTCGAGAGCGCCACGGCTTTCTGCCATGCGATCGAGCGCTTCCTCGACGCCGTCCGAGCTTGACGCCGCGGGTACAATAGCGTCCCTTGCCGCTGCGGCCCCGCGGGGCGCCGCCGGCCGAACGAGGCTTCCCGAATGAGCGACTCCAGATTCCCCGATGTCCCGGGCGGCTATCCCTTCCCCCAGCTCGAGCTCGACGTGCTGGCGGAGTGGAAGGCCCGTGGCATCTTCGAGCAGAGCCTGGCGAAGCCCGCCCCGCGTGGCGACTTCGTCTTCTTCGAGGGCCCGCCGACAGCCAACAACGTGCCCCACGTCGGCCACGTGGTCACGCGGGTGGTCAAGGACCTCTTCCCCCGCTATCGCACCATGGGCGGCTACAGGGTCGCCCGCAAGGCCGGCTGGGACACCCACGGTCTCGCGGTCGAGATCGAGGTCGAGAAACGCCTCGGCTTCAGCGGCAAGCAGCAGATCGAGGAGTACGGCATCGAGCGCTTCAACCAGGCCTGCCTCGACAGCGTCCACACCTACGAGCGGCAGTGGCGCGCCATGACCGAGCGCATCGGTTACTGGCTCGACCTCGACCACGCCTACTACACCTACACCAACGACTACATCGAGTCGGTCTGGTGGGCGCTCGCCGAGTTGGAGCATAAGGGTCTCTTGAGCGAGGGCTACAAGATCCAGCCCTATTGCGCCCGCTGCGGCACGACGCTGTCCAGCCACGAGGTGGCGCAGAACTACAAGGACGCCGACGATCCGTCGATCTGGACTCTTTTCCCCGCGCTGCCGGGGCAGACCATCCGGACGCTCGACGGCGCGGATTGGGAGACCGGCGAGCACCTGAGCCTGGTCGCCTGGACGACCACACCGTGGACGACGCTTGCCAACGTGGCGCTCGCGGTCCATCCCGAGCAGGTCTACCGCGTCGTCGGCCATCCTGCCCGGCGCGGCGAGCACATCCTCCTGGGCGACCGGCTCGACACCCCCGTCCCCATGGTCGTCGAGGAAGACGGCAAGCGGAAGCAGATCGATCTGAGAGACCAGCCGGCGCTCGCCCGCTTCCGTGGCCGCGACCTCGAAGGCCTGCTCTATCGACGCCTGTTCACGTTCTTCGAGGCGGACGTCCCCGGCCGGGTCGTCCTCGGCGATTACGTCACCGAGACGGAGGGCACCGGCCTCGTCCACACCGCGCCGCCGTTCGGCGAGGACGACTACCAGACCGGCCAGCGCTACGGCCTGCCGATGATCCTCTCGGTCGACGGCGAGGGGAAGATCGCCGCCGGCGCCGGGCCGTTCGCCGGTCTCTGGTTCAAGGACGCCGATCCCAAGATCACCCAGGACCTGAAAGCGCGCGGCCTCCTCCTGCACGCCGACCGCACCCGCCACAGCTATCCGTTCTGCTGGCGCTGCGACCGGCCGCTCCTCTACTACGCCACCACGAGCTGGTTCGTCCGCACGACCGCCGAAAAGCAGAAGCTGATCGACAAGAACAAGGAGATCCATTGGCACCCCGAGCACATCGGCGAGGGCCGCTTCGGCAAGTGGCTGGAGAACGTGGTGGACTGGGCGCTGTCGCGCCGGCGCTACTGGGGCACGCCGCTGCCGGTCTGGCGCTGCTCCGGCTGCCGGCGGCAGGAGGTGATCGGGTCCTACGCCGATCTCTTCCAGAAGTCGGGCCGGACGCCGCCGGCGGACGTCTACGATTCGGCCCAATTCAACCCGCACCGCCCGTATATCGACGCGGTCACCTGGCCCTGTACGGAGTGCGGCGGCGCCATGAAGCGCGTCGAGGAGGTCATCGACGCCTGGTTCGACGCGGGATCGATGCCGTTCGCCCAGCACCACTACCCGTTCGAGAACCGAGAGCTGATCGACGGCCGGCGGCAATTCCCCGCCGACTTCATCTCCGAGGCCATCGACCAGACCCGCGGCTGGTTCTACACCCTGCACGTCCTCGGTGCGCTGCTCTTCGACTCGGTCGCTTACGAGACCTGCATCGTTCTCGGCCACGTCAACGACGAGCAGGGACGGAAGATGTCGAAGCGCCTCGGCAACGTGCTGGAGCCGATGGCTGTGATCGAGGAGGCCGGGGCGGACGCGCTGCGCTGGTACTTCTGCGTCAACAATCCCGAGCAGACCTCGCGTTTCTCGGCCCGGCTGGTGCGCGAGGCGGCCCAGAGATTCCTCCTGCCGCTCTGGAACGCGCTCTCCTTCTTCACCATCTATGCGAACCTGGACGGCTGGCGGCCGGCGTCCCGCCGCCCTGTCCGGCCGTTCGCGGAGCGGCCGGCCCTCGACCGCTGGATCCTCCTCCGCCTCGACCGCCTCACCGAGCTCCTGACGGCGCGGCTCGACGCCTATGAGCTGACTCCGGCCGCCCGCGCCGTCGAAGAGCTGCTCGACGACCTGACCAACTGGTACATTCGGCGTAGCCGCAGCCGCTTCTGGGCGCCCGAGGGGAAGGACGGTGGAAGCGATCAGGGGGACAAGGAGAGTGCCTACGAAGCGCTCTACGAAGTCCTGACGACCCTGGCGCGCCTGATCGCGCCCTTCACTCCGTTCGTCGCCGACGTCCTGCACCGCCATCTGGTCCGCAGCCAAGATCCGGGCAGCGTCGAGAGCGTCCACCTGGAGAGCTGGCCCGAGCCCGCCGGCGAGCGGCGGGACGAGCCGCTGGAGAAGGGGATGGCAGCCGTGCAGCGCATCGTCCGCCTGGGGCACGCGGCGCGCAACCTGCACGGCCTCAAGACCCGGCAGCCGCTCGCCGCCGTCACCCTGGTGACCGCCGACGAGTCGCTCCGCGCGACCGTGATGCCCTACGCCGACCTGCTGCGCGACGAGCTGAACGTCAAAGAGATCCACTGGGCCGCGGACCGCCGCCAATACGTACGCAGCGAGGTCCGTCCCGTGTTTCCGAAGACCGGGCCGCGTTTCGGCAAGCGGATGCCGGAGGTCAAAAAGGCCCTCGAAGCGGCGGACGGAGACGAGCTGGCGGCTGCGCTCGAACGGGACGGCAAGATCACCCTCCAGCTCGCGGACGGCCCGGTCGACCTCTCGGCCGACGAGGTGGAGGTGCGCCTCGTCGAGCACGAGGGGACGGCGACGCAGGGCGACCGCGAGCTCCTCGTGGCCCTCGAGACCGGACTCACGCCCGACCTGGTCGCCGAAGGATGGGCGCGCGAGGTCGTGCACCGCCTGCAGAGCGCCCGCAAGGACGCCAACCTCGACTACGCCGACCGTATCCGCGTCGTCTACACCGCCGCACCGGAGCTGGAGCAGGCCATCGCGGCGCACCGCGACTGGATCGCCGGCGAGACCCTGGCGGTCGAGCTGACTGCGCAGAGAGGAGTCGATTCCGGAGTCCTCCGCGACGCCGCGGTCGAGGACCTCGCCTTCGCCTTCGCCCTAACGAAAGACATCTGATCGCCATCGCGAGAGAGCATCGACATGTCCGGAATCTTCAAAGCGTACGACGTCCGCGGGATCGTCCCCACCGAGCTCGACGAGGGCATCGCCCGCCAGATCGGCCTCGCCTTCCAGCACGTCCTCGATGTAGAGGACCGCGCTCTCGGCAACACCGTGGTGGTGAGCCGCGACATGCGCTCGCACAGCGAAGGGCTCTCCCGGGCCCTGATCGAGGGGCTCACCGCTGCCGGCCTCGACGTTCTGGACATCGGTCTCGCCACGACGCCGATGAACTACTTCGCCGTCGGCTTCACCAAGGCGGCCGGCGGCGTCCAGGTCACCGCGAGCCACAACCCGGCGCAGTACAACGGCTTCAAATTCAGCCGCCATGGTGCCCGCCCCGTCTCCGGCGACCACGGCATCGCGCTCATGGAGGAAAAGGTGAAGTCGGGCGACCTGCCGCGGGCCGACCGCCCGGGCACGGTCAGCCACGGCGTCGTCTTCGAGGACTACCGCCGCCACATCCAGTCCTTCCTGCGCGACCCCGGCCCCGGCAAGCGGCTCCGCGTGGCGGTGGACGTGGCCAACGGGATGGCCACGCTCTACAAACCCATCCTGGACGCCGCCGGCTTCGACCTCATTCCGCTCTACTTCGGGCTCGACGGCCGGTTCCCGAATCATGAGGCGAATCCGCTCAAGGAAGAGAATCTGCACGATCTGATGCGCAAGGTCCAGGAGACCCGGGCCGACCTCGGGGTCGCCTTCGACGGCGACGCCGACCGCGCGGCCTTCGTCGACGAGCGCGGGATCGCCGTCGGGAGCGACCTGATGACGGGGCTGATCGCCGGCGAGCTCCTCGACCGCGATCCGGGCAAGGCTGTGCTCTACGACCTGCGCTCCTCGCGGGCCGTCCACGAGTACATCCAGGAGCATGGAGGCGTCCCGGTGCGGGAGCGGGTGGGCCACTCCTTCATGAAAGCAACGTTGAGAAAGCGGGACGGCATCTTCGGCGGCGAGCTGGCCGGCCACTACTACTTCCGCGACCACTACTACGCCGATTGCGCCCTCCTCGCCGTCGTCGAGGTGTTGAACTTGATGCGGGAGACCGGCAGCCCGCTTGCCGCGCTGGTCCAGCCGCTGCGGCGCTACGCCAAGAGCCCTGAGATCAACTTCGAAGTCGAGGACAAGCAAGGCAAGATGGACGAGCTGGGCCAGCGCTACGCCGACGCCCAGATCGATTATCTGGATGGCATCACCTTCCAGTATCCGACCTGGTGGGCCAACGTCCGTCCATCGAACACCGAACCGTTCCTACGCTTGGTGGTGGAAGCCTCCACTCAGGACGAGCTGGAAAGGCGGGAGAAAGAGCTCATCGCGCTCCTCGGGACGCCGGCGGAGCACTGACCGCGTAGAATGCTGAGGTAGATATGAGCCCGCGAGAGACTCTGTACCAACTGATCGACCAGCTTCCGGAGGAGGATCTCTCCACTGCAAAGCGGATCCTTCAGGCACTGAGCGAAACCACAGCACCTCCCCAGGTCTCTCTTGATGAGGCACCGCTCGACGACGAGCCAGCCGAAGATGACTTTGACGGCGGTCTGAAGGAGGCGCGAGCCGACGCCGACGGAGGGAGGGTCGTCACTCACGAGGAAATGAAGAGGCGCTGGGGCCTTCGGTGAAATGGCGGCTGGCTTGAACACAGTGAGCGATCAGAGAGACCAAACGCCTACCCCTATGCTGGATCCTCGTCAAGGTGATCGACATCTTTGGGAATGACACCTCGGAGGCCTTCCACGCGGAGGTGAGTAGCCATGGCGCGCCCCAAAAGGGCTTTGAAGGTCGCGGTACCGGAGACTCGGCTGCTGGCCGATCTGCGGGGCATGATCGCTTCAGCGCGCGTGCAGGCGGCGCGGTCGGTGGACTCCACCCTCGTGATGCTATACTGGCGGCTGGGGCACCGGATTCGGGAAGACATCCTCGATCAGAAGCGAGCAGCCTACGGCGAGGCGATTGTTGCGGCGCTGTCACAGCAGCTGTCCACCGAGTTTGGTCGGGGCTTCGGCGAGAAAAACCTTCGGCGGATGGTGCAGTTTGCGGAGGTGTTCCCGGATGAGCGGATTGTCGCGGCACTGCTGCGACAATTGGGCTGGACGCACTTCGTGCTGCTGATCCCGATCAAGGACCCTCTGAAGCGCGAATTCTACGCTCATCTGTGCCGGGTGGAGAAATGGTCTACGCGAGCGTTGGAAAAGAAACTCGGCTCCATGCTCTTTGAGCGCACTGCTCTGTCGCACAAGCCAGCGAATCTAATCGAGCAGGAACTTGAGATGCTACGCGACGAGGACAAACTGACTCCCGACCTCGTGTTCCGCGATCCCTACCTGCTCGACTTTCTGGGGCTCAAGGACACCTATGCCGAGAAGGACCTGCAGGCGGCGATCCTCCGGGATATGGAGTCGTTCCTCCTGGAGCTTGGCGTGGGCTTTGCCTTTCTCGAACGTCAGAAGCGAATCACGGTTGACGGCGACGACTATTACCTGGATCTGCTTTTCTTCCACCGGGGGCTGCGCCGGCTCGTGGCGGTCGAGCTCAAGATCGGCGACTTCAAGCCTGCCTTCAAGGGGCAGATGGAGCTCTATCTGCGATGGCTGGATCAGAACGAACGCCGGGACGGGGAAGAAAGCCCTATCGGCCTGATTCTGTGCGCCGGCAAGAAGGAGGAGACTGTCCGCCTGCTGAACATGGAGGGCAGCGGTATCCGCGTCGCCTCCTACTGGACCGACGTACTGCCCCGCGAGCAATTGCAGCGCAAGCTTCATGAGGCGGTCGCGTTGGCGCGCCAGCGCTTGGCGGGACATGCGAGCGCTCATGAGCTCCCTTCAGGCGGTGACCGCTAGCCATGCCTCGTTCTGTAATTGCCTACGATGAGGATGTGCCCGACATCCCCGAATGTTGCTCCAAGCGCCGCCTCCGAGGTCTCCTCACCTGGCGGCGGCAAGCGCCCTGGCCGCCCTCGCCGTGCTGAGCTTGGTAGAATGGTCTGGAGCCTTCGGAGGATCCATGAGCCACGCAATCATTGACGACATCCTCGACCGCATCAAGAGACTTCCCGACGAAGATCGACTTCTGCTCGATGAGCTGCTCGCCCAGCAGGAAGACCAGGAGTGGTGGAAGGGGGCCGCCAAACCTAGGAAGGTGGCTCGGGAACGGGAATCGATCAGGGAGCCATTGACCGGCGCCGTCCATGCCGAGCGGCATGGTGAAGAAGGTGGTCGCTGAGATCGAGAGCGTGAGCACCTCGGGTTCTCACGCAGGGCCAGACGGCAGCCTCGATTCAGACGACGCCGGCCCACTTTCGAAGGGCCTGCTCGACATCATGGACGAAGCGGTCGGCATGATCGGGGATTAGTGGGCTGACGTTGAAGAATGGCTGCGGTCGTCGGGACTGGGTAAAGTAGCGGGCGATACCTGCGCTTTGCCCATTCGTGACGAAGCACTTAACTTGGAGTGCACCGCAGTCGTCGATAAGCCCCACGAATGCTCTCCCGAGACCGGTATCTAGGGTAACATTTGCACTCGATGGCCCCATGGAGTCCGGTTGCCCCAGGTAGCGCGCCGGCCGTGGTGCGGACCGTGAGTGCCTTTCTGGAGTCGTACAGAGAAACATCGACCTCGTGAGTGGCCCCGGAGGTGCCTTCGTACTGAACATCAACGTGGACCTCGAAAACCCGCCCGCTCAGAGTGCAGCATGCGTAGCAGAAGTTTTGCGCGCGAGACCCCATATGCCCTGGCGCACCGCGAAAAACCATAGGATTCGGGTTGGGGCCGCTCGCAATCCCTCGGAGTTCGACTGTGCCGCCTGCCTGCCGAACGGCAGTCAGAACAAGTGCGAAAACATAAACCTCAAACGCTCTCTCCTTTGTATTGCTGTTGAGTTGGAGCACGCCGGCAACGCCCGACACTTGCAAGAGTTGAAGAACGATTGCTCTAAGATCGGCAAGGGTTGCCATGTGCCTAACCTTCCGCCCCAGAAATCTGATCGCAGAGATTCCTCAGCTTCGCCGCAGTCGCTCGGACGGCAGTATAGTCCTGAGGCTCAATTTTAGGCAGGTGACGAATTGGCTCGATGTACTCGTCAAGTGAGGGAAAAAGCACGGAAGCGTGCTCCGAATCCTGCAATCGATCGAGCGCCCAGGTAATTTCTATCACGCCCGAGAAGTCTCCGAACTTCCCCAGCAGCGCCCGGGTTTCGTCTATCATGAAGAGTGCATCAAGCGCCGCCACGACGTGGCGAACAGCAACGACGAAGGCCTCTGTGGGAGTAAAGGCTGCCTGGAAGGCCACCTTTTCGTGCTTCTTGTCTTCCCTGTAGCGAGTGGCTCCTCGCGCGACCGCTGCGTGGATATCGCGGACCAGATCGGTTGCTCCAAGGCTCAGTAGCTCCTCGATAAGTGCCTCAATCGCCTCAACAGCTGCTTTCTCATCCGGCATCGTGGCTCTCCGAGAGCCGAGGCAACGGTGGGGGAGGCTGCATAGTATTCATGTGCCCTCTTGCAATACGATCCAGCTGGTGAACTGACCCTCCCGGCTCTTCGAAGGACGTCTCTCGGTTTTCCAGCCACCGACTCCGAAAATCTCATTCATCGCTCTGGGGACGCTCTGGTGCGCAATCTTCTCGCTATCCGTCATGAGATCCGGTAGTCCCGCCTTGAGCTTCTCAATAACTCCCTTCCACGGAACTCCGCCACCCTTCATCGTTGCGCCGAAAATCTTGTCGCTCTGAAGAAGACGGATCGCACTCCGAACGTAGGTCTCAAGGACGTCCTCAGCCTCCTCGGGTTCAACGGCCTCGGCTGTACCAGTAGCTGCCGGGCCCGGCCTGGCCCCTATGGTCTGCGGTACGGGTTCTGGGGCGCGGCTGTTGGCGAGAACGCTCTCGAACTCTCGCCACAGGGCTCCTGCTGAGGTGGTGGCTGCCGCCAAGTTGTACTCGGGATCTCGCGCACGGTACTGGCCCTCGAATGAAAGGACCCGAATTGGAATGGGATAGCTCTTGCCACTGACACTGCTCCAAAAAACACCGTGACCTACAAGAGGCTCGTTCAGGAGGGACGACAAGATGTCGTTGCTGAAGTGGGCGTTCGCCTGCTTGATGGCCTGGAGGTCGCCCGCAGAAAGCAGATGGAACGTGAACCAGTTATCGCCCTGGCTAAGGATTTCCCCGGTGATCGCACCCGGCTGCTGCGTGATGAGCACAGCACCGAGGTCGTACTTCCGGCCCTCCTTTACCCACGAGACATAAGGCCCCTCGCCGGAACTACCGCTGCTACCAAGAACCGCCTGTGCTTCCTCGACGACAGCGATGACTGGAATCGTCTCCGGTTGAGCTTTTGTAAACTCATCCTGATTATGGTCGAAGATCCTGCGCAGAATGAGGCCTGATAGGACAAGCGCGGGAGTGCCGCGCATCTGTGAGACATCGACGACGCAGATTTTCCCCCGCTTGAGGGCGGCAAGCAACATGTCCATCATCTGGCTGCTCGGATTGTGCAGCATTCGCGTGATGGTGGTCATGTTCGCTCGCGCGGCCACCATTTCGGCATCCTGCCCTGGCTCCAAGCGCATGAGACTCTTGATCGTATCGGCGTCAGCTGCGTTGCCTTCCCGATGGACAAGATCGACAAGGCGCCTCCAGTCCTGATCGTTCAGTCCCTTAAGCTTTCGGACGTTCTGCTGGTCCTGCTTCTCAGGGGACAAGGCGATAGAGATCACGTCCGCAGGCCGCAGGCGCCGAATGTCGAGCTTGATGTCGCCTGCGACGAATGATCGATAAAACGGACTCGGGGCAGTTTTGGGAGTGAAGACGACGATCTTGTCTTCCAGCTCTGGCACATCGCAGAGGCCAGGCCGGTTCTTGTCGTCTGGCCAGAAATACTCGCCGTCTGGGTCAAAGACAACGGTCCCTACTGGGACTTGTCGGCCCCCGCGCTTCTCCACTGTGGGCGTCGTGCTGTACAGCTTCGCAAACAGCAGTTTGACCAGATTTGACTTGCCGAACCCGGCGCGCGCAAAGACAAACGTGCGGCGAGCCACAAGGTCTCCCACGCAGAACTTTGGAATGACGAGAGGAGCCCTTACCTGCATCCAAGGCTCGGGTGCAAGCCGAGTGTCGCCGGCAGCGTAGACGAACTCCCCGAGTGCGAAGTAGCCAAGCTCGGCCCCTTCGGGAAGGTTGTGCCCTGCCACATCTCTGAGTACGTCTGGGGTGAGGAAGGCAACCTTGCTACCCACATGAGGGAGTCGACGGTGGGACGCGGCAAACACGAGTGCGTCCCCTAGCTTTCGGAGAACCCCGAGCACGCGCATGTTGACGCGGTATTTGAGGTATTGTTCCCGCAGATCTTCAGGGATCTCACGGTCCTCAGAAACTGCTCGGATGCCGTAGTCCTCCCCTGACGGAGAAGCCAAGCGACCCTGAGAGGAGATGGAGGTGATCCGACCGAGTACACCCTCATCCTCATCCTCAAGCTGAACAACGAGGAACTGACCGTGCATGGGGGCACTCTGAAACTCGTTTCTGTAGGGCAGCACGAGGTCTGCATGGAATTCAAGTCCACCCTCGCTGAAGCCTCGAAAGATACCGACGGTGGTTTCTTTGGTGAAAAGCCTCATTCGTACCTCCGTCCGGACGTGTCGCCCTGCAGCCGAAGCGCTTCGAGGGCCGGGCGTTCATTCTTGTTCAACAGCCCTCTCACAGCATCGATGACCTCGTCCTGAAGGATGTCGAGATCGAAGTCAACGATCTGCGCGTGCTCGTGCGCCTTCTGAAGACAACGGGGGTAGAGGGGAACTGGAAAACCATCGATCGCATCGGCAAGGAGGTAGCCGAATACCTCTGCCGCCTGTCCGCTCTGCGAGCTCAGAACGTCCACGGACCACATGGGATCGGCACTCCGGCCACCGAAACGCACAAAGTACATGTCGCCGGCCACGAACTTGGGGGCCTCCCCTTCGCCGCCTTCGGTCTCTGCTCCTCGCGCGTATTCGGGCCATACATAGGCCTTCGCCTCAAGGCCTCTTGGTACTCGGACGTAACGCGGGGAACCGGGCGAAAACGTGCCCTCAAGCGCCATCGCTAAATTATAGCGCGCCAGAACCTTGCTGTGCTTGGCAATGCCGACGAGATATACCCTTCGACGGTTGTCGCTTCTGATCCGTTCGATTGCGCTCTCCACTTGACGCCGATAGTTGATAAAGTGGGTGCCACGGAAGAGCTTACTGCGAAGAAGGCCATCTCGAACGAGAAGGGTATCGCTGGCAAACGTGCGATAGCAGATGCGCTCGTAGAGGGCTGCCCACTCGCAGAGATCTCGGTACACGAGTACCCAAGATGGCGACACCTCGCCGGGCTTTTCGCGTGTCGTCTTGCCATCCGGGATCATGTGGCTCAAATCACTGAGCAGCCGAGACTCCACACCAAGATCAATCATCATCCGGCCCAACGCCGTGTGCGGGGTTCCATGGTCGTTGAACTGAGACCGGCTGAGCACATCGGTGTCGGTGGTTGGAGTTATCGCATCCAAGCACAGTTGCTCGCCGTACGAATCCACGACTCGAACGAGTTGAACGTGGAAGGGATCGAACAACATCTGGTTGTTGCCTCCGTCGCTCGCAACGAGCGAGACCGATGTCGTCGATCGCGGTTTGATGGCGCGGACCTCGCCGTTCAGAACGTTGACTTCTTTGCGGAGGTCGTCGAGCAATCTGCGATCACGGATGGTCGCATCCCTGATGGCGCGTTTGAGGTTTGGAAGTTCTTCAGGATCGAACATCATCCTTACTCCTCCAGGATCGCCACGAGATCCACCTCTTGCTCTGCGGATTCCGTGGTCCTCCCGAACTGCTTCGCTTGGCGCTTGCCACTTGAGGCAGAGCCGCCGTCACCCACCGAGACCAGGCGCCAGTGTCGGCCAGAGTTTCTTAGTGAGCGAACGATGAGATCTTGAGGCTTAGTGGGACAGGATGGGATACATCCAAACCGCACGACGAGGCGTGCTCCAACGCGACATGCCGAAGCAACGTTGCACCAGACGAGGGAAAGCTGCTCTGCGAAAACATCGAGGTGGTGAGTAAGCTGGCCCTCCTGAGAGTAGTCGACATCGGGGGGACCACCGACGAACCAGTTGCGCAGCCACTGGTCCGGGCGGTAGGTGCGCAGCCCAAAGTACGGCGGCGAGGTGACCACCCAACCGTACTGTCCTCTGCCGGGGGGCCTAAGGTCGATGCGCCGGCTGTCACCGAAATACACCGCTCCGCCGGTGGGCGGCGGGACTTCGGCAAGTAGGAACCGGGCGCGCCTTGCGACAGCGTCGAGCACGTCAACCTGGGGAGCCTGATGTGGCTGTTGCCTCTCCCAGTAGCGAACGGCCGCAGCAGGCTTGGTGGAGTAGGTTCGGGGCATCTGGCTGGACAGATACGTAGGAAGCCCCTTCTGTCGAGGCCCGTGCAGAATGCCTAGCATGATCGCACGTAGCACCACCTCCGCGTCAGATCTGCAGGACGACAGTAGGCGGCGCCTGAGCTTGCAGACGCTTACGAGTGTGTTGTGTTCATAGCAGAGTTCCCAGAAGCGGCCGGTTGGAACCTCGACCGGTGGGTCAGCAGCGAGTGCCTCTTCGGCGACAGCGAGGACGGCATCAATAGTTGGTGCCGCGATCTTTGCTGCGGTGACGGCAGCAGCTACTGGGTTGCTGTCGACTCCAACTGAGGGGAGGCCACGCAAACGAGCGGCGAAGGCCGTCGTACCACGCCCGCAGAACGGATCAAGCACCCAGTCCCCTTGCGCGGCAGTCCCGAGCGCCTCAAAGGGGAACTCCAGGGGAAACATAGTGTAGTAAGGGCAGACGGTGTGTAAACGGACCAACTTCGCGTCGATGGGTGAAAGGTTAGCAATTCTGAAATTGTATGATCGGCGACTACGGCTGTACACCCGAAGTCCCGCGAGGCTGGCGACGGGTTTCAAGGCATGAGGCTCAGCTAGGAGATCTATATCAACGCGCGACCTCGCAACGACGCTCGCGGGCTTGCCGAAGACCTGGGACTGGTGCTGTGCCTGGCTCACTGTCCATACCTCGCGGTCAAACCGCGACCTCTCCTCTAGCCAATCTTCGGATCTAGGCGATCTGATCGGCAATTGCCTCGCAGCTTGAGCGTCGACAGCCTACTCCCAGTCTGCAATGAGGTAAAAACCTCTCCGACAGTAACGGAAGAGCAGAAACACCGTTGACGGCGAGCATCTCCCTCGTTCACCGGCTCGAAAGCTCCGGGTTACCAAGCCCGTCTAGTGGCGGCTTCCAGGCTAGGATGATAGTTCATGCAGTTCAACCTTGACAACGGTCTACTCGCCCGCCCTCTTGTGCGACATCAAGAGCACCCGCAATTCGAGAACCATGCGATTCTCTAGCGCAAGACATAGAAGCCGCTACCTATCGGTCTCCGGAGAAGGAGAGGTCTCTTGGGCCTCGATCTGGAGGAAGTTCGCAGCGGCGGCTCCCTGCCTTGATCCGGCTCCAGGCCGCCTCGCCTTGATCCGGCGCCACGCGGCCGAGAAACAGTCTGAGAGACAATCCCCCCGCCGACGAGGCTGGGTATGAAAAAGCTCGAGGTGCGGCTCGTCCAGCAGCCGGGCCAAGAGCGCGTCGTCGGCCAGTTGGCGGAAGCGGGGCCGCGGCCAGCCAGCCGGCAGATCTACCGCGAGTACGATCCGGCCTTCCTGCGCGATCCTCTCTGGCTGTCTCCCTTCAAGCTGCCGCCGCAGCCGGGCCTCATCGAGCACCGGGATCGCGACTTCGGCCCGATCTTCGGTCTCTTTGACGACTCGTTGCCGGATGGATGGGGACTGCTGCTCATGGACCGGTTCTTCGCGCAGCAAGGTCTCGTCCCCGAGGAGGTGTCGGTGCTTGATCGGCTGGCCTTCCTGGGAACGAGGACTATGGGGGCGCTCACCCATCACCCGCCAGCCCAGGACGGTGCGGATCGCCAAGTGCGGCTCGACCTGCACGCGATGGCTCGCGCTTCCCAGGAGGTGATCCAAGGAACGGCAAAGGAGGTGCTGCCGTTGCCGCAGCTCTTGCGCGCAGGCGGAGCCCAGGCGGCGCGCGGCCGAAGGTGTTGATCGGAGTCTCGGGGGAGGAAGTCCTTTCCGGGGAGGAGACTGGGTTAGGCTTGGCACACTGTGACCATGCAGATCCCCTCTCGCTGGCGAGGAAGGGCGTGGATCTACGCTGCCGCCTGGTTGCCCTTCCTGACCATCTACATGACCCTCTTCGTCGCCAACGGGATGCCGTTGGGATTCGCATTCAGGGGCGCGGTCGCCAACGTGCTGCCGAATGCTCTGCTCGGAGTGGGGGTGCTGCGCCTGCCGCGCCGGCTGCCGTCGCCCGAAGGCCGCGGGGCCCGCTTCTTCACGACGCACGCCGCCCTGCTGGTCGCTTTCATCCTCGCCTCGGGCGCCGGCTGGATGGCGCTCGTCCTGCTCGACCGGGCGTTGTTCGGAGGCTCCATGGACGTGCGCATGGAGCTCCGCATCCTCCCGTGGCGCGTGCTGAACGACTTGCTGGTCTACTGCAGTCTCCTCGGTCTCGGCTATGCCTGGCACAGCGCCGCCGCCGGCCGCGAGCTGGCCGCCCGCGCGGCCCGTGCCGAAGCCCTGCAGGCGCGGGCGGAGCTGGAGGCCATGCGGAGTCAGCTCAACCCCACTTCATCCTCAACACGTTCCATGCCCTGATGGGGCTGGTGAGGCGCGATCCCGCGGTCGCGGAGGCGGCGTTGGAGCAGCTCGGCGACCTGCTGCGCTACAGCCTGCGCATCCAGCGCGAGGGCCTCGACGAGGTGACCCTGCGCGACGAGTGGGCGTTCGTCCAGAGCTACCTCGACCTGGAACGTCTCCGCCTCGAGGACCGGCTGCGGGTCACCTTCGAGGCCGGGAGCGAGACGCTCGACTGCATCGTGCCGAGCTTTGCCCTTCAGACGCTGGTCGAGAACTCGATCCGGCACGCGATCGCGCCTCGCGCCGCGGGCGGGAGTCTCGCGATCAGCGCCCGGCGAGTGGAGGACCGGCTGATCATCCGAGTCGAGGACAACGGTCCCGGGGGAGCGGCGCCGCCGGGTGGGAACCATGGCGTCGGTCTCCGCTTGCTGAGGGAGCGTCTGGCGGCCCTCTATGGGGTGCGCGCGCGGCTGGACCTCGAGACGGCTCCGGACGGAGTCGGAGCGGTCCTCGATCTGCCCGCCCGTCACGTCCAGGAGGGAGAATGAGCCCGCGAGCGATGCCGATTCGCGCCTTGGTCGTCGAAGACGAGCCGCATGCCCGCAAGAACCTGCGTGAGTATGCGGAAGGCGTCGAGTGGCTGATCCTGGTCGGCGAAGCGGGCGACGGCCTCGAAGCGGTGCGCCTGATCGACGAGCTGCGGCCGGACCTGGTGTTCCTCGACGTCTGTCTGCCGGAGCTCTCCGGACTGGAGGTCGTCCAGCGCCTCCGCCACCAGCCCGAAATCGTGTTCACCACGGCGCACGATCGCTTTGCGCTGGCCGCTTTCGAAGTCGGGGCTCTCGACTACCTGGTCAAGCCGTTCGGCCGCCTGCGCTTCCAGACCATGCTCGAGCGGGTGCACCAGCGGATGACGAAGGGCGCGGTGCCGACCCCCGAGACCGCCGAGCGCGCCAAGACGGCCTTTGGATCGCCTTTGCGCCGGCTGTTCGCGCGCACCCGCGACGGCATCGTGCCCATCGACGTACGGTCCATCCACCATCTCCAGGCGAGCGGCGACTACGTCGAGGTCTTCTGTGAGTCGGGCCGCTACCTCCTCCATACCAGCCTCGCCGAGCTGGCGGAGCGCCTCGATCCGGAGCTCTTTTGCCAGGTGCACCGCTCCCATCTGGTGAATCTGGAGGCGGTCGAGCTGTTGCGCCCCTTCGATGCCCGGCGGCTTCTGGTCCATCTCCGCGGCGGCCAGAAGATCGTCGCCAGCCGGGCGGCTTCGGAACACCTGCGGCGCCTGGTGCGCTGACCCTCCTGCCCGGTCGACCCCTTGGCCGGCCCGTTCGGCGACGCGCCGGGGCAGCTCGGCGATTCGCTCAACCCAACGACGCATCGAGACGACAAGATGGCCTTCGCCACATGAACGTGGCGAAGGAGGATCACGATGCGACTCCGCCCCGAAACGCTGCTCATCACTGCCGCCTGCCTGCTGACGCCATTGGCCGGCTACGCCGAATCGGCTCTTCGACCCGCTCCTCCGGAGACGGCGGAACGCAGGCTCACCGCCGTGAAGGCGGAGATGATGACCGCCGACTACCGGGCTGACCTTGCCGGGCTGGCGCGACTCAGAGACGCCGTCGCGCCGCTCACCGCCGACCCTGCCTGGGGCTACCTCGCGCACTACTGGGCCGGCTTCGCGAGCTGGCGCGTGGCGATCAACGGCGCCAGCAAGGGGATGAGCCAGGACGACATGCGGGCGAATCTGGAACGCGCATCGGCCGATTTCGCGGCGTCGATCAAGCTGCGCGACGACTTCGCCGACAGCTACGCGGCCGCGGCAGGGGTGGACGGCTGGCTGCCTGTTTTCCACAGCGGCGACACCGCGGCAATCCGCGCGTTCATCGACCGGTTCCAACGGCTCATCGCCCGCGCCAAGGAGCTGGCGCCCGACAACCCCCGGGTGCTCTGGGTGGACGCTGTCCCCTATCTCTACCTGCCGGTGGGGAAGGGGGGAGATCCTGCGCGCGCCGTCGCGACCTACAGGCGGATGGTCGAGGTGTCCGGTGCTCCCGTGCCGAGCTCCCCGCTCCCCGATTGGGGCAAGCCGGAAGGGCTCATGTCTCTGGCGTACGCGCACCTGAACGTCGCCCTCGACCTCGCGTCCGCCGAAAAGGAGGCGCGCGCGGCTCTTCAACTGCAGCCTGAGTGGTCCTATGTGAAGGACGTCTTGCTGCCGCAGATCGAAAAAGCGCGCGCGACGGGCGGTCTCAAGCCTTAGCGGTTGTCGAGGATCGTCGCGCTTCGAGACGCAGGAGGGCTTCGGTGATCGCAATCGCTGAAGCCGCCACGGCCCAACCGGCCAGCACGTCGATGGAGTAGTGATAGCGCAGGTACAGAGTCGCCGCCCAGTTTCCCATCACCCAGGGAAGAAACAGCCAGAACCAGACTTTTCCCCGGCGGTAGGCGTACCAGAGGACGACGGCCGACACGCCGACATGGAGACTGGGGAACACGTCACGCGGCGCGCGTGCCGCATCCATCAGCGTGCTCAGCGGTGCGAACAGTCCGCCGTGCAAAGGATGGGCAAAGAGCTGCGGATACGCGACCGCCGGTCCGACCGCCGGGACCGCCAGGTAGCCCACGGAGCCGATCACGCCCGCCACCAGGATGGCCAGCAGCAAGCGGCGGAAGAGCAGCCGATCGCGGCGGTAGAGAGCGAAGGCCAGCACCGGCGGCAGGATCAGGTGCGAAAAGTAGGCGGCTGCCATGGCGTCTGTCAACCACGGCCGGACCCAGCGGTCGAGCCACACCGCCGGCGTCTCACCGAGCAACGCACGATCGATCGCCAGGAGCTGCGCGTCGCGATCCGACCGGAACAGAAGCTGCCAGAGGTGGTTACGGAAGGACGAGTAGAACAAGAGGAAGCTGGCAAAAGGCAGCCAGTCCCGCACGGTGCCCGTGATCCGCCGGACGGTGGCGAGCGCATCGCCGCCTCCGGTGGCGTACTGCACGGCCGCCAGGAACACGAGAACCGAGACCGGCGCCAGGATCATCGCAATCTCCCAAAACTCATCGTCGGAGAGGATGACCGCGGTGCCGAGCGCCCGCACGCCGCCGAGAACGACGAGAGCGATCGCGAACCCTCCCGCCAGGAGGTCTTCGCTGCGCAGCTCAGTCCATCTGGAGGAATTCAAACTCGATATCCGGTAGTTGCGAGTGGCTGGCCACGGCCGCGCGGAGGTGAGCCGTCTTCGCCGGATCGACGCCGGCCGCTCCTGCCTCGTAGCGGTCGAGAAGGGCGCTCGCCGCGGCTGAGTCCGCTCCGGCGAGAGCGAGGCGGGCGGCCTGATAGACCGCCGGGAACATCTGTGGGTTCGCGGCGAGCGCCTGCCGGTACGCGTCGCGCGCCCGCGCGACGTCTCCTCGGCGCTCGGCGAGGCGTCCCAGCAGATAGGGGCGGAGGAAGTAGGGTCCCGAGCCGACGGCTTCAAGCGTCCGCTCGGCCGCATCGAAACGTCCGTCGAAATAGCGGCAGACTCCCAAGAGATAGAGAGAATTGGGCGCGATCCTCGCGCTTCCGCCCTTGCGCTCGACGCCCGACAACAAGACGGCTTCAGCCTGCGGCCAGGCGCGAAGATTCATCAACGCGGAGGCCCAATCCGTGCAGCGCTTCGGCCCCAAACTGCCGCCCAGCCGCGCGTAGAGCGAAAACGCACGATCGGCTCCCCTCCAGTCCTGCATCTCGAAACGCGCCTCGGCCGAGACCAGGAGCGACGACCGCAGCACGTACGGCGTGCCGCCGAGGACGCCGACGCCCAGCACCGCGGCGAAGAGAGCCCGCGCCAACCACTTCCGGGATCCTCGGTAGCGCTCGAAGAGAAAGCGGCCCGCGACCAGCACCGCGGATGCCACGAACAACAGCGGCACCAGGCGTGAGAGCGCCAACGAGAAGACGGTCATCACGGTGCCGGGAACGATAGCGCAGTTGCCTGGAGACGCCAAGACGAGCGAGATCGCGACACCGCGCGTCTCCATTCCGTAGGATAGGCAGACAGGAGACCGCCGATGACGCCGATGCTCCGCCGCACCGCGATGACCCTCGCCTCTGCCGCAGCCGTGCTGTTGGTCCTCCCGCTCCCGGCCGCCGCGGGCTGGCGGCCGGTGGGACCCTATGGCGGCACGGTGTTCGGGTTGGCGGTCGATCCGTCCAATCCCGCCACCGTGCTTGCGGCCACCTACTACGATGGGATCTTCCACAGCGCGGACCGCGGCGCGACCTGGGAGCGGTCCGGCCCGACCGCTGCCCGCACGTTCCAGATCGCCTTCGACCCGCGGCACAGTGGGACGGCCTATGCCGGCACCGGCAATGCCATCTACAAGACAACCAATGGCGGCAGGACCTGGACGTTCGCCGCCTCCAGTTTGCCGACCGGGGAGGAGTTCGCCGCCTTCGGCCTCGCGGTCGATCCCCGCCGGACGTCGATCGTCTATGCCGCGACGAGCGCGGGCTTGTACAAGTCGGTCGACGCGGCGGCGCACTGCTTCCCGAGCTTGAGGCCTTCCCTCTTCCCTTCCGCTTTCAGCCGCTCCGACCAGGTCATCCACATCGCTGTCGCCTCCCGACGGTTTCGCGCAACGAGAGTTCTATACTCCTCGGGCCTGACAACTGTCATCCCGAAGTCGTGACGATCCATCCTGGGAGCCTCCCGCGGCTGCTTCCACAATGAGCGTGGAAGGACAAAACGGGAGGTTCCCTCATGGACGACAGGGTTCAGTCTCACGCGATCGCCCAGCTCTTGGGCGCGGTCAAGAGGTACGGCGGCGTCACCGCCCTCGCCGGCGTCGACCTCGCGGTGCGGCCGGGGGAGGTGGTGGCAGTGCTCGGTCCCAACGGGGCGGGCAAGACGACGGCGGTGCAGATTCTCCTCGGGCTCATTCAGCCCACGGCGGGGACGAGCCGGCTCTTCGGGCGCGAGCCCCGCAATCCGCGAGCCCGCATGCGGGTGGGCGCCATGCTCCAGGTCTCGAAAGTGCCCGAGACGCTCAAGGTCAAGGAGCACATCCATCTCATCTCCAGCTACTATCCTCACCCCCTGCCGCGGCGCGAGGTGATCGCGGCGGCCGGGCTCGAAGGGCTCGAGGAGCGGCTGTTCGGCAAGCTCTCCGGGGGACAGCGCCAGCGGGTGCTCTTCGCCCTCGCGCTGTGTGGCGATCCCGACCTCCTCTTCCTCGACGAGCCGACGGTGGGGCTCGACGTCGAGTCCCGGCGCGCGTTCTGGGAACAGATCCGGCGGCGGACCGGCGCCGGACGCTCGGTGCTGCTGACCACCCACTACCTGGAAGAGGCCGACGCGCTCGCCGACCGCATCGTGCTCCTCGACCGCGGCCGCATCGCCGCCGAGGGGACGCCGGCCGAGATCAAGGCGCGGGTGACGGGCAAGCGCATCCGCTGCCGCACCCGCCTTCCACTCGCCGAGCTCGCGGCCCTCCCCGGCGTGCGCGACGCCCGGTGCACAGAGGCAGGTGAGGCGGATCTCCTTGCCGCCGCCGCCGAGCCGGTGATCCGCGAGCTCCTCGCCCGCGATCCAGCGGTCAGCGGGCTCGACGTCCGCGGCGCCGGTCTCGAAGAAGCGTTCCTCGCCTTGACCGGTCCCCACGAGCTGTCGGAGACGTCGGAGAAGGAGGTGGCAGCATGAGCGCTCAGACGATGACCTCGACGCGGAGCCTGCCGCGCATCTACGCCCTGGAGGCCAGGTACGAGCTCCTGAAGCTCGTGCGGATGCCCGCCTACATGGTGCCGCTGCTCACCTTCCCTCTGGTCTTCTACCTCCTTTTCGGGGTCGCGATGCGGCACATGAGCGGTCCGTTCGACATCGCCACCTATCTGGTGGCCACCTACGGCGCCTTCGGAGTGATGAACGCCGCCCTGTTCGGCTTCGGCGTCGGGACGGCCGTCGAGCGCGGCCAGGGGTGGATGCTGTTCAAGCGCGCGACGCCGATGCCGCCGTTGGCCTGGCTCACCGGCAAGCTCGCCGCCTGCATGCTGTGCGGCGCCCTCATGGTGGCCTGCCTCTTCACCCTGGCCGCGACGCTGGGCGGCGTCCGCCTCGGGCTCGGCCAGTGGCTCTCCCTTGCCGGCGTGCTGGTGGCCGGGGCGTTGCCGTTCGCGGCCTTCGGCCTCGCCATCGGCTCGTGGGCCGGTCCCAACTCGGCGCCCGCGGTGATCAACCTCCTCGCTCTCCCCATGGCCTTCGCCTCCGGGATGTGGTTCCCTCTTCAGATGCTGCCGGGAGCAATCCGCAAGATCGCCCTCTTCCTGCCGGCTTACCACTTCGCCCAGCTCGCGATCGGGCGGATCGGGAAAGTGGGCGGTTTCACCGGGACCGGCGAGCCGGCCGCGCAAGGAGTGGCCTTCCTGGCCGTCTTCTCCGCGGTCGCGCTCTTCGTGGCCTGGAAAGGCTACCGGCGCGACGAGGGGAAGACTTTCGGGTAATGTGATGACGATGCGCCTCCGGTTTCGCCTGCTGCCGGACATCCCCGAGATCGGCTGGACGCCGTACGTCTGGCTGATCTACCTGCTGCCGTTCATCGCCTTCGGGATCTGGCAGAGGCCGACCCCGCTGAAGGTCGGGTTGACGATCGCGACGACAGTCGTCTTCCTCGCCCTCTACTTCCTCGGCTACTGGCTCAAGAGGGGTCGGCTCGTGCTCTGCGCCGCGTCGATCCTCTTGCTCGGCGTCCTTTTCGCGCCGTCCAACCCCGGATCCTCCTCGTTCTTCGTCTATGCCGCGGCCTGCCTCGGGCACGTCGAGCCGCCGCGGCTGGTCTGGCGGCTGCTCGGCGTCCTGCTGCTCGTCCTGGTGGGGGAGACGTGGCTCCTCCATCTCACGCCGTACTTCTGGGTGCCGGCGGTGGTCTTCTCGCTGCTCATCGGCGGCATCAACCTCCACTCCGCCGAAGTGGGCCGGGCCAATGCCCGGCTGCGGGTGACCCAGGCGGAAGTCGAGCGCCTGGCGCAGACCGCCGAGCGGGAGCGGATCGGCCGCGACCTGCACGATCTGCTCGGGCACACGCTGTCCCTGATCACGCTCAAAGCCGAGCTCGCTCGCAAGCTCGTGCCGCGCGATCCCGAGCGGGCGGCGCGGGAGATGGAGGAGCTGGAGACCATCTCCCGCGACGCTTTGCGAGAGGTGCGGGAAGTGGTGGGCGGCTACCGCTCGGTGGGCCTGGCCGCCGAGATGGCGCGGGCGCGGCTGGCGCTGGATGCGGCCGGCGTGAGTCTCGAGTACCTCGCCCTGCCGGTCGATCTCGACCCGGCCCAGGAGACCGTCCTCGCCTTCGCTCTCCGCGAGGCGGTGACCAATGTGATCCGCCACGCCCGCGCCGGCACCTGCTGGATCACTCTCGAGCCGCTGGCCGGGGAAGCGGCCGATGAGGGCGGCACCTGCTTGCAGGTGCGCGACGACGGCAAGGGCGGCGTCCTCTCCGAAGGGACCGGTCTGACATCGATGCGCGACCGGGTGGAAGGGCTGGGAGGCCGGCTGGACCGAACGGCAGAGGGCGGCACGGGTCTCGTCATCACCCTGCCAGCGCGGAGGCGGGTGGTGGCAGAGGCGACCGCGGGCGGCGACCTGGCCGCCGGGAGCCTCGCGGCCGAGCCGGCGGGATAGGGCGGGGTGAGACGCCGTTGATCTGGGCGTATGGCAGGTGTTGCTGCGGCCTGCGCCCGAAGAGCACAATGCCGGCCACAGTCGGGATGACCGCCGGCCGTCAACGACCAGTTGTCCAGCAGCCGTTCAGGATCGCCGAGCAGGTAGGTCTGTTTGATGTCTTTGAGATAATTTTCGAAGGCGGCGAAGTCGAGGTCCTGAAGCGTAAGGAGAGGCAGCGGGGTCTCGTCGTCGCGGGTACGGAGATGCATCGCCACGAACGGTAGCAGCGGGCGGAGGGTTCCACAATCCCCGCCCCGCTCTTGACGCTGCCTCCCCGCCTGACCAAGGATGGCGCCATGGCGACGCAGGGGCTGCGGTGATCCGGGTGCTTCTCGCCGAGGACCAGACGATGGTCCTGGGCGCCTTGGCGGCACTGCTGGAGCTGGAGCCGGACCTCGAGGTCGTGGGCCGGGCGCGCGACGGGGCGGAGGCGCTGCGCTTGACGCGCGAGAGCCGGCCGGACGTGGTGGTCACGGACATCGAGATGCCGGGGATGACCGGTCTCGATCTCGCGGCGGCGTTACGCCGCGAGGAACCGGCGCCGCGGGTGGTCATCCTGACCACGTTCGGCCGTAGCGGCTACCTGCGGCGGGCCCTGGACGCCGGCGCCGCCGGCTATCTCCTGAAGGACGCCCCGGCCGACCGTCTCGCCGAGGCCATCCGCCGCGTCCATGCCGGCCTGCGCGCGGTCGATCCCGAGCTGGCGGCGGCGGCGTGGGACGAGGCCGATCCCTTGACCGACCGCGAGCGGCAGGTGCTGCGCCTGGCCGCCGAGGGGCTCTCCACCGCCCGCATCAGCGCCCAGATCCACCTCTCGGAGGGGACGGTGCGCAACTACCTGTCCGAGGCAATCAGCAAGCTGGGCGCGGCCAACCGGGTGGACGCGGCGCGGATCGCGCGGCAGAAGGGGTGGCTGTGAGGAGGGCGGCCGAGCGACGCCATCGCCAGTCTCCAGCCTCAGACGCGGCCACGGCAGGAGCCATCCCGCAGATCGACTCCCGCCTGCCGTAGAGCAGGGAATCGATTCCACGGCGTGCGGCGACGCCTGCGACCAGCGCGGCAATGACGCCGCTCGTTGTGGACGTGCTGCCGCGCCGCGGAACGCCTGCCGCAGCTGTGGAGTAAGATTTTTGTTCTTGCTCTCCGTCCTCCCAGCGACGAAGAACTGCTGGAGTGAGTAGGCCGGCGAGACGCCAGCGCTCCCAGGGGGTGAGGGCAGACGGGCGGCGTTCTTGCACCGTATGAGAGAGAGGAAAGCAGCCACTCGGAGAGAGACCATGCGAGCTGATCCGATGAATCCTTCAGGGAAGTCTCTGGCGTTCGCGCTCGCCCTTCTCGCCCTCGGCGGCATCTCGACGCCCGCCCTCCACGCCGCCGTCAACACTGGACCGGACGGCGGCACGGTGACCGCTCTGGCGATCGTTCCCGGCGCTCCGCCCACCGTCTACGCGGGCACCGCGGGGGGTGGCGTCTACAAGAGCGTGGACCGCGCCGGGCACTGGACTCCGGCCTCGACCGGACTGACGCAGCCGGCGGTGACGGCTCTCGCGGTCGCGCCCGCCACGGCGAGCTCTCCCGCCGCGCTCTACGCGGGCACCCAGGACGGCATCTTCAAGAGTATCGACGGCGCGGCCACCTGGGCCTCGGCCGGAGGGGTGAGCAGCGCGACCGGATGGGTGACCGCGCTCGCCGTCGACGCGATCGTCCCGGAGACGGTGTGGGCCGGGGTGTCGGGCTCGGCGGTGAGCGGAGCGACACGGCTCCAGCGCAGCACCGACGGCGGCGCGACCTGGGAGTCCATGGCGTTCCCGCCGGGCTTCACCTCTGCCCCCTACTCCCTGGCCGCGGCCGGGCCGCTGGTCTTCGTCGGCACCTCTCTCGGTCTCTATAAGAGCACCGACGGCGGCGCCACCTGGACGCTCCTGCCCGCCGTGCAGGGCTGGGTGCGGGCGCTCCTCCTGCGTCACGGCACCGTCGTCAACGCGGGCACCTCGACCGGTTTCTACCGCAGCTTCGACGCCGGCGCCACCTGGGCGCTGTCGAATGGCGGCATGCTCGATCCGGACGTCGCGGCGCTCGCCGTCGATCCGCACGACTCGCGCCGCCTCTACGCCGGCACGCTCGACCAACGGTCCCACGGCCTCAGCATCTACGGCGGCGTCTTCCGCAGCACCGACCGCGGCGGCTCTTGGACGGCAGTCCGGCAGGGGATGGGGCGGCACAGCGTGGCGGCGCTCGCGGTCGATCCCTCTTCGTCTTCCATCCTCTATGCCGGGACCTATGCCTCAAGCGTGTATCGCAGCGTCGACGGCGCCACCACCTGGAGCGGCGCCAGCCACGGCTTGCGCGCGCTGCGCATCGCAAGCCTGGCGGTTTCGCCGACCACCGGCGCCGTTTTCCTATCCACCGAGAACGGCCTTTTCACCAGTAGCGACGGCGGCGGACATTGGAGGTCTCTCCCCACAGCCACCACCACGGGGCAGGTGATCGTCGACTCGGCGGGGACGATCTATGCGATCAGCTATCGAGGCACAGTGGTGCGCAGCCGCGACGGCGGAGCGACCTGGGACCGCTTCGACGTCGCCAACACCGGCGCCGCCGCCCTCGCCGTCGATCCGTCCGATCCCGCGAAGCTCTTCGTCGCCGGGCACTATCAGGATCTGGCGTACAGCACGAACGGCGGCAAGTCGTGGAAGGACACCTCGTTCGCCAACATGTACCCGCACGCGCTCGCCGTGGTTCCCGGCGGGAGGACCGTTTATGCCGCCGGCGACTACGGGGTTCTCTTCTCCGGCGGCGGCGTCGCCAGGAGCCTCGACGGCGGCGCGACCTGGTCGCTCGTCGGCCACGGCCTGCCTGCCGCCCCGCTCGGCTTCGCCGTGGCGGTCGACCCGAGCGATCCGCAGCGGATTTTTGCCGGCATCTCCGGCGCGCTCTTGGTCGGCAGCGACTTCGTCCCGGTGCGCGCCGGCTTCCGCAGCACGGACGGCGGCGGCTCCTGGACTCTCCTCCCGGGCCTGGGGAACGGCGGCGGCGACGTCACCGCCTTCGCGTTCCTCTCGGGCGCGTCCCGTTTTGTCTACGCCGGAGCGGACGGGGTCTTCGCCAGCACCGATGCGGGGGAAACCTGGCGTCTGGTCGACGGCCTCGGCGGCCGCAGCGTCCTCAGCCTGGTTGTCGCCCCGAGCCCGGGGCCGGCGCCGCTCACGCTCTTCGCCGGCACGACGGGAGGGCTCTTCCGGGTCACGCCCTGACGAGCACCGCGACGCGCGGCCGGTCTCCTCCGTAGAAGGAGACGCTACAGCATTGGAGAGAGACCATGCGCTCGATCCTTCGCCGCACCCTCGCCGCGCTCATCCTTTGCGCCGCACCGGCATTGCCCCTCGCGGCCCTCGAGCGCACCTCGATCGGTCCTGAAGGCGGCCCGATCACCGCGCTGGTCGTGGACGCGAGCGCTCCGGCCACGGTCTACGCCGGCACCGCGGGCGGTGGCCTCTACAAGAGCGCGGACCGGGGACAGACCTGGCAGGAGGCGAGCAGCGGCTTGACGGAGGCGCGGATCGCCGCTCTCGTTCTCGCCCCCGGCGCTCCGGGAAGCCTCTATGCCGGCACGCCCAGCGGACTCTTCCGGAGCGTCGACGGCGCGGGCACCTGGGCGTCCGTCAAGCTGCTCCCGGCGGAGAGCGAGGACGATGCGGACATCGTCTCTCTCGCCGTCGACTCGACGGACCCGCGGACGCTGTATGCCGGGCACGTGCCGCGCTCGCTGGAGGACGGCGACCTCATCCGCAGCAGCGACGGCGGGGAGACGTGGGTGGCCGTGCCGTTTCCGGGCCTGCCGCCGGTGGCGCTGGCCGCCGCGGGCCCGCTGGTTCTCGCCGGAGGCGGCGAGGGCCTCCATCGCAGCACGGACGGCGGGCTCACCTGGAGCCCGGTGGCGGGCATCCCGGGGGTGCGGTCGCTCTTCCTGCGCCGGCAGGTGGTCTTTGCGGGCACGCGGAACGGCGTCTTCCGCAGCCTCGACGGCGGCGCCTCCTGGGCGCCCGCCAGCACGGGCATCCCGAGCCCTGACGTCGCCGCGCTGGCGGCGGATCCGGCGGACCCGCGGGTCTTCTACGCCGGCGTCTCCCGCAGCGGGGTGGTGCGCGGCGGCGTTTTCAAGAGCGCCGACCGCGGCAACCACTGGGCTTTCGAGCAGGCGGGGATCGGCCGGCGCGGCGTGCTCGCGCTCGCCGTGGCGCCGGACGGTCCGGCCGCTGCTCTCTATGCGGGGACGGAGGCGGACGGCGTGTTCCGGAGCACGAATGCCGCGGCGTCGTGGAGCGCGGCGAGCCGCGGCCTGCGCGCGGCAGGGGTCTCCTCGGTGACGTTCGATCCGGCGCACCCCGGGCGGCTGTACGCGGTCTCGGCCGGCCTCTTCCGCAGCACGAACGGCGGCGCCACCTGGACGCGCTTGCGCAATGATGCATTCGGGCGGGTGGCGGTCGACTCCACGGGCGCGGTGTACGCCCTCACCGGCGGCCTGGGACTGGCGCGCAGCCGCGACGGCGGCGCGACCTGGAAGCCCATCGATCCCGGCCTGCCGTCGGAGGACGCCTTTGCCGTCGATCCGGACCACCCCGGGAGGCTCTATGCCGGCGGGCATTTCACGGTGGCGCGCAGCACCGACGCCGGCGCGACCTGGAGCCTCCGCGACCTGACCTGCTTCTTCCCGTGGAGCCTCGCCGTGGTGCCCGGGAGCGGCGAAGTCTACGCCGGCGGCGCGCCGTCCTGCGGCCCCGACGGCGTCATCGGTGGCGGCGTGCACCGCAGCATCGACGCCGGCGTCACCTGGACGGACGTCAGCGCGAATCTGCCCCTGCCGCAGTTCGTGCAGACGTTCGGCGCCGACCCGCGGGCGCCGTCGCATCTCTTCGCGGCCCGCTGGCCGATCGTCGGCGGTGGCGCCTTCCGCAGCACGGACCATGGCGCCTCGTGGTCGCAACTGGACGCGCCTTCGGCGATCGGCGCCTTTGCCTTCCCGCTCGACGCGCCGGAGACGGTCTATGCCGGCGCGGACGGCGTCTGGGCGAGCCCGGACGGCGGCTCCACCTGGGACCGCCTGGACCCCCTCGAAGGGCGGATCGTGACCGATCTCGTCCTCGATCCGGCGTCCGGCGCGCTCCTGGCGGCCACCGCGGGAGGCCTGTTCCACATCGGCTTCGACTGAGCCCGGGTCCATGAGCACCCATACCACCGTCCGTACCACGCGCTGTCTCACCGTGTGCCTGCTCGCCCTGGCTGCGGTGCCCGCTGGAGCCGCGGCGACCGCTGCGGCCGGCTCCTGGGCCGCATTGGGGCCGGAAGGGGGGTCGGCGAGCGCTCTGGCCATCTCTCCGGCCGCTCCGCGCATCGTCTACGCCGCCGCACGGTACGGCGGAGTGTTCAAGAGCACCGACCGCGGGATCTCCTGGACGGCGGCGAGCACGGGTCTCACCGATTTCGACGTGTTGACGCTCGCCGTCGACCCCACGCGCGCCGAAACGATCTACGCGGGAACGCGGCAGGGAGGCTTGTTCCGCAGCACGGACGGCGGCGCGAGCTGGACGGCGATCAACACGGGAATCGCGCCCCTCGCTCCCACCGCCGGCTGCCCGGCCTGCGTGCTCTACCCCTTCGTCGACGCTCTGACCGTCGATCCGCGCGACCCGCGGACGCTCTATGCGCTCGCCGGCGATCTCTACCGCAGCGCCGACGGCGGCGACTCCTGGTCGGCGCTCGGCCAGTTGGGCAACGTCGTCGTCGCACTCGCGCCCTCGGCGCCGCGCGTCGTCTATCTCGGCGGTTTCGGCGGGCTGCAGCGCAGCCCGGACCACGGGACCACCTGGGTCCGCCTGATCGGCGGGCCGAGCAATCCGTTGGTGGTGGCTCTCGCGGTCGATCCGGCCTCACCGGCAACGGTGTACGGCGCGTTTCGGACTTCCACCGGACCGCGGTTGATGAAAAGCACAGACAGCGGCCGGACCTGGCGCGACACCGGCTTCCACCGCAACGTCTACGACCTCGTCGTGTCCGCCGCGGCGCCGCGGACGGTCTACGCCGCGGTCGACGGCGGCATCCTGCGCAGCATCGACGGCGGCGACCACTGGCAGCGCAGCACAACGCTGGTCGGCGAGGGAATCGCGGCGCTGGCGATCGATCCGGCGACGCCGTCGCGGCTCTACGCGGCGAGCGGCTACGACCGGATCTTCTACAGTCCCTTTCCCGGTCGCCAACGCGGGGTGTTGATCAGCACAGACCGCGGGCTCACCTGGTCGCCGTCGACGCGCGGCTTCGTGGCGAGCCGGGAAGGTGCGGTCACGGCGGTCCCCGGGGCCCTCCTCGCCGCCATGCCTGGCGGCGGTCTGCTGCGCAGCGCGGACGGCGGCGCGAGCTGGCAGCGGGTCGTCTCCGCGGTTCTGCCCCTCAACGTCTACCGCCTGGTGACGGATCCGCGGTTTCCCTCGACGGTCTATGCCGCGACGGCGAGCGGCGTCTTCCACAGCATTGACGGCGGCATCACCTGGGAGAGTAGCCGCACCGCTCCCTTCCTTGGAGTCACCTACTGTTTGTGGGTCGAGCCCGCGTCCTCCGTCGTCTGGGCGGGGTCAGGATCGCTCTTCCGCAGTGCCGACGGCGGCGACTCGTGGCGCCGCATCGAGCTGGGGAATCCGAGCCTGACGATCGCCGCGATCGCCGGTGATCCTTCGTCGCCGGCGACCCTGTTCGTCTCGATCCACCCGTTCTCTCACGGTCCCATCTTCGAAGGCTACCTGCTGCGCAGCGTCGACGGCGGCGCCACCTGGACGCAAATCGGCGGCGGGCTCGCCTATCAGGCGAACAGTCTCGTCGTCGGACCCTCCGGCACTCTCCACGCCGGCACCTCCCGGGGGCTCTACCGCAGCACCGATGACGGCGTCACCTGGGCGCTGGCCGCGGGGGTGACGGAGGACGAGGAGATCGACGTCGTCGTGCTCGACCCGCTCGACTCCGCGGTCCTGTGGGCCGGCGGGCCGGGCGGTCTCTGGCAGAGCGTCGACGGCGGCGCCTCCTGGCAACGGATCGCCGACGGACCGTCTCCGTATGGCGTCCTGGCGATGGCGTTCGACGCCGCGGGGGACGTCATCGCGGGCACCTTTGGCGGCGGGGTGTACCGGCTCAATCGGTAGCGCTTTAAGCGCGGTCTTCGAGGAGGTAGCGCCAGGTGCCGGCGCGCGTCGGCCGGCGGCTGAGGCGGAGGGAGCGGCCAAGCTGCTCCGACCGGCTCCAACCCTGCGCATCGGGAGGCACCGGGATGTAGGCGGCGCCGTGCAGGGCGTGGATCTCGAAGCGCAGATGGGAGCCGCGGGCGTCGATGAGCCACAGCTCGCGAACGCCGGCCAGGGCATAGAGGCGGGGGAGGCGGTCGGTGTCCTTGCCGGCCGAGCCGTCGCTCAGGATCTCGACGATGAGATCCGGAGGCCCGTCGATCTCGGCGCACCGGTCCGGGCCTTTTTCTTCCGCGGCGGAGTAGTGGAGGCGGCCCTCTTCCAGGGACTCCCAGAAGATCCCCACCACGTCCGGCTCGGCGGAGACCTCCGCGACGCGGGACGTGAAGCGGGCGCGGCCTGCGAACACCTCGCCCAGGTCCCGCTCAGAGAACAGCGCGTGCAGGCGGGCCGCGACGGCCACCTGCACCGCGCCGTGGGTGTGGAGCTCGGCCGCGCTCATCTCGATCTCGACGTCTCCTGCCAGGTAGTCGATCCGGCTGCGTTCCGGGAGCCGGCCGCTCGCCACCCAGGCCAGGAAGCCCGCGAAGGTGTGGACCCGGCGCGGAATGCGCAGGCGGTCCTCGACGACGACGGCGGGCTCCGGGTCTCCGTTGGTCCTGTCCACCAGACCCGTAGTGCAGCAACTGACGTCAAAGAGGACCGCCCACCTGGTGCACCGCGAAGGGGCCGCCCTGGGGATCGATCCCCATCACGATCCAGTCGCCGCCGGGGACTTCCATCGGGCCGTTGATCACCTGGCCGCCGAGCGCCTTGGTCTTTTCGGCCGCGACGTTGACGTCCGCCACGCGGGCGTAGTGGAGCCACGCCGGCGAGCCGGGTGTCCCGGCGCCCTTGGTGTACATCCCGCCCAGGGGCTGCCCCTTGCGCCCGTACATCTGATAGATGCCGCCCGGACCCATGTCCATGGACGACGTCTTTTCCCAGCCGAAGAGGTCGGAGTAGAAGGCGAACGCGGCTTCGTGGTCCGTCGTGGCGAGCTCGTGCCAGGAAAAGTCGCCCAGCGGCGGTTTGCCTTCGGCCTCGGGCTGCTCGTTGTCCGGCTTGTAGGCGGCGATGAAGGCGCCCTGGGGATCGGCGAGCACCGCAAACCGGCCGACCGTCGGGATGTCCCGCGGCGGCGCCATCACCTTGCCGCCCAGCGCGGTGGCGCGTGCCGCCGCGGCGTCCACGTCGGGCACGGTGACATAGGCCAGCCACTCGGGTTTCGACCCGGCCGCGATCGCATCGGCAGGCTTCTGCTGGATGCCCCCGATCGGCGTCTCGCCGGCGGTCCACATCGTGTAGGGGGGCTCCGTCTGGTCCCACGTCGTGGTGCCCCAACCCACGACGGCGGTGTAAAAGGCCTTCGCAGCCTCGGGATCGGTGGTCAGCAGGTCATGCCAGACGAAACGGCCGCGGGCGCTCTCTGTGGACATTTGAACCTCCTTGGGGATGACGTCCGTTCATCCCTCTACGCTATCACGCGCGCAACTCCGGCGGAAGTTGCAAGGCTGTGACGGTGCTATTCTTCCCTTGTGAAGAACAGCTCGCTGCCATCCAGCTTTCCAGGCCCCTTCCGCGCCGATCAGCTCCGATCCGGTGATCCCTACGAGCTGTCCAACGGCCACCCCATTCAGTGCCTGCCCACCGGTCCGCGTGGAGCGAAGGCGGCGACCGTGGGAGGCGCAGTGCTCGCGAGCGATCCCGCCGTCCAAGATGTAGGCGTGGACGCCGGCTTCTCGCCGTCCCCGGAGATCCTCCGGGCTCCCGATCTCTCGGTAGGTGAGTTTCCCGACCAGCCGGGATGGGTGCAGGGCGCGCCCTCTCTGGCGGTGGAGTACGCCGACACCGGACAGGATGAAGCGGATCTGCGGATCAAGATCCAGGAGCTGTTCGCCGCCGGCACGCGCCATGTCTGGGTGGTGCGTCTGACCGGCCCGCGCCGCGTCGAGGTTCACGAGCCGGGCGGGAAGCTGCGCATCGCGAATCCGGGCGATCAGCTCGAGGCGCCGGGAATCCTTGCCAATCCGGTGCCGGTGGAGGCCCTCTACGACCGGGAGGCGGGACGCCGGGTGATCTTGCGCAATCTTCTCCAGCGCGAGGGCTATGCCAGCCTGGAAGACGTCCGCGCCGAGGGAGAGGCCCAGGGAGAGGTCCAGGGCCTCCGGGAGGCTGTCGTCGAGATCCTCACTGGACGCGGCCTCGAGGTGGACGACGACCTGCGGACCGCCCTCGCTAGGGTCGACGACCCGGCGGTCCTCAGATCAGCCCTCCGCCGGGCGGCGGTCGCCGCCCCGGCCGAGGTCCTCGCCGCCTTCCGGGTCGTTTGAGCCTGCCCCGCGGAGTGGCGCTCCGCTCCGGTTCCGGCTATGCTTCCCCGCGATGTCTGAGCCCGAGGCTCCAACGGAGCCGGGAAGCGGCGCGCTCCGCTCCTTCCTCGGCCTGTTCGTCGTTCCCCTGCTGGTCGTCGTCCTCTGCGTCGCCGTGTTCATCGGCTTCGGGTGGATCGCGTACGACCGGCAGACGACGGGGGACTATCTCAACGACCTGCAGTCGGTGTGGAAGCCGCGCCGGGTGCAGGCGGCTTACGAGCTGTCCAAGATCCTGGTCTCCGATCCCAAGGCCCTCGACGAGCAGCCGGGCGCCCGCGCGAGGGTGCGCGACCTCTTCGAGCACGCCGAGGACGCCGAGATGCGGCGCTACCTCGCCCTCGTGCTCGCCCGCACCCACGACCGCGCGTCGCTGCCCCTGCTCACCAAGGCGGCCGACGACCCGGACGACCAGACGCGCATCTACGCCCTCTGGGCGCTCGGCACGCTGGGCGATCCCGCGGCCCGCGCCACGCTCGAGAAGTCGCTCACCGATCCGGACCCCGGCCTGCGCAAGACCGCGGCCTTCGCCCTGGGCGAGATCGGCGACCGCGCGGCGGTGCCGGCCCTCGCCCAGAGAGTCGACGACGCCGTCGCCGACGTGCGCTGGAACACCGCCCTGGCGCTCGCCCGCCTGGGCAGCAACGCCGGCGTGCCGGTGCTCGCGACGATGATCGACCGCGGCCTGCTCGCCCAGGTGCCGGACATCACCCGCGAGCAGCAGGAGGAGGCGATGATCAGCGCCCTCCACGCCCTCGCCGTCGTCGGCGGACCCGAGGTGCTGCCGGCGGTCGAGAAGCTGGCCCGCGACGATCCCAGCCTCAAGGTGCGCCAGGCCGCCATCGAGGCGCGCCAGGCGCTCGGCGCCCGCAGGGCCGGGGCTTGACACCCTTCGACGGTTTTCGCTAGAAAGAGGCACCCGCGAAGGCAGGACGATCGATGTAAGCGTAGTAGATTCTTGAACAAACGGCCTGGAACCAAACGGCAGTTTGAAGGGGGCAACATGGCTGATGAGCCGCAGGACAGCCCCGCTCCGGCGAAGGCGGCACCGGGGCGAGACGCCACCACCAACGAAGGCGGCGGAACGACCGCTCCGGCCGCGGCTCCCGCGGCCGCCAAGCCTGCCCCCCCGGCTGCCAAGCCCGCGCCCGGCGGCGGCGATCTGAGCCGCCGCGGCTTTTTCTCCTGGGCCGCCGTCGCCTGGGTCGGCTTCAGCGCCGCGATCGGCGGCTGCGTCACGGTGATGGGGCGGTTCATGTTCCCCAACGTCCTCTTCGAGCCCCCCACCAGCTTCAAGGTCGGCAAGCCCGAGGACTTCCAGCCCGGGGTCGTCGACACCCACCTGGTGGACAAGTACGGCGTCTGGATCGTCAACAACGGCGGCCGCATCTATGCCCTGATCGCCATCTGCACCCACCTCGGCTGCCCGCCCGCCTGGCTGGAGACCCAGAACAAGTTCAAGTGCCCCTGCCACGGCAGCGGCTACTACAAGAGCGGCATCAACTTCGAGGGGCCCACCCCGCGGCCGCTCGAGCGGGCGAAGGTCTTCCTGAGCCCCGACGACGGCCAGATCGTGGTCGACAAGTCGCAGAAGTTCCAGTACGAGCTGGGCCAGTGGGACGATCCCAACGCCTTCATCCCGGTGAAGGCCTGAACCGAAAGAGGCGCCATGCTGAAGAGCATTACCAAGTCGCAGATCTGGAAGTCCATCTTTCGGGTGGGCATCCCGACGGACAACCGCAAGCGGGCCCTGGCCATGCTGGGCAACGTGGTGCTCCACCTGCACCCCATCAAGGTGAAGAAGTCCGGCATCCGGATGAGCTACACCTGGTGCATGGGCGGCACCGCCTTCTTCCTGTTCCTCGTCGAGACGATCACCGGGCTCCTGCTCATGTTCTACTACCGCCCCACCGTCGAGTACGCCTTCGTCGACATCGTCGACCTGCGCGAGGCGGCGGCCTTCGGCATCATGCGCGAGCTGCACCGCTGGGGCGCCCACGCCATGGTCATCGCGGTCTGGCTGCACATGTTCCGCGTCTTCATGACCGGCTCGTACAAGCCGCCCCGCGAGTTCAACTGGAACGTCGGCGTCATCCTGCTCGTGCTGACGCTGCTGCTCTCCTTCACCGGCTATCTGCTGCCCTGGGACCAGCTCGCCATCTGGGCCATCACGGTGGGCTCGAACATGGCCCGAGCGACGCCCATGCTGGGCAATGAAGGGCCAGGCGCCGCCTTGCTCAAGCTGGGGGGGCAGCGCCTGATCCACGCCGGCAGCGACGCGCGCTTCGCGCTGATCGGCGGGCGCACCATCGGCGGCGCCACGCTGCTCCGTTTCTACGTGCTCCACTGCGTCGGCATTCCCCTCGTCGCGGCCTTCCTGATGGCCGTTCACTTCTGGCGCGTGCGCAAGGACGGCGGCATCTCCGGCCCCATGTAGGGGAGAGACTAGGGGGAGACGAGCGATGGAATTCCTCAAGCACGTCATCAACATTCTGGCGTACCCGTACTGGTCGTTCTCGCTGACCCTGCTCCTGTTCTATTTCATGCTGCGCTCGAAGGGGCTGTGGACGAAGAAGGGCGGCATCGCCCTGGGGCTCATCGGCGTCCTCTTCTTCTGCCTTTCGCTGCTCGATCGCAACTTCTTCCTGATCGTGGCGAAGCCGGACAACGTCCCCATCGTCATGATGGTCTTCCTGGTCGGCTTCTTCGTCTGGTACGCGATGAGCAAGGCGGTGCGCAACGATCAGCAGCTCGCCGCCAACGCGCCCACTTTCGAGTCGACCGAGGTCGAGGACCGCATCTTCACCTGGCCGGACCTCGTGTTCTCCGAGTTCATCGCCATGGTGGTGCTGACGGTGGTGATGGTCGTCTGGTCGATCGCGCTCCGGGCGCCCCTGGAGGAGCCGGCGAACCCGGCCCTGGCGCCCAACCCGTCGAAGGCGCCGTGGTACTTCCTCGGCCTCCAGGAGATGCTGGTCTACTTCGATCCCTGGCTCGCCGGCGTGCTGCTCCCCGGCCTGATCATCGTCGGGCTGATGGCGATCCCGTACATCGACACCAACCCCAAGGGGAACGGCTACTACTCGTTCAAGGAGAGGAAGGTGGAGATCTCCATCTTCCTCTTCGGCTGGCTCGTGCTGTGGAGCCAGATGATCGTCATCGGCACGTTCCTCCGCGGCCCCAACTGGAACTTCTTCGGGCCGTTCGAGTTCTGGGACCCCAACAAGGTCGAGGCGCTGGTCAACGTCGACCTGTCGGAGTACGTCTGGATCAAGGCCCTGGGCGTCGGTCTGCCGGGCAACTGGTTCCTGCGCGAGCTGCCCGGCATCATCCTCATCGCGTTCTACTTCTTCGGCCTCCCCGTCCTCTTGCGCAAGACCCGATGGTTCCGCCCCTACTACGAGAAGATGGGCCCGGCGCGGTACTACGTCGGCATCACGCTCTTCCTGTTCATGATGCTGCTGCCGATCAAGATGTACTGCCGGTGGTTGTTCAACCTCAAGTACTTCGTCCACGTCCAGGAGTACTTCTTCAACATCTAGCGATGTCGTGAGGAGCCCGCGTTGACCCCACCGACCCCACCGCCCGAGAAGCGACCGGACCGCCATTACAACTTCGGTCGCATGAACATGGTGTTTGCGCTGAGCAGCCTCGGGCTGCTGGCGGTGACCCTGTGGATGGTCGTCGCCGACTACGCGCAGCCATGGAAGCGCACGCAGGCCGAGTTCCGCAGCCTGGAGCAGCAGAAGCTGCTCAAGGATGCGCAGGCCGAGCGGCAGAAGCTCAGCGACAACGAGCTCGCCCAGCTCAAGAAGCAGGTGGCGGACGCCGACGCCGCCCTCGCCGGCCACCGCAGCGAGATCGCGCGGCTGGAGAAGGAGGTCGACAAGCGCAAGGCCGACCGCTATGTCGCCGAGTCGACCTGGAAAGGGGCCAAGGCGAAGCTCGACGCGGCCCGCTTCAAGTACGACGAATCGATCCAGACGAAGAACCGGGGCGCTGAGGCGTCCAAGGCGACGGCTCTGGACCAGCGGCGGCAGGACCTCCTCGACGCCAAGGCGAAGCTCGACCTGGCGGACGAAGCTCTGGCGGCGGCGCAGCAGCAGCTCGCGCAACGGAAAACCGCGCTCACCGATGCCGAGAAAAAGCTCGCCGACCTCCAGAAGGGGGTCACCGGCGTCGAAACCCGCATCGCCGGCCTCGACAAGGACATCAGCTACTTCCTCTTGAACGCCCCGCTCATGGACTTCGTGCGGCCGACCCTGCACATCGAGCAGGCGATCCTCCCCGGGCTGACGCATAACTTCAACTTCACCGACGACGTCACCCGGGTCGATCGCTGCATGACCTGCCACGTGGCGGCGAACCGTCCCGGCTTCACCGGCGACGAGTGGAAAGAGCCCTACCGCACCCATCCGCACCTCGACCTCTACGTGGGCGACGGCTCACCCCACCCGTACACGCAATACGGCTGCACGGTCTGCCACGGCGGTCTCGACCGCGCCACCGACTTCGCGCGGGCCGGCCACAGCGCGAAGGACGAGAAGCAGGCCGCGGAATGGACGCAGAAATGGGGCTGGCACGAGCCGCGGTTCCTGGAGTATCCGATCCTCCCCTCCGGCATGTCCGAGGCCGGCTGCGCCACCTGCCACGCCGCGGGCGTGTGGACCGGCAAGGCCGAGGTGCAGGACACCGGCCGCGAGCTGATCGCCCACATGGGCTGCTACGGCTGCCACCAGATCGGCTACCCGGCCTATACCGGCCTGCGCAAGGCCGGCCCGTCGCTGCAGCGGATCGCCGGCAAGACCAACCCCGGTTGGGCCTACAAGTGGATCGAGGCGCCGCGGAAGTTCCATCCCACGACGTGGATGCCGCACTTCTTCTACCAGGAGAACACCACGACGCCGGCGAACCTGAAGCGGCAGCAGACGGAGATCGCGGCGGTCGTCAACTACCTGTGGGAGAAGTCGGAGAAGCCGGTCTATCCGCCGGCGCCGGCCGGCGACGCGACGCGCGGCAAGCAGGTCTTCGAGTCGGTCGGCTGCGCCGGCTGCCACATCATCGACGCCAAGGCGAAGCGCGACGACTACTTCCCCACCATCAACCGGCTGCACGGCCCGAACCTCATCTACACCGGCAGCAAGGTGGACAAGGGCTGGCTCTACGCCTGGGTGAGGAACCCGAAGCAGTACTTCCCCGACACCAACATGCCGAACCTGCGGCTCACCGACCAGGAAGCGGCGGACGTCGTGGAGTACATCGCGAGCAGCCACAACCCGGCCTACGAGAACGTCGCGCTGCCGGCCCTGGATTCCAAGGTGCGCGACGAGATGGCTCTCATCTATCTCGAGAACCTGTACACGGTGGACAGCAGCAAGGCGAAGCTCGCCGCCATGAACGCGCACCAGCGGGACGTCTTCCTGGGCGAGCAGACGATCACCAAGTACGGTTGCTACGGCTGCCACGACATCTCCGGCTTCGAAAGCCTGAAGCCGATCGGCACCGAGCTGACGCAGGAGGGCTCGAAGCCGCTCCACCAGTTCGACTTCGCCCACGTCACCACGGTGCCCGACACGCGCCACGACTGGGTGAAGACCAAGCTCCTCGATCCGCGCATCTGGGACAAGGAGAAGGAGCCGGTCAAGGACTACAACGAGCTGCTCAAGATGCCCAACTTCGGCATGTCGGAGCGCGAGGCGGCGGCGATTGCGTCGAACGTCCTCGGCTTCACCAAGGAGTCGGTGGCGGCGTCCAAGCGGGCCGGGATGGACGCGCGGACGGCGTCGCTCGCCGAAGGGCGCAAGCTCATCACGCGCTACAACTGCCAGGGCTGCCACCTGATCGAGGGGCACGGCCACGCCATCAAGGCGATCATCCAGGACCCGGCCATGCTGCCGCCGAACCTGGCGGCCGAAGGCGCCCGGGTGCAGTCCGGCTGGCTGTTCAACTACGTCCACGATCCGAGCCAGGTGCGCATGCGGCCGTGGCTGACCGTGCGCATGCCGAGCTTCACCTTCACCGACGACCAGCTCAACTCCGTGGTCGGCTACTTCGCCGCCCGCGAGCAGCGCCGCCCGTTTGGCACCGAGCCGCCGGGAGCGGACGCGCGCAACCTGGCGGTGGGCGAAGTGGTCTTTGACATGTTCCAGTGCGCCAAGTGCCATCCGGCAGGAGCGCAGGCCGCCGCCGCCGCCGGCGGAGCGAAGGGCGATCTCGCGCCTTCGTTGCTCCTGGCGCACGACCGGCTGCGCTACGACTGGGTGCCGGAGTGGATCAAGAGACCGCAATTCTGGATTCCCGGCACCCGCATGCCGACGAACTTCCCCGAGACCGAGCCGGGCACGTTCATGTCGCCGGTCGCGCAGGCGATCGACCAGCCCACCTACGCCGCCCAGAAGCAGAAGATGATGCAATACTTCTCCTCCGAGGCGGAGCTCAAGGCGTATCTGGCGGACGTGGACAAGGTGACGACGGCGCTACGGGATCACATCTGGAGCCTGTCGGGCGGTGGCCGGCGGCCGGCGGCCGGCGTCGCCGCTGGCGCGGCCGGTGGGCGCTGACTTTTGCTGTGCGATAATGCATTCCCCCTCGCATTTCGAAGCTGGGATATTTCAAGGAGGTTCTGGTATGAATAGGAACAAACTCTGGCTGCTCGTCGTCTTCTGTTGCGCGCTCCTTGCGCTCGCCGCCTGCCACGGCGGCGGGGAGAAGAGCGGGGAGACGCCGGCACCCGCGGCATCGGCTCCGGCAGCCGCTCCCGCCGCAGCCGACGCCGGCACCGTCTCAGGCACGATCACCTACAAGGGACCTGACGACGACACCGAGATCAAGATGAACGCCGATCCGGTCTGCGCCGGCCTGCACAAGACGCCGGTGGACACCAACAACATCAACGTCAAGGACGGCAAGCTCGCCGATGTCTTCGTCTACGTCAAGAGCGGTCTCACCGGGACGTATCCGGCTCCGGCCGAGGCCAAGACGCTCGACCAACAGGGCTGCCTCTATCATCCGAAGGTGTTCGGCATCCAGGTCGGCCAGAAGCTGAACATCAAGAACAGCGATCCGACCCTGCACAACATCCATGCGCTGCCCACCAAGAACACCGAGTTCAACCAGGGGCAGCCGTTCAAGGACATGCAGTTCGACAAGACCTTCGACAAGCCGGAGGTGCTCCTGCACTTCAAATGTGACGTCCACCCCTGGATGAGCGCCTGGGTCGGCGTCGTCGAGCACCCCTTCTACTCGGTGAGCGATGAGGGCGGCGCCTTCACGATCGCCAAGCTGCCAGCCGGCAAGTACACGATCGCGGCCGTGCATCCGACCCTGGGTGAGAAGACCCAGGAGATTACGGTCGCTCCCGGCCAGACGGCGACGGCCAGCTTCGAATTCTCGAAGTAGGCCGTCCGAGGAAGGACGTTCGAGGGCGCTCCCTCAGGGAGCGCCCGGAACCGTAAAGCGCAACTCGGGGTCGTAAAGGGAGCGTTTGAGGAAGGCGGCGACGCTCTCCGTGAGCTGATCGCGGGCCGTTTCCGCCTCCACCGCCTGTTTCCAGAACGCGAGAGCCGCCAGCGCCTCGCGGTGGATCTGCCGCGACGCGAACACCGGCACCATCTCCGCCGCCAGCCGCTTGATCTCCTCGGTCCGCCCCTGTTTGGCGTAGAGCGACGCGAGATCGAGCGAGACGAGGGCGACCTCGTAAGGGATCCCTTCCGCGAGGAAGCCCTGCCGAGCGGCGAGGAGCAACTTCTCGGCTTCGCCCTCCTGGCCCAGCCCACGGGCGATCTTGCCGGCCACCCACGTGCGCCGGTTCTGCGTGGCGGCCTCAGGGAATCGAGGATAAAGAGACCGCGCCTTGAGAAACAGCCGGTGCGCCTCCATGGCCCGGCCCGCCTCGGCGAGGTCGTCGATCAGGTTGTGCCACACGCAAAGGACCAGGCGCGGCTCCTGGTGGAAGTCGATGAGATCCAGGGCCTGGTAGAGGAGAGGGATCCCGTCTTCGGGAGATCCGGCGTCACGAAGAATCATCGCCAGGCTCACCAGGGTCCTTCCTCCGCGGTGCCAATCCCCTGCCGCGAAGAAGATCGTGCGGGCCCGCCGCAGGAGCGAAATCGCGCGTCCGAAGTGCCTTTGAGTTCTCTTGAGTGACGCTTCGAGATCCAGAACCATCGCCTTCTCGATCGGATCGCCTGTGCCGAGTCGCAGATGGGCGTTCGCAAATCGCAGGGCGTCTGCCGCCCCCCTCAGGTCTGACCGCTGGCGACGCACATTCGCGAGATAGGCCCACGCTCGGGCGCGCAAGTCATTGATGGCTTCCTCGCGGTACAAGGACGCGTTGAGATGATCGGCGAGGACCAACGCGAGATGGGCAAGGTGCTCGGCTTGGGCGAGGTCCTGGCTGCTCTCGGCCCAGCTCCGGTCGAGGACCTCTGTGTAGACGCCCCAAGTCTGGAAGCGGGCATTGTTTTGGGCGATCAAAAGCTGGCGCTCTACCGGGTGCGCCATGAGCTCGCCGACCAGCCTCTCAGCCTCCGCCGCCTCGCAGGTGTAGAGGTCTTGCCAGCATTCCAAGCTCCGGGCGGTTCTGGTGAATGCGCAGTCATAGCCCGCATCGGCAGGGGGGCGGCGCACCACCGCCGGCTTGCTGAGCCCTCGAAGCAGGCTTTTGAGCCTCCGGACCTCTCGACGCGGACCGGACTTGAGGGTGGGGGCCCCTTTCTGGAGCTGTCGCCAGTACTCGCCGTCCTCTCTTCCCACTGCATCCCTCCTATCCGAACTGAGTGAACAGACAACCCATCTACAAAATAAAGTTCCCTGAACCCGTACAAACGGGACAAAGAGGCGCCGGGACGGACGCCCGGCGCCGAGGCGGGCGCCGGGGAGGCCTTAGTGGGGTCCTCCGTTCGGGTCTATATTGCTGGAGCCGGTAGGCGTGATCCCATGAGGAAACACGGGCGCGTGCGCCCGCAGCCAGGAGGCCAGCCAGTTCCAGGCACCGGACATCATGCCCACCTCCGGAGAGGATTCCCGGTGGTGAATCCTGGTGGGGGCCGCCGATGCGGAGGCGGCTATGAGGGCGGTAACGGCCAGGGTCATGACACTGAATCGGATCTTCCGAGACATGAAGCTCCCTCCTGGGCGGCCCTCACCCCGACCCCCATGGCCGATGGTGCCCGCCCTACCTCAAGAGTGGTCTGATCAGGGAAAAACCAGTCGGCGAAGACACGTCTTTTTGTCTCCCGTACCCGGAGAAACGTATCTTAGTGCCATCGCAGCAGAAGATCCATCCTCCGTCCGGCAAGAGCCCGAAGGCTTTCGCCCACCAGTTTGGCCTCTTGGGCTCGTTCCTCACGCAAGAATCCCTCGCGGGCGCTTCGGAGGAGAGTTCGGGCGGCGGAGCGGTGGCCGAGGCGGGCGGCGATCTTCCCCTCTAGCCACAGCCGGCGGCACTGGACCGATGGGCTCGTGAATCGCTGGTAAAGGTGGCGGTTGAGGCGAAGCAACTTCATAGCCTCGCCGATCCGTCCCAACGTGGTCAGGCTGTCGGCCAGATTGTGGCAGGCGAAGAACATCAGGCGAGGCTCTCGTTCGCTGTCGATCAGGGCCACGGCACGTAGGAGGAGAGGAACCGCTTCTTGCAAGGTGCTGGTGACCGAGACGATGGTCTCTAGATTGAGGAGCGCTCGGCCAGCGCGATGCTTCTCCCCGATCTCAAGGAAGATGGCGACAACCGTCTCCTGGGTTCGTGTTGCCTCCCGGAGACGCCGTTGGGCGCGAAGGAGAGAGGCTTTCAAGTCGAGGCAGGTTGCCTTCTCCATCGGATCCCCTGTCCCTCTCCTCAGGTGGGCGAAGCCTCTCTCGAAGGCTGCCTCCGCACCCGCCAGGTCGGACCGGATCCGTAGCGCGTTCCCGATCCGGGACCACGACCGGGCCTTCAGATCTTCGATTCTCTCGGTCCCGTAGTAGTCCCGATCGAGCCGTTCGGTTACCGCGAGAGCGAGGCGCCCCAATTCCTCGGAGGGACGTGACCCCCGCAGTGCCTCCTCGGCGCTCCGCTCGAGAATCAGCTCCGCCAGCGACCAGGTCTGGTAGCGCGGGTGGTTACGCAGCAGGAGGTCGCGGCGCTCCGGCGGCTGGTCGAGCAGACGCTCGAGGTACTTGGGGGCCTCAGCGCGCTCGCGCGCGAGACTGGCGCGCCGGGTCTCGGAGCTCTGGGCAGCGCGGTCGATGACCTTGTCGTACCCACTGCCCGGTGCGGGCAGCCTGGTCCCGCCCAGGCGCTCGGCGACTCTGCGGGCCAGTGGACCCGCGGGCAATGGGTGCAGGATGTCGCGCAGCCGTTCGCGACAGCGGGCGCAGGCGCGCAGATGGTCCAGTAGGGCGCGCCGGTGGTCCGCCGGGAGGTCCTTGGCCCCGAACGTATCGCGAAGGAACCGGTCGCCGGGATGGATCTTCATGGCGCCTCCAAAATCCCCCGCCCACGGAGGAACTCCAGCATCAGGCTCCAGAGGCGCTCCTTGCGGTCGGTCAGACGGTGGTCGCCGTCGGCGAAGAGGTGGAGGTCGATGCCGGTGAAGGCGCAGCGGGCGACGAAGTCGGCGACGCCGCGCCAGGGGACGGAGGTGTCCCGCCGGCCCTGGAGGAGAAGGGCCGGAGTGCGATAGCGGGTCAGCAGGTCGTCGACCGGGTAGCGCCGCAGGTCTTCGATGAGCGACCAGTCGAGATCGGTCTCCACGAGGTCGTTCTGGAAGCGGACGGTGCCCGTCTCCTCCCAGCGCCGTCTCCTTTCCGGACCGGCCCAGTCGAGGAGGGCGCGGTCGAGCGCGAGGGCCGGCGCGATGTGCAGGCCGGCGAGGATCGCTTCGGGGTGGAGAGCCGAATACCAGAGGGCCGAGCCGCCGCCCATCGAGGAGCCGAGGAGGCAGAGCCGTTCGTGGCCACGCTCGCGGAGCCAGGCCTGGACGCGGCCGATGTCCTCCAGGTTGCGCGTCAAGGACAGGTTCCGCAGGGCGCCGCCGGACTGTCCGTGCCCCTGGAAGTCGAACGAACAGAAGGCGAAACCGGCCTCCACGGCCCGGCCGCGGAAGAAGTCGGCCTTCTCGCCCGACTGGGTGGAGCCGAAGCCATGCAGGTAGAGGAAGCAGAACGGGGTCTCGGCGTCCCCATCCGGCGTGTCGAGGCGGACGGCGAGATGCGAGGCCTCGCGGCCCTCCGCGGCGAGGATGGGGATGCGGTCCATGGGCTCCTGATTGTAGAGCCTCTTGAAGGGAGGCCGGCCCGGCCTATATCCTCGCGGCGCACAGAACGCAGTCCGACAGGGCCTGCGGCCCCGGGAGGAGAGGATGGACTCCGACGACACGCGCCGCAGGATCGATGGCTGGCACAGCCCGATCCTGGGCCAGCAGATGCCGATCGTCTCGTACGGCCACTGGGGGCATCCGCTCCTCCTTTTCCCCACCGCCGCCGCCGACTTCCTCGAGAACGAGCGCTTCGGACTGGTCGGCTCGGTGGCGCCGGCGATCGATG